>LDZQ01000630.1_pt1 | contig 10404 bp, 13 predicted proteins | sample 615361 | NCBI WGS metagenome assembly LDZQ01 (sample SAMN03408297, study PRJNA278302) | terrestrial metagenome | isolation source: oil reservoir sample I2 | place: USA: Alaska, North Slope, Ivishak formation | collected 2013 | reverse complement strand
TGCGCAACCTTCGCAGCCCTCTCAGGAGAGGAGTTGACGTATCTGACCAGGAAAAACGTCCCCATTGAGTGCCCGACCAGATCCACCTTATCCGCTCCGCTTTCAGCGAGAGCTTCGTCTATGACCCTGTCGAGCCTGCTGAAGGTTTCGTCAATCAGCCTCTCCCTGCTCTTGGAAAGTATCTTGTCAAGCGTTTCAGGGTCGATAATCTGGCTGATGTTCAGCCCGAATTCGCTCCCAAGTCCGCTGAAGAGCATGTCAGTTTCCACAACCAAAGCCCACGAAATCGTGTCGTATTCGAAGGTTTTGACATACTCTGCCGGATATCCGTTTGCAGCAAACCTCATCCCCTGGCTCTCGAACTGTCCAGCAGAACCCGCAAGACCGTGCACAAACACTACCGGTCTAAAGTCTTCCGCTGCTGCCACCTGCACGGCAAAAACCAGCAACACCAGCACGGCAAGCCCTCTCATACTGAATTACCTTCACAAAATATTATATAATTTTCCTTATGTTAATTGTAATCAGCAATATAATCATAATTATTTAAGCATTTCCGGAAACTTCAAGATGATAGCAATAATTAAATAAGACCTTGCATCCTATGAGTCATGAATCCCATAATTTTGAAAAAGGATGGTAAATTAGCGGAAATAACTCTGAACAGGCCTGAAGTGCACAACATGTTTTCCATGGCCACCCTGACTAGGGGTTTCGCTGAGAAGGTGGTGACGATGCTTGAAAAAAGGAGGCGAAATTCGACCGAAATTAAATTTTTATGTCGCCATGCTTTTTGACGTAGCTCACAAGCCCGCCTTCATGGAGAATCTTCAGCATGACCTCGGGAATTGGCTTCACTCTTATCTCAATACCCTTCGTTCTGTTCACCACCAGCCCTTTGCCGAGGTCAACTTCAAGCTCATCACCGCTATCGATAGAGTCTGTGTCGGCTATCAAAACAGGCAGGCCGACGTTTATGGCGTTCCTGTAGAATATCCTAGCGAAGGATTTGGCGATGACCGCCGAAACCCCTGCAATTTTCAAGGCCAAAGGGGCGTGCTCTCTGCTGCTTCCCATGCCGAAGTTCTTTCCTGCAACGATGAAATCTCCGGGCCTGAACTTTTTCATGAAATCCGGATCAGCATCCTCCATCACGTGCTTTGCCAGCTCAGGCATGTTGCTTCTGAGGTGGTAGTACCTGCCGGGCGTGATGTGGTCGGTTGAGATGTCATCACCAAACTTCCACGCCCTGCCAACCATTTTCATTCGTCGTCACCTCTCTTGCATACGAAAACCGGAACAGGGGAGCGCCTTATAACGCTTTCAGAGGTGCTTCCAAGTATCATTGTCATCACACTTCCCGCTCCTCTTGAGCCCATAAAGATCGTGGTGGCATTAATCTCCTCTCTTTTTGCCAGTATCGCCTTGTGCGGTGTTCCAGACTCTATGTGAACGTGAACCTCAATACCCTCCGCCCCTATTACCTCCTCCATCACTCTTAAATCGGCCGTTTTATCTCCATCCTCAGAGACGTGGATTATGTGCAGTTCTCCTCCAGTCTTTTTAACGACGAACTTCGCGTATTCAAGCGCTCTGTCAGCCCACTTCGAGAAGTCGTAAGCCACGAGAACCCTGTCAAAAAGGCTGTTGACCACCATATCGTGTTTGAAAATATAAACAGGCACCTTTGAGTCGTGGAGAACTCCCTCCGAGACACTTCCAAGAAGTATTTTCTTGAATTTGCTCGCCCCTCTTGAGCCCATGGCAATGAAGCTGTAGTTTTCGGATGCTTTGATAATCTCAACAACCGGGTCTCCCGCAGGGAAGGGTTTGATGACTTCCGCCTTAATTCCCGCGGCTTCAATTTTCTGCGCAACTTCGGGCAGCACTTCTTCAGCCTTCTCTGACATTTCGTCAATGTAGTGGTCAATATCAATCCCGCCGCTAACCGTGCTAAGCTTTGTAAGGTTTATGACAAAGAGAACACCAATCTCCTCAACACCAACTTTTTTGAAGTCACCAAGGTATTCGAGGACTTTAAAGCTGTTTTCGGAAAGGTCCGTGGGAAGTAACATCTTTCGAAGCATGGTTATTTTAGAAGCGTTAGGTTTAAAATTTTTTCATTCATTTAATGATTGGATGCTTTCAGTGCTCGTTAACTCTGCTTTGAAAATCGCCGAAGAATACGGGATAGAAAGGATAGCCTTAATCTCCAAGGAGGAGTTTGAGGAAGAGTTAGAAGGTTTTGAAATCATTCAAGCACCCAAAAAGTTTGCGACAATTCTGGACAGCATGATATACTACTTCGAGGAGAGTGAAGAGAAGATCATAGCGGAAAAATTTGCCCAGATTTACAGAGCGAGGGAGTACATTTCCGCTCAAATGTATTTGAAGGGTTTTGAGTTTGGAAGAGCAGTTGTGGTTTTCGACACCGACACCCTGAAGGGTTTAACCATCTTTGAACCGGAAAAGAGCTCATTTCTTAAGGCGGTTGAAGAGTGTGTAGAAAGAGTTCATCCCGAGGCGTTTAGAGCCGTTCTCACCGTTGCCCTGAACATTGCTCAGAAGGGGAGGGAGGGGAGAAAGATAGGGACGGCCTTCGTTATGGGGGATGTGGAGGAGGTTATGAGCAGGTCGAGCCAGCTTGTGATAAACCCCTATCACGGACACAAGGAGGCGGACAGGGATATAAAAAATCCCGAGAACTGGGAGAGCGTCATGGAGTTCGCCCAGATTGACGGTGTTTTCGTGCTTGACGAAAACGGCATCATCATCGCATGCGGAAGGTATATCGAAGCTTCAGCAAAGGATTTGGTATCCAAGATTAAGCGCGGACTCGGGGGGAGGCATATTGCATGCGCCTCAATAACGAAGGAGACAAAGGCGATCGCTGTTGTCGTTTCTGAGAGCGGTGGAGACATCACGGTTTACAAGGACGGTGTTGAGGTTATGCACATTCCATCTCTGCTCTTCTGACCGTGCAGCGGGAGATTGTTGAGCCTTCCGAGCTGCTGGATGATAAAATCTCGCTCAGGCACGCAGAGAGCTTTTAAGGTACTCCAGAGCAAAAATCAGCCCTGATACAGAATTAAGGAGTGGGACTACTATGCTGTGCTAAATCCCGAATACGGCATCGCCCTCACATATTCTGATCTGGGCTACTTGGGGCTGATTTCGGCGGTCTGGCTCGACTCATCTATACGGTTTGGGGCACCCCGCCATCGGATCTTATATTGCTTTTGCTTTTCTGGAACCAATGCTCATGTTAGATTGCCCGTCAGTCTGTCAGCAGTAAAATAAGCGCAATAGCGCAAGAGTCCAAAAATTTATAAGCCTTACGAATTCGTTCAAAGATTTTCGAACGTTTTCGTTGGTTTATTATAGAACCATTTGGATTGAATTTGGAGGTGACGGTAGGTATGAAAGCAATTTAGATGGAAATAGCCTTGTTGTTGGTTTTGGTAATGCTTGGAAGCATAATAAGTCCGGCAACGGCTGCAAAAACTGAATGGTCGGACACAAACGACGTGAAATCAGCCGTATCAAAAACGGCAATTTGCATTCACTTCCACTATCCTGAAGGCTGGAAGGCTGGAGACCCTTTACCCAAAAAAGACGTCCAGATGATACAAAAAGCTAAAGACCTGAACGCTGAGTACATTAGATTCGATATCTGGTGGAAGGACATTGAGCCGCAAAAGGACCAGTTCGACGAGGATGCAATTGCTTATTATAAAGCAATAATAAACAAGATTCACCAAGAAGGGATGGATGCCGTTGTAGTTCTCGGAAGCAGCGGAGGATTTCCAGACTGGGTTAGGAATTTGCTTTCATCAAAGTCTGGAACGATTGAAGCAAAGACAAACGGAAAAACGGTTAAAATTCCAAAAGGTGAGGTTAATGTTGATGAAGTTATGAAGCTGGCAAAGGAGAGCAAAATACCAGTAAAAAATCTTTATGTAGTGAACGGAAAAGCGATAATACAGGCTCAGGTGACTCAGGGCTTCTTGCTCGAAGCCAAGCAGTATGCTGCCAAAGTAGCTCAAGAGTTTTGGTATCTCCTCGTATACTACCAGCTTGGAAACGAATTAAACCACCCAACTGATCCAATAGACTGGTATGATGACCACAAGTTCATCAAAGCATTGCATGACGGGCTCGACGAATATGAGATTTACTAATACACAATCGTAAACGCCTTCGCAGACTGGTCTGATTGGCGAAGCTGGGATTACTGGCTTGAATACTGGCTAGACAGGGTTGGCGATTGCATAGACATAATCGCAATCGACCATTACCCTGGAACATGGAGTGACCAAGCTTACGATCACTGGGATGAGCTTGATGCTTTGTTCAATGTAGCAGATCAGTATAGAAAGCAGGCCGCAGTTATGGAGACAGGTTATACAACATATTACTGGGGCGGCGCACCATTAAGATGGATAGATATTCCCCACACTGAAGCAAAACAAAGGAACTTCATTAACTCAGCTTTACCAGCAATAATGCAGAGAGTACAGCAGCACTCTCTTGTATTTGTTACCTGGTATGAATTGATTGATGAACCCAACGCAAACCTCATAGTGCCTGGAGAGAACGAATTTGGAATTTGTAAAGACGATTTGTCATCAAAACTTGGACACAACGATTTGAAGTACCAATTCAGTCTTTTCGGGTGAAATTTATGCAAAAATTTCTAAATTTTTTTGTAAAAATAATATCCTACAGCTACGCTATAGGCTTAATCATTTTAATTACAATGTTAGGCTCACCTTTTGCCCTGAGGGCTATTTACCCGCTTCCTATGCTCCCGATATATTTTCCACTTGCTGGTAGCTGGGGCATAGTTCCTTATCCGTTGATAATAGCTCTTTCCGAACTGTTATCACCCATAGGTCTTGTTTTGTATTATCTGACCCTCATACCAGCAATAATCTGCCAGCTTCTTATAATAAAGATGGCTGTCAGCAGAGAATGGGATAAAATTTTTGAAATTATGTATTTGCATCATATAGTCACTGGAGTACTTATCCTATCATTCACCTATATCTACCCATCCATAAGGGACTTTCAGCAGGGATTTGACGTTTTTTCTGTGGAATATTTACCATTAGCCCTATTTGGCGTTTATGGTTTCATAGTCAATTTTGCTGCTTCTGTAGCCATAAAAAAATGGATTAAATGGTATATCGAAAAAGGATAATGACTGCGATCAACTTTAAAAACATTTTAAGAATTATATGTCTCAAAGTAAATACAATTAATCTTTGGCAAGAGTATTAAATGGTCTGTTTCGAAAAATTTTTAGTTCAAGTGATGACATAGTAGCATGAAGGACGTTTTTATTGTTGGTTGTGGGAGCTACATGGACACGACCTACGGCTGCCCCGGTGAGTGGCGCTGTCTGAAGGCTGCTGCGCTCGGAGAGGGGAAGTTTGACGAGCCGGTTAGAGTGATTGGCTTTGTGAGGTGCGAATGCCCCGGAAACACGTTGGTGCCGAACATCGGCATGACAATGAAGCTGTCTGAGGTAAAGCCGGATGCGATTTACTTCAGCTCCTGCATGCTGAGAGATCCGGGCTGCCCCTACAGAAGCGCCGAGGAGTGGGCGAAGATAGTAGAGAATGCCTTCCAAATTCCAGTAAAGCTCGGCACTCACGAGTACAAGTGATTTCATTTTTCTGTCAGAATGAGCTTCAGAATTCCACCTGAAATTGCGTCTGATTTCCTTTGAAATTCTATCCAGCTCATCTTCGGTGTTTACCTCTCAAACTCAATAAGGCTTTATGCATTCCCTCAGCAAATCTGCTATGTTCAGAAAGGGACTGGTTTACAGCTTTCCCATCGTAATGGCTTACATTCCTGTGGCTTTCACCTTTGGCGTTTTAGCCAGAACTCTCGGCTTTTCAGAAGTGGAGGCAATGCTTGCATCTCTGCTGATATTCGCGGGAGCGAGTCAGTTTGCCCTCATCACCCTCTACAGCCAGTCCTTGCTAAGTGCGATTTTCATCCCCATCTTCCTCAACCTCAGGCACATAATTTACAGCTCGATAATAGCCCAGAAGCTGAAACTGCGCTTTCCACACATTTCAGCCTTCGGCCTGACTGACGAGGTTTTTGCAGTCTCGGTGAACTCCGCTGAAAATGAGAGATTTCTGCTCGGCCTTGAGCTCGGCTCCTACTCGGCATGGGTTGGGGGGACTGCACTGGGAGTTCTTGCGGGAAGCACCTTGATTCTCGACAGGGACGTTTATTCTGCATTGGTCTTCTCAATCTCAGCCCTGTTTCTGGTTCTCCTGCTCCCGAACCTGAAGGGCAGGCATGTCAGAGCGGCTGTTAGCGGTGGAGCTGTTGCCTTGGCTTTCCACCTGCTTAACCTCACTTCTGTTGGAATAATTGCAGCCGCCTTAGCAGGACCGCTGCTTTCGGGGTGGGATGGTGAGTGAGAAAGTCTTGGCCATCATTGCCGTCGCTCTGGGAACCTACTTAGCCAGATTCCTCCCGCTGAAGATTAAATTCGCCACATCCGACAAAATTAAGAGCTTTCTGTCCCTCTCGTCCACATCGGTAATCTCCGCCCTTTTTGTAACCTCCGTGTTTACACCTGATGCGGCAGAGTTTGGCGTGAGGGTTGCAGCCCTATTTCCCCTCATATTGAGCTTCTACCGCTGGAGAAACTTCGGTCTGTCAATCTTTGCAGCAGTGCTTTCTTACTACCTTCTGAGGCTTGCTGTGTGACTGCGAAAAATTTTAATCTTTTTTCTGCCAAGACCAGACATGACTCTAAGAACGAAAGACGGGCTCACTCTCTACACTCGAAGGTGGGATGTTGAGTCTCCAAGAGCTGTAATCTGTCTTGTTCATGGTCTGGGGGAGCACTCTGGAAGATACGAGCACGTTGCAAGGTTTTTCAACGAAAATGGCATCTCCTTTGCAGCTTTTGATTTGAGGGGGCATGGAAGGTCGGAGGGGAAGAGGGGGCATGCTGAATATCAGCAGTTAATGGATGACATCACCCTTTTCCTCCAAAGTTTGGATTACGACTGCCCGAAGATACTCTACGGCCACAGCATGGGCGGGAATCTCGCTCTGAACTACATCCTGAGATACGACCCCGACATTGCGGGAGGTATAATTTCCGCTCCCTTCCTTGCTCTGCCAAAGGAGCTACCAAAACACCTGTTTTTCATTCTGAAGCTCCTCAACGTTGTTGCTCCTTCAATTCAGCTTTCAAATGGCATCGACCCAAACTTAATCAGCAGAGATAGGGAAGTTGTTGAGGCCTATGTTTCTGACCCCCTCGTCCACGACAAAATCTCCCCTCGATTCATTCTGCAATCTCTTGAAGCGGGAAAATGGGCGCTGGAGAATGCAGACAGGCTGAGAAAGCCCATTCTTCTGATACACGGAACTGCTGACCAAATAACCTCCTACAGAGCAAGTCAGGAGTTTGCAAAAAGGGCTGGGGAGCTTTGCAAGTTTGTCAGCTACGAAGGCTTTTATCACGAGCCCCACAACGAGCCCGAGAAGGAGAGGGTGCTTGCTGACATGCTGAAGTGGATAGAGGGGTGATTTAGTGCATTTTCTCGGCATCGATGCGGGAACGACAGGAGTGACTGTGGGAGTTTACGATGCCGATGGAAATCTGGTTGCAAAGAGCTACTCCGAGTTTGAAACCTACTACCCCCAGCCGGGATGGGTCGAGCAGGATGCCGAGCACTGGTGGAACAGCATCATCGATGCCTGCAGGCAGGCGGTGAAGATTGCCAAAGCCTCTGACAGCATAGCAGCTATAGCTGTTGCAAATCAGAGGGAAACAATCGTCCCCGTTGGCAGAGACGGTGAGCCTGTAAGCAGAGCGATAGTCTGGCAGGACAGGAGGTGCAGGGAGGAGGTTGAGCTGATAAAGGAGAGAATCGGGGAGGAAAGGGTTGCAAAAATTACCGGACTAAAGCCGGACCCCTACTTCTCCCTGCCGAAAATTCTCTGGTGGATGAGGAACAGGCCTGAAGTCATAGAGAAAAGCTGGAAGCTGATGCTCGTCCACGACTACATCGTTTACAGGCTAACCGGAGAGGTTGTGACGGACTACTCAAACGCCTCAAGGACGATGCTCCTCGACCTGAATTCGAGGAAGTGGTGCGATGAAATCGCTGCCGAATTCAACCTTGACCTGTCTCTGATGCCTGATCTCGTCAATTCGGGAGAGGTTGTGGGGGAGATCAGGGGGAACGTGGCGGAGAAGCTTGGCATAAGTTCGAATCCGGTAGTGGTTGCAGGTGGGGGAGACCAGCAGTGCTCCGCCCTCGCTCAGGGTGTTGTTGAGGAGGGGAGCGTGAAGTCCACGACGGGAACGGGGACCTTCATGGTTGCACCTGTGGAGAAAGTCAGAGGCCACGGAGACATCATATACTCCGCCCACGTTCTGCCCGGCATCAATGTGGGCGAGGTGAGCATCTTCACCACGGGCAGCCTGCTATCGTGGGTTAAGAAAGCCTTCTATCACGGTGAGGGCTATGATGTGATTAACGAGGAGGCTGAGAAGTCAGGAGTGGGGGCGAGAGGTGTGTTCATCCTGCCCTTCTTTTCCGGAGCTGGCTGTCCCCACTGGAATCCGGAGGCGAAGGGGGTTATATTCGGCTTAACTCTTGCCCACAACAGAGGAGACATTGCGAGGGCTGTGATGGAGGCAGTAGCTTTCGAGGTGAGAAGCAACATTGAGGTGATGGAGAATAAGGGAATCAGCATTGAGGAGCTTCGCCTTGATGGCGGAGCAGCGAACAGCAGGCTTTGGAACCAGATTTTTGCTGACGTTACCGGCAGAAAATGCCTCGTTTCATCTGATGTGGAAGCGACTGCGAGGGGGGCGGCAATTCTTGCAGCTTCCGGATCTGACAGCTTCAATGGTATTGACGACGCTCTTACAACCTTCCTACCCGATTTCACAGAGGTTATGCCGTCCGAGGATGGGATGGGAAAATACGAGGAGATTTATAGCAAATATGTCCAGATTAGGGATGCATACTTGAAAGGCTGAGGTGATAGAGTGCCTGTACTGCTGATTGTTGTTGACGGCCTATCAGACAGGCCCATCGACGGTAAAACCCCGCTGAGTGTTGCGAGAAAGCCAAACCTCGACAGACTGGCTGAGATGGGGATTAACGGGATTATGGACACCATCGCTCCCGGAATAAGGCCGGGCAGCGACACCAGCCATCTTGCTTTGCTCGGCTACGACCCCTACAAATACTACAGCGGGAGGGGCCCGATTGAGGCTGCTGGAGTGGGGATTGAAATCAAACCGGGGGACGTGGCCTTCAGGGCAAACTTTGCCACTGTAGAGGGTGAGGGCAGCATATTCGACAAGACTGTTGTTGACAGGAGGGCGGGGAGGATTGAGGACACTTCAGAGTTAATCAAAGCCCTCCGCGAGATAGAGCTGCCGGTGGAGCTTCTCGTTGAGAGGGGGACAGGTCACAGAGCGGCGGTTGTTTTCAGGGGGGAGGGGCTGTCTGACAGAGTGAGCGACACCGACCCCAAGGCAGTGGGAAAGAAGGTGAAGCGCTGCCTTCCGCTTGCTGATGATGCAAAAGCCAAAAAAACGGCTGAAATAGTGAACGAGTTCATGCAGAAAGCCCACGAGGTGCTTGAGAACCACCCTCTCAACAGGGAAAGGGCTGAAAAAGGGCTGCTGAAGGCCAACGCCCTGCTTTTGAGGGGAGCTGGAGAGATGCCGCACGTTCCGAGCTTTAAAGATAAGACGGGCTTAAGGCTTTGCGTTATAGCAGCAACCGCCCTGATAAAAGGAGTCGGCAGAGTTGTCGGGGCGGATGTTATCACTCCCGAAGGGGCGACGGGAAACAAGAACACGAACCTTGAGGCAAAGGTTAAGGCGGCAATAAACGCCCTCGAAAGCTACGACGTTGTTCTGCTGCACATAAAAGCAACTGACGAACTCGGCCATGATGGAGATTTTGAGGGGAAGAAGGCCTTCATAGAGAAGCTTGACGAAAAGATAGCCCCACTGCTCGACTTGGATTTCAGCAAGACCTGCCTCATTCTTACAGCAGACCACTCAACCCCAATCAAGGTTAAGGACCACACCGCAGACCCGGTGCCTGTTGTAATCGTTCACGAGGATGTTAGAAGGGATGAGGTTAGCAGTTTCAGCGAGTTCGAGGCGTACAAGGGCGGGCTGTGCAGGATAAGGGGAATGGACCTGCTCAACATCGCCCTTGATCTGCTGAACATTGCGAAGAAGTTTGGGGCTTGAGCTTTTATATATTTTATAAAAAATAAAATTTAAACCTCCTCCTCACCCGTCCTTATCTTGACTGACTTCTCCACTGGAATAACGAATATCCTCCCATCACCGAACTTCCCAGTTCTTGCCGAACTCACTAT
>LDZQ01000048.1_pt1 | contig 10460 bp, 9 predicted proteins | sample 615361 | NCBI WGS metagenome assembly LDZQ01 (sample SAMN03408297, study PRJNA278302) | terrestrial metagenome | isolation source: oil reservoir sample I2 | place: USA: Alaska, North Slope, Ivishak formation | collected 2013 | reverse complement strand
AAATTGCAACCTGAGTAGTTCAAGAAATACAGCGTCACCAAATTCTTATCCATCCTGCAGAACAATCTCGCAACGATTTCCAAAAACTTCACGACCAATAGTCTGAGCACCTTTCAGTCCCTCTTTCATCATTCCACAACATGTGTGACTCGGAACTCATCGCTCTTATCGCTCAAACATGGCAAAAGATATTCCGTCATTTCAACCATGCGTTGCGATCGAATTATACTCCTCGCTGTTTTTACTGATATTTCGAAGCGCGCAGTTTGTGAAGGGTAAAAGATGAATCAGTCTACGATGTGAATTTCCTTCGGAAGGATCCTGCCCACTCTTGACAAACTGTTTTCGATCTGACGGTGCATTAAGACATGAGACATCAAGACAGGCTGATGCACAAGTGTGTTTGTTCTTCCGTTGATATCCTCAATCACTTGTGCTTCTTAGCGACAAAATTCCACACTTCGAAAACGTCCCTCACCAATCGCTTGAACACGTCCTGATAGAGAAGGATCACCAAGATCAGACCGATCACACTGCTCAGCACACCAACGCTGACTTTTTCGATGAAAGAATTCAAAGCAGCCACGATCACAAAGATACCGATCGATACGTACGCCCTCTTGAACCTGTACTTGACTGGATAAAGCTTCACGGAAACAAAGCTTTCTATGGCGAAGACGATTACGTACGACAAGCCCGTGCTCAGCGCAGCACCTTTTGCTCCAAGGGAGGGTATCAACAACAAGTTACCAAACAAGTTGAACAGTGCTGCCACACCATCACTCACCATGAACCAGTAGGTTTTCTTCGCAAAGTCTATACCACGAGCAACCACTATGGCCATCATAATAGATACTGGATGCGCAAGCAAAAATGGCGCAATGTACGCAGATGACCTGTAAGTTTTTGCGAACAGCATGAAGATCAAATTCTTTCCGGATAGGATTATCAAGGCTAAAGCAAGCATCAAGAAAGACACGTAGTCGAACACCTTCGAAAACATCTCTCTGTTCTCAGGGTTCTTTTCGTACTGCTCATACGCGAAGGGATACCAGAAGGTCGAGAAACCGCTTGTGAACAAGTTCATCACCGCTATCAATTTGAATGCGGCAGAGTACAAACCAATCTCTTCAAAGCTCGTGTAAATTCTCAACACGATTCTGTCCGTCCAACCTAACAACCACCAGAGTAAGCCAGAAAACAGAAAAGGATATGAGTAAATCAATATCTCCCTTACCAAACTCTTGTCTATCTTAATCGGTAACCAGTGTTCACGCTGAAGATAAATGCCAAGACTCAACGTTGTAAGGTTGGAAAACAGCTGTGCATACAAGAGTGCGTAAAAATTCCTTTGAACAAACATGGCATATGCTATCAAAAACCCGACGTTGCTTACTGAATTCACTACTTGCAGCGCTGAATATATAAATCCCCTACCCTGCATTCTTATCACGGTTTGATTGAACGTCTGAAATATACCAAGAAAAACCGATAACACCAGTATCAGGTACGCATTCGATGATTCCTGCCCAACTATGAACACATTTAACCGCTGTTTAAGCATCATTGTAGAAAAGGTGAAAACTATACCAAGAACTAACGGTACAATCAAGCTGCTCCACAGTAATTGTTCTCGATCACTCCTTGAGTGATACAACCTCATTAATGCGCTGGGTGTACCAAGAAGCACTACCAAAAGGATCACAGAGTACACTACCGAGAACATGTTTCCTTTACCGTACTCGGACGGATTCATCAACCAACTAGTAACTGGAACAGCGAAAAATGAGACGACTGCGTTTATCCAGGCACCTATTGAAAATGAGAAATAACTTTTTAAGAAACTGTATTTAAGCGACGAAACTGTCAATCTGAACCCTCCGGTTGTACGCAAACACTAAAACATTTGTGCATCTATCTTTTTGAAAGCGGTAATTTGCTTGTGTAAAGTGAGCTCCTGCGTTTCAGAAATCAGCTAGTACTTTTTGCATCAGATTATCATCTTCTGGATACCATAGATACTCTCTTGCAGTCCTACGGTGCATCTTACTGATTGAATAATACTCTGCGTATTTCCTACACTCAAAAGGAGCGGGCTGCTCCGGGTAAAACACTAACAATCTCGCTCTGGAATAAGCGGCTATATCGAAAAACCCGCTTCTGAAGCCAATAACATAGCCTGCTAAATCACAGAAAGGTATGATCAAGTCCAAGCGTGGATGGACAGCTATGGTTCCTGGGATAGGCTCTGGATTACGAACATCAACATTTGTGCACACAAAATATCCCCGCTCCTTAAGTGCCAACGCTAATCTTGTAAAGAAATCGATGTTTTCGCTACTTCTGGACAGCTGGGCTTGAGAATTTGAAAATGGAGCGAGAATAACTGTTCTGCCAACTTCTAATCGAAGCCGAATGAATTGATGGACAACTTCGTTTCTTTGTTCATCATTAACTATCGGTACAGTATGGGAAACGTACTCATCCAAGCCCAAGCTCTTAGCTAGTGCTTCAAAGTGATTTTCCGGAGCGCGGCTTACTATCGTTGGGTGTATGCCCTTTGCGATCCAAACTCTCGAACCAGGTATGTAGATATCAAACAAACGCGGTGTTCGGAATACCAAGGTTTTCACTTGCCTCCAAATTGCGCTGTCAATCACGCAACCATGGCTTTTGATGCTTGGAAAACAATTCAATAGAGCCCTACAGTTCTCCCTTACTATCGGAATAGCTCTGACTCCATATCGCTTCTCAAACACGTCAAGTAAGAGTAGATAAAGAAAGGTATCACCAACAAGGTGATCAACGATCAACAACACGTCTTTGGATTTTGTTTTGGACAGCGAGTTCGCATACAGTTTCGCCAACCATCGTTCGATAATCTTTTCGCCTATCGAAGAGCCTATCGTCGTATTCAGTGCGGAACACACGACGTTTCCTATTATCTTTTTAACGAAATTGCCCATATGATACAACCTCTCGTCACAGCTTGTCACAAATCACAATATCTATGTCGAGAGGTTTGTCCCTCTCTTTGTTCACCGCATACGCGGTCAGCAAACCCGACGGTTTCATATCGTTGATTAGAATCCTCTCTCCGTGGCCAAGGCCGAACACGATCAGATCGTATCTGACACCATTCTCTTTTAGGAAACTCTCTGTGATTTCTCTGTATTCCTCGCTCCTCGAGGTTAGTATTATGACAAAGTCGTGTTTTCCTATCTTTTCGAAGAACTCTTTCACACCTTCTAAAAGCACGTCTTGGCCATCCAGATATCCATTGTGTTTGACCAACGTACCGTCCAGATCCAAGATCCAAACTTTGGATAATGACGAAAGAACCAGCTTCACCATTCACCACTCTCCAACAGCTTACCTATGTGTCCACCCGGGTGGTTCTGTTTGAACTCTTCGATACCCACATTCAACCTGTCTGACAGTTCCATCGCTAACGCTTGCAAAACGAACAGATACCCAATAGACGAGTTGTTCGGAACGAGGTTCCATCTGTCGCCTTCATGTTCGAGGTACAAAACGATTCTCTTTTCACACATCTTTGACAACGTACCTTGTTCGTTGTAAGTCATCAACCAAACATTGGCTTTTTTCTTCACCAAATGCTTGTAAAGATAGATCGATTCTTCGGTGTTACCACTCTTCGAAAGGATCAACACCAAATCTCCCTCTTTGACTATCCCAAGGTCCCCGTGAACAGCGCTGTTGCTATGCAGAAACGCACAGTTTATGCCTAGCGAAATCAACGTGCCTGTGAATTTCTCACATATGGGAACGTTCTTTCCAAGTGCCGTGGTTATTATCTTGTTCCCCCTGGCCACGGTTTCAACCATCTCGTTGAGCAAAGTTTCGAGTCTTTCTCTATCGAGGTTTTCGACGATCCCTTGGAGCGCTTTCAGCTGGATTTCAAGATGATTTATCATTCGATCACCTCCGCGAGTTTCAAAGCCCCGTTGTAGAATGCTCCACACATCATATCGTAATCGTCCCAAGCATAGGTGGTCAACGATAACCATATCACCGCATGCAAGAGCCTTATCTTTTCTTTTTTCTCGCTACCCACTAGCTCGAAGAACAACCCTTCGAATTGCTCATATCCACTCGACTCAATCGTCAGTTCGACATGGTTTTCTTCTATCCGAAGATCAAATCTTTTTCTGTTGAACTTATCGTAGTTGCCGACCAAGCTATAGTATAATTTGGCAAAATCGTAGTCGGGATCTCCAAATATCTTGCTGTATCCGAAGTATCCTCTCGGGTCTATGAAGTAAACCCTTCCCTCTGGATCGACCATCGTGTTGGAAAACGTCGGGTCTCCATGGATTATTGTGAAAGGATTGTCGTAATATTTTTCGAGTTCCTTTTGAATTTCATCTTCCAAAAAGAAAGGATTTGGAACGACCTTGTTGTTTATTGATATTTCTCGCTGGCACGTAAACGGAATGATGTTTTTCACCTGATAGAGTCTCTCGAAAGTCTTTTGGTAGTACTCTCTGTAATAGCTCTGCTTCAGCGCTGGTCTTCGCTGAAGGTCGTGCAGCTCTTTCAATGCAGTGACGATTTTTTCAATAACTTTTGCGTTCGGTTCCATTTCGAAGGGATGCTTGGCTTTCAAACGTTCGAGGATCAAAGGCTTCAGGCTGTAAACCCTTGGCACGCCTTTGTAGCCGTACTTCTGAACTTCTTCGTACCAGCTGAGTTCCAAGCTGGCCAGCTCTCTTCCTTTCTCGTCCATGGGTTCCTTCAGCACCCTATCAGAAAGAATCGTCACTCTATTGAACGGCCTTGCAACTCCCGACACAAAGAGTTTTTCATACTCGTCAGCGAGACCATACTCGCTCACATGCCTTAGGAATATTGGTTCAAAGTCTATGCTCCGCGAACTGAGGTACCTCACGAATTCTCCTTCGGTGGGAACATCATTTATCTGCGACTTATCGCGAAAAACGAAAAATCCAGCCACCCCGTACTCTGAAGATGGTTCTTCCACAAATTTACCATCTTTGAATGACCAGCGACATCTGAACGTGCCGGACAACCCGATGTAATTCTTGTCCGACTGCAACGATGGTAGCTCGAAATTCTCGCCAAAGTATAGATCACACCAAGTCAGTAAGAAAGGCTCCCCGTCTGGAACATAGTCGAGCGCCTCTCTCAATCCCGCGCACGTACCTACTCCAGTTGCTCTGATCAACACATATTTTTCTTTCGCAAAAGCACGAAGATAGTTTCTCAGAACGTCAAATTTGTAGTCACCTATGACTACAAAATTCGCACCTGGGAAAGTCTTCATGGTGTTCAATATCAAGGGTGAGCCGTTCACGGAGAGCAGTGCTTTGGGCTTGTTCAAAGTGTATTTACCTAACCTTGAACCCTTTCCACCCGCTTGAATAATCACATGCTTAATGTGCATGACTTCTCACCCCCCCTTGAACATCAAAAGTAGTCGAGCACCTTTAGGAAGTCCTCCGATTCACCGATCAATTCAATCGTGTCACTACGCTTGAAAATACTTGAGATTGAAAAATAGTCGTAAGAAGTGACACCAAATGAAAGCAGAAGGTTTGGATATAGGACGAACAACTTCGCGCGCGAGCCAGAAACGATGTCTGCAAATCCACTTCTAAACGTAATCACGTATCCAGCCAGATCAGGGAACGGTATGAGCAAGTCGAGTGATGGAGATACCGCAACAGTATCTCTGATGGGTCTTGGGTTCCTCTGATCAACATTTGTGCAAACTATGTATCCCTTTTCAGCAAGCTTGCTTGCTACTTTTTCGAATATATGAATGCTGCGATCTGAGTAAGATTTTGACGAATTGGAGTAAGGTGCCAATATTACTGTCCTGCCTTCAACCAAATTGTAACTGTCAAAAAGCTGTTTTGCTCGTTCTCTCTGTTCTTCAGATATGCAAGGTGAGGCAAGTGGAAAATCCTCAGGTACGTTCAGAATGAATCTGAAATAGTTGTCTATACGCAGCTTGTAAGGGGACTCCCAGAACTTGACTAAGTGTGCATACTTATACCCAACGAGAACGAGTTTCCTAGTGCGAACCTTCTCTTTGATTCCAAACGTTCCAAACTTCACAGAAGCCAATATTACCCCGTTGAATTTAACAAGGTCTCTGCTTTGAAATAAAAGAAATTTTCCATCCGCAAAAGTGACGTAATTGTCTGCAAGCTTTGGAAAATACTTCAAGAGAGATTCATATTCCTTAAATATACATACAACGAAGTTTGAATCCACTGTAGTCTTGAGAGCCTCTAGGAGACTGAGAGATATAAATGTATCCCCAGCATGGTCTGTCAAAAGGTAGACCAAACAAGAAGTATCTTTAGCAAGAAGTTTGCTCAGTTTGTTGATATACAATCTTTGAAACGGTGTCATTGCTAAAACTCTCAGTGCTCGTTTGGAAACCACAAAGAGTGATCGAAGTTTCATATGAATTTTCCTCCCTGCGGTTACCCAAGATCATAATATAATCACACGCAGACACGGGTAACTTCTCGACACATTTTCGATGTACGACAGTTCTGGACTGCATGCTGCCCCTGATTCCCTCCTCTTGCTGAGAAGCAGCATCTTTCAAAACAAACAACGATATTCCCGCCATTGAGTACCTGTTCTGAGAAAAATGCTTACACCATTGCATTCTTAATCCCGTAGAGCAAGAACTTGTTCGTATAGCTTAAGTATTTTGTGAGCGTGTTGAAGATACCCATGTTTTTCAAAAACATACTGTCTCGCCTTCTTTCTCAGATCTTCGAATTCATTAATGTTCCTTTTGATGAAGGAAAGTTTCGCAATTATCGCATCTTCGCTCTTTTGCTCGATCAGAAAGCCATTCTCTCCATCCTTGATGACTTCTTTCATTCCTCCGACCTTTGTGCAAACCACTACCTTTCCACACGCCATGCCTTCGAGCATCGTCAAAGATGTGGCTTCCTCGACACCTTCTTCCGTGGTTATGCTTGGGACCAAGATTACATCGCTTGCCTGATAATACCTATGAACATCGTCGTTTGCTATGGGTCCCATTACGATTGCATTCGTCTTTTCTTTCAGGATTTCTTCCAATAAACTCTTCAGTGGCCCGTCTCCCGCAAAGATGAAAAAGAAATCCTCATCGTTCATCTTGCTGAAGGCTCTCGCCGCATAGTGAACTCCGTTTTTGTCGACGTATCTACGTGGAACAAAAACGATCAGTTTTTCAGTTGGTAGTCCAAGGACTTTCCTGATGTTTCTTTTTTCTTCCTCTGTCACGGGAACGAATCTATCTGTATCCACAGCATTATAGATGACTGTAATCTTTTCTGGTGGATAACCTAATTCATTAGCAACGTAGTTCTTTATCCTTGTGTCCACTGTGATAATATGTTCAGCCTTCGCAACTCCATGTTTCTCTATATCCATCAGGTAGTCGTATATCTTTCTCTTTGCTTTCTCATCATTGATACTTGAGTAATTCAAGGCCTCTTTAGCCAAATACCCATGAATGGTTAACACCAATTTGTTCGCAACCACTGCGCTTGCTGCGATCACGTCGTGGGCGTGTACAATGTCAAAATTTGTGACGTTCAACCTTTCGAAGAATAGCCGACAGTATTGTATGACTGTCTTATACTTGAAAACGCGAAAGTTGGTGTCAAGCGTTTTGAACGGTGATGAAGCGACCGTTTTGATGACCGCTTTCAGCTTGTCCTTAGTGTTCAAGTGTCTAAACGGGATGGGATAGAAGGTCTCCACTTCGTGCCCGAGTTGTATGAGCCCTTTCTCCAGCAAGTTTTGATGCACATGCTTGCCACCGATTCTAATGAGTTTGGAATTGTCTGCTGAAACCAAAGCAATTTTCACTTTGTAACCCCCTGCATCTTACAAACGTCCTTTGTTCGCTATTTCGTTACTATTTCTCGTAAAGCTTTATATATATTCTCAACCACCACGTCCTCTCTGAATCTCTCCGCAGTCTTCACTATGTTCTCTGATGTGTCGAAGCTCAACTTTCCATCTATCACATCACTGACAATTCTAACGAATTCGTCCATATCACCTTCTCTGTATAGATATCCGTTCACACCAGGTATCACGATGTCCTTCGGACCAGATTCACAATCTGAAGATATCACAGGTATCCCCCTTTGGTTCGCCTCAACCAACACCATGGGGAATCCTTCATGCCTCGATGTCAACAACAATGCCGTGATCTCTCGAAAATCAGAGTAAGGATCTTTTCTAAATCCCAGCCAACTGACGCGATCTGCTATGTCAAGCTTACCAGCAAGCTTTTTCAACTTTTTCTCGTCCTGTCGCCGGTCTATGTGCTTGAGTTTGAACAAAACTCACCTTTCACACTTCCAAGCACTTGCTCGTAGATCTTCTTTTCCATCTGTACGATTCTTTCCCAAGTGAAATCTTTAGCCCTTTCTATAAACTTTTCTCTATCGTATCCCATCTCCAAAACCTGAACTATTTTTTGAGCCATCCTATCTTCGAAGTCCTCCCCCTCTTCGACCACATATTCGTCGAATCCTATCGCCTCTGGTATCCCACCGTTGCTACTTCCGATCACACATGTACCACATGCTTGGGCTTCTATAATAACCGCGCCAAACCCTTCGCGCCTGCTCGGCAAAATCATAACATCCATCGCGTTCATGTACTTTGCCACTTCCGCTTGATCCACTCTCCCTGTGAGCAAAACCTCCAAATCTTTTCGCTTTGCTTCCTTCTCAATTTCACCTCTTAGATGCCCATCTCCAACAACTATAAACCTCACTCCCTTGATTCGGTCCCTCACCTTTTCGAATATCTCAATGAGTTTGTCTGCACGTTTTATCTCTATCAGATTCCCAACGAACCCAACGTATTTGTAGCCTTCGCTGTGTATACCAAGCTGTCTTCTCACTTGTTCTTTGTCGAGTGGTCTGAAAGTCTGTGGATCGTACCCGTTCGGAATCACAAACGCGTTTTTACCCGAATAACCGAAAGATTTCGCTTTCTCAAGAAGTGCATTGCTAACAAAAATCACCGCTTGAGCCGACTCGAAAACGTCCAAGTAGATCTTCTTTCTTTTCTCCATGAGGATATTGACATCACTTCCATGTACTGTTAAGACGTATGGTTTTGAATACTTTCGAGACAGAATCTGCGCAACTAAACCTGCTGGCGGCGTGTACATACCATGGGCGTGGATCAGGTCGAATTTGGAAAGATCAAGGTGCTTCTCAACACATTCGGCAAAATGTTGAGAGTAGATTGAAATCATGCGTTCGTCAAAAGCTTTGTCTATTCTCCTCAAGACTTCCCACAGAAGCCAACTGGTCGTTCTTTTGCACCTCAAAGGTGAATAATCAGCATCACCCACGCTCGTGCTCGGAGTGATTGAGCTTTTTCTGAGGAAACGCCTTGCGAGTCGTACAAACACATCGTCTTGGAACCAAACTGGTACCGCAACGTACTCGATGCCAAGCTTTCTGTATTGCTCGAGCCTCTTGGTTATGAATATTCCACTTGACAAGTTGTTCTGGAAAGGAAAGAGGTTAGTCAAAATAATCGCTTTCATGTGAAATAGCGATCCTTTCTCTCATCTTTATTTGTTTAATGTTCGTTGGATTTCGGTTTCCTGAGGGCATTGCTCAAGACAATTCTTGAACTAATAAAAGCGAATAGAAGTAACCACGTGATTAGGTTTATCCGTAATACAAAAAAACCTAACAGCATTGTGTGCAAAACCGTTAGGTACAGCCCAGAGATGAAGGAGGCCAAAACCAATGGGTCAAGAATAATCCATTTTAACTCCCTTTGATTATAGTCATAATCCAAATGAGACTGTAACTCAAGAAAACGTAGTATTTTCCAACGATCTCGAGCTTGTAGGAAGGGCTCCCCTCTAGTTTATATCTTCCAGTGATCATATAAAAATCCAAGCCGGAGAAATTCTCGACAAATCTTGGTAAGAACTCGTCCCGTAGTAGCTGCAAGGAATTTGGGCTTACGCGTACTAAGAGACTTACGGAAAATATTATCAATATGAAAGATACGATCATCAGAGCATATTTTTTCTTGAAAAACATAGCGAAGGCAAAGAGGATAATTATTCCAACCATGTATGTCCTCAAACTTGCAAGCAGTATCGTAGACAAGACTGTCAGTACATAGTTTTTCTTGCGCAGTGACAAAATACCAGCAACAAGAAACACAAGAAGCCAAATATCTCTCAAACTACTAACAGAGATTTGAAACAGTCCAGGATTAAAAGTTATTATTGCGAAGATCCAAAATCTGTAGGTTGTACTTTTCATTAAGTCACTGAGCAAAGACAGCAGCAGCGCAATGAGAGTGAAATACCCCACAATATTGATCCACACAACTTGAAGCCAACCAAATCCCCTCTGACTTAAGAAAAATACAAAATTTCCCCAGAGGTTTATGTTTACAGGATT
>LDZQ01001502.1_pt1 | contig 10494 bp, 10 predicted proteins | sample 615361 | NCBI WGS metagenome assembly LDZQ01 (sample SAMN03408297, study PRJNA278302) | terrestrial metagenome | isolation source: oil reservoir sample I2 | place: USA: Alaska, North Slope, Ivishak formation | collected 2013 | reverse complement strand
TTTCCTCTTTTTTTTGAGAAAGTATTTGTTAAAAATTTCACACTATCATGAACAAGGTAATGTTTAACCTGAAGAATGAAAAAATTCCCCGAGCCACAATTACCAGGCTGGCCCTTTATGTTCAGCAATTAGAAGCTCTAGAACAAAAGGGAGAAAAGGTTATCTCCTCGGAAAAATTAGCTCAAGAATGCGGAGTAAACCCTTCTCAGATTCGTAAGGACCTGGCGTATTTTGGGGAATTTGGAGTTCGAGGGGTTGGTTATTACATTTACGAGTTAAAAGAAGCCATCAAGAAAAGTCTGGGCTTGGATCGCGTCTGGAATGTGGTTTTAGTGGGTGTAGGTAATCTGGGAAGAGCCCTTCTCAGACATAATGTACTCAGAAAAAGGGGCTTTGTTATCGTAGGAGCCTTTGACTGTGACCCCTTTAAAATTGGGGAAGAAGTAGCAGGATTAGAGGTCTTTTGCTCCAGTACCCTACCAGATAAAATTCAGGAATTAAATGCTGAAATAGGTATTATCACCACTCCTCCAGAACGAGCCCAAAGAGCTGCCAACTACTTAATCAAAGGTGGAATAAAAGGTATTGTCAATTTTGCTCCCACTCGCATTTCTGCTCCAGAAAATATAGTGGTAGAATATGTAGATTTTATCAACCATCTCTTTTCCACTGCCTTTCAAATCTCGTTAAACCAGAGTAAAGGCCTATATATTTAGTGCCTTTATTTTTTCATTTTTCTAAAAGCACTTGCTCAATAATATTCAACTACTTTGAACTAAAAAAGGGACCAAAGAAAAAACTTGCCAAGAGTATTTTTCTTGGCTAACAAATATCCTCTTTAGTTTTAGTTTTTTTCTTTGAGGAGGTTTAGTTATGAAAAAGGACATTCATCCCAAGATGTATGATACTACTGTGGTTTGCTCCTGTGGTCATAGTTTTGAAACCAAGTCTACAGCTGGTGAAAAGATTATGGTGGAAATTTGCTCCAACTGTCATCCCTTTTTCACTGGTCAACAAAAATTTGTAGATACCGCTGGAAGAATAGATCGTTTCCGTCGCAAATACGCAAAATTCCAAGAAAATTCTGAAGAAAAATAATCTATGGCCAATGTTTCCATAGGTGGGCAAGCAGTCATGGAAGGAGTAATGCTCCGTTTCCGTGACTGGTTGTCTATTGCTGTGCGTACTCCTAAAGGGGAAATAATTGTTGAAACCAGAAAGTGGTGGAGTCTAAGTAAAAAAAAGTGGCAAAAAAAGCCCTTGATTCGAGGGTTCTTTATCCTCTTAGAAACCCTGGTAAATGGCATTAAGGCCCTAAACTTTTCCACTAAAACCATTGTTGAGGAGGAAGGAGAAGAACTTCCTTCCTGGACACTTATTTTAAGCCTGGTTTTGGCTTTAGGTTTTGGTTTATTGTTATTTGTTTTTCTTCCCCATGGAATTTCCCTGCTCTTAAATAAACTGGGGATTAGTGGAGATTTAAACTCCTTTTCTTTTCATTTTTGGGATGGTGTAAGCAAGTTTATTATTTTTATCCTTTATATTCTGGGCATTTCTCTTTTGCCTGAAATCAAAAGAGTTTTTGAATATCACGGAGCAGAACACAAAACCATTCACGCCTTTGAAAATCAGGAAAAGCTTACTCCTCAAAATATAAAAAAATTTTCCAGGCTACATCCTCGTTGTGGCACATCCTTTTTGCTTTTTGTCCTGGCTTTATCCATTATTTTGTTTACCATTGTTGTACCTTTATTTTTCAAAATTTTTCCAGTAGAGAATTTTTGGTTGCGCCATTTAATCGCAGTGGGCTTAAAAATTATTCTCATGGTTCCCATAAGTGGACTAGCTTATGAAGCTATTAAACTGGCTAGCCAAAAAGAAAACACCTGGTGGTGCAAATTACTTTGTTTGCCAGGACTTTTTTTTCAACTTCTCACCACCAAAGAACCAGATGAAAAACAAATAGAGGTTGCAGTAGCAGCCCTGGAGAACCTTTTAGAGAGAGGAAATTATGCTGGCTAAACTGGATAGTTTGGAACAAAAATTTATTGAGCTGGAAAAAGAACTAAGTGCTCCAGATATTTTTCAAGACCAGGAAAAATATAAAAAAGTATCCAAGGCACACGCAGAGTTAGAAGAAATTGTAACTACCTATAGGGAATATAAAAAATTAACTCAACAATTAGAAGAAAGTCAGGAACTACTCAAGGACCCAGAGTTAAAAGACCTGGCAGAAGAAGAGATAAAGACCCTCAAAAAAGAACTAACCGCCTTGGAAGAACGTTTAAAAATCCTCCTGGTACCCAAAGATCCTTTGGATGAAAAAAATATCATCCTGGAAATAAGAGCTGGTACAGGCGGAGAAGAGGCTGCTCTTTTTGCCGCAGACCTTTTCCGCATGTATTCCAGGTATGCAGAAAAAAAAGGCTGGAAAGTGGAAATCATGGATTCCCATGAAACTGGTACTGGAGGTTTTAAGGAAATAATTGCCAATATCTCGGGAAAACAGGTGTATAGCCGTTTAAAATACGAATCAGGAGTGCACAGAGTCCAACGAGTACCAGCCACTGAATCCCAGGGAAGAATCCATACCTCAGCTGTAACTGTGGCCATTTTACCTGAAGCAGAAGAAGTGGATATTGAAATCAATCCAAGTGATTTGAGAATAGACGTCTATCGTTCTTCAGGTCCTGGCGGACAAAGCGTAAATACCACAGACTCTGCTGTGCGTATCACTCACATCCCCACAGGGTTGGTGGTTACCTGTCAGGATGAAAAGTCTCAACACAAAAATAAAGCCAAAGCCCTTAAGGTGCTACGTGCTCGCCTCTTGCAAATAAAACAAGAAGAGCAAAAAAAAGAATTGGATGAAAACAGGCGCTCTCAAGTGGGTAGTGGAGATAGATCAGAACGAATCAGAACCTATAATTTTCCCCAAGGAAGAGTTACTGACCATAGAATTAACCTGACCATATACAACCTAGAAGCTGTCCTGGAAGGAGAACTGGATCAAGTTATCGATCCTCTAATCCAATTTTTTCAAGCAGAAGCCCTAAAAGCAGAGGCTATAAGCTAGTGTGTCTTCTAGTATTAAAGAGCTTTTAATCGCAGCCAAACAAAGATTACACCAAAAAAACATTGAAGGCGCTTATCTAGCGCCAGATTTAATTTTAGCCCATCTCTTAAAGGTCACCAAAGAACATCTATACGCTTACCCAGAAAAAACCGTACCACCTAATTTAGCAAAACACTTTTGGGAACTTATAGAGAGAAGAGAAAAAGGTGAGCCTCTAGCTTATATCCTGGGTAAAAAAGAATTTTATGACCTGGAACTGGAAGTAGCTCCAGGCGTACTCATTCCCAGACCAGAAACAGAATTAATTATAGACATTATACAGGAGTACTTTTCACCCAGTCAAAAATTTATTTTTGCTGATTTGTGTACTGGGAGTGGTTGCCTGGGCATCACCATAGCTAAAAAATTTCCTCTAGCTAAAGGAATTTGCCTGGACATCTCGGCTAAAGCCCTACAAGTAGCCTCCAAGAATAAAAGCAAACACAACCTAAAAAAACAGTTACTGTTGGTTCAAGGAAGCCTAACCCACTTTTTCTTCCAAAAACAATTAGACCTGATAGTAAGTAATCCCCCTTATCTTAGCTATGAGGAAGTGGAAAAGAGTTCTTTGGAAGTCAAAGGATACGAACCTCATCTAGCCCTTTTAGGCGGGAAAAAGGGGCTAAAATTTTATCCCTTCCTAAGGCGTTTAATTCAACAAGCTTTAAAACCCAGAGGAATATTTATAGCTGAATGTTCTCCCTTGCAAAAAGAAGATTTGAAAACCATCTTCTCTTCCTTTCCTAACCTAAAGATAATTAAAGACCTTGCAGGACGAAATAGATTTGTTTTTGTCCAAAACCATTGCTAAAAAACAACAGTTATCTTTTTAACAACAATCAGTCCCCTTTCTTCAGTCAAAAAAATACAATTATTTTAACAAGTTAGAATAGGCACATTTCTTGCTTTTAGGAATAAAAAATTAAAATTCTAAAAGGAAAAAATAATGCGTCAAAAGACTATAAAAAAAGATATTAGCTGTTCAGGCATAGGTCTACATGAAGGGAAAAAGGTAAATCTTACCCTGAAACCAGCTCCAGAAAATACAGGAATTGTTTTCTGGTTAAAAAAAGGTAGAGAAAGGGTAAGTTTGGATCTAAATCCCTATTATGTCTCAGACACTCTTCTGGCTACAACTCTGAGCAAAGACAACAAACAGGTAGCCACCGTAGAGCACCTCTTAGGTGCCATTCAAGGTCTGGAAATAGATAATCTTTACATTGAAGTAGAGGGAGAAGAGCTACCCATAATGGACGGTAGTGCTACTTCTTTTGTTTTTTTAATGCGCTCTGTAGGACTAAAAAAACAAAACGCTCCCAAGAAAGTTTTGGGGATAACTAAACCCTTAAAAATAGAGAACGGAAATAAAAAAATCGAAGCCAGACCCTATAAGGGCTTAAAAATTCACTATGAAATAGATTTTTCCCATCCTCTAATTGGCAGGCAAACCTACACCTATATAAACTCTCCAGAGCGTTTTGTTACAGAAATAGCCAAGGCCAGAACCTTTGGTTTTTTAAAAGACGTAGAAATGCTCCAACAGGCTGGCAAGGCCAAAGGTGGTTCTTTAGAGAATGCTTTAGTTCTGGATGAATATGGCCTTATCAACACCGATGGTCTGCGTTTTAAAGATGAATTTGTTAGGCACAAAATTCTGGATTTTCTAGGAGACATTCTGTTAATTGGTATGCCTTTATGGGGAGAATTTAAGGTCTCCTGCTCTGGCCATGCCTTTAATAACCACTTTGTACGCTTTCTTTTAGAAAATAAAGACCACTACTTAACAGAAATAACCTTAAGCGAAGAAAAACACCTGACTCCTAAGAAAAAGCCTGTTTTTGAGGCTGAGCCAGAAGTAGTTTTAAATATGTAGAGTAAAATTCTCTACTCCAGCAAGATTTGGTATTATAAAAAGTAGGTTTACCTTTAATAAATCCTCTAGAAGTGTTTTCTTCTGACTCTCTCTATAATTTGATATTTTTTGCCTTAACTGTTCCTATATGTGGGAAAAGGATAACTTTTCTTCACTAGCTATATTTATATTTACCTCAGCCAAAACCAGGGAGGCAAACAGGAAGATATTACTATATCTGGAAATATCCTCTTCATAATTTGATCTTCTTTGAACCATCTCTTTTACTTAAAAAATTAAGTAAAAAAAGAACATTTTACTCTTTTTGACAAGATTTTGAAAATTAAACCCAAAAATTCTTATAAAAAATAGATAAATTTAGATAGAGACTCAAAAAAACAATTATTTTTTGAGAGATGAAAACAACTTAACTGGTAAGTTATTTTATTGAAAAAATAGTTTTTTAAGGCTGGAAAAGTATCACTCAAACCTATCTTCTGAAAAAAAACAAAAAAGCCTCACCTAAGAGATGAGGCTTTTCTTCTTTTTTGGCGTCCCCAAGGGGATTTGAACCCCTGTTACCGGCGTGAAAGGCCGATGTCCTGGACCGGGCTAGACGATGGGGACGCATTCTGGCTGGGGGACAAGGACTCGAACCTTGACTAACGGGGCCAGAACCCGTCGTCCTGCCATTAGACGATCCCCCAAGCAAGCGAGGAGACCTTCTTACTGGCAGGTTCTTTTTTTGTCAATCTTTTTTTTCTTTTTTTAAAGAACTGTCCTCGTCCAAAGGAAAGGTGTTTCTAGCCAAAAAAGGCTATGCTTGTCAAGATTTTTTCTACTTTTTATAACTGGCTTCCACTTCAATAATTACCCCACCTCTGGGTTTAAACTTACCTATAACCTGCATCTCCTTAGGCGAACACACTTTAACCAGATCATCCAAAATACGATTTACCACTGTTTCCATAAAAGTAGGTTCCTGGCGATAACTGAAGAGGTAAAACTTTAAGGATTTAGATTCTATACATTTTTTGTCAGGAATATAACGAATAAGAATAGTGCCATAATCAGGCTGTCCAGTCATGGGACAAAGGGAAGTAAATTCATCGCTTATCATGGTCACCCAGTAGTCCCTATCTGGAAATCTATTGGGAAAAGTTTCCAGAATATCTGGAGAAACCTTGGAAGGATATTCTGTTTTACTCTTCCCAAGTAGTTTTAACCCTGAAACATCATCAAACACGCTTCTTCCTCCTTATTTTTTATTCTTCTCTAACATCTCTTTTTTTCCTGTTCTCTTTGGCTCCAAATAAGCTTTTTACCACCTTACTTACTACTTTTTAAATATTTAAAAAATTCACTATTGGGAGTTAAAACCAGTTCTGTATCCTTACTTAAACTCTGTTTATAGGCTTCCAAAGAACGGGTAAATTGATAAAATTCAGAGTCTTGCTCCAGGGCATTGGCATAAATCAGCGTAGCTTCAGCCTCTCCTTCACCCTTTAATTGCTCAGCCTTTTGCTTAGCCTCTGCCAGCATAATAGTCCTTTCCTTATCTGCCTGAGCCCTGATCTTAGTAGCTTCTTCTCGTCCTTCAGAACGATAGGTTTTAGCCTGCCTTTCCCTTTCTGCTCGCATTCTATTATAAACAGCCTTTTCATTTTCTGGTGGCAAGTCTGCACGCTTAATTCTTACATCCAGGACCTCAATTCCATAGTTAGCCAAAAGTTCATCACATTTTTGAGTCACTCTTTCCATTATCTCTGCGCGCTTGGAAGAAACCACCTCTGTTAACAAATACTGCCCCAAAGCTACTCGTAATTCTGCATAAACAATATCATCTATGCGTGAAATACCCTGGTTAACAGTTCTAACACTTTGATAAAACTTTAAAGGGTCTTTGATTCTCCAGCGAGAATAATTATCCACTACCAAATTTTTCTTGTCCTGGGTTAAAATCTCAGCTGGTGGAGCATCGTATTCCAGGACCCTGGCATCAAAATAAATGACATTTTGAATAAAGGGTAATTTAAAGTGCAAACCAGGTCCCAAAGCTTCGCTTACAGGCTTACCCAATTCCAAAACCAAGGCCTTTTCTCTCTGGTCTACAATAAACACTGACTGCCACAGCCCAAGAGCCAGGATAAAACTTAATATAATAAAAAAAACTTTAAGTTTCATAAATCTATTCTCCTTTTCTCTTTTCCAGCTTATTCAAGGGTAAATAAGGCACTACCCTCTCCAGGGATTTATCGGTAAAAATAATCTTACGCACATTGGGACTGGCCAAAATTTCTTCCAGGGTTTCCAAATAAAGCCTTTTTCTGGTAATATCTTTGGCCTTTTTATATTCCTTAAGCACAGATAAAAACCTGGAAGTTTCACCCTTGGCCTTACGCACCACACTTTCCTTATAGGCCATGGCTTCGTTAATAATAGCAGCCACTTCACCTCTAGTCTTGGGGATAAGATCATTACGATAGGCTTCTGCCTCATTTATATATCTAATTTTATCTTCTTTGGCACTGGCCACATCTTTAAAGGCGTCCACTACCTGCCTTGGAGGGTGCACATCTTGTAATTGTACTGCTACTACCCTGATCCCACTTTTATATTTATCCAAAATGGTTTGTAAAAGTTCTCTTGCATCGTTTTGAATAGCAAGTTTGCCTGAAGTAAGAGCAGAGTCTATTTTATTATAACCGATTACTTCTCGCATAGCAGCTTCAGCTGCATCCTTAACTGTCTTTTCTGGGTCAGCTATATTAAAAAGATAATTTTTAGGGTCTTTTATTTGATATTGAACAATAAATTGAACATCTATAATATTTTCATCACCAGTAAGCATCAAAGATTCTTCAGGAACAAGTCTATATTGAATATCTTTACCAATCAAAGACTTACTAAGAGTTCTAAATCCAATTTCTACTCTCTGAATACGAGTCACTTTAGGAGTTTGCACTTTCTCAATGGGGAAAGGAAAATGATAATGAGGTCCAGGAGTAGTAATTCTATGAAATTTACCAAAACGCTGCACAACCCCCACTTCATCAGGCTCTACAATATATATTCCACTAAGTCCCCATAAAACTAAAACAATAAGCAAAAGGATTGAACCACCTGGAAGTTTTTTTCTCCATTCTGACCACTTACTTTTAAAATCACCCAAATCTGGCCCTTTGGGCGTAAAACCCTGCCTTTCTCTTTGTTGTTGTAATTTTTCCCAATCCCAATTCATAAACTATCTCCTTCCATGAACTTTAAACTTTTAATGTTCTTTACATACCCTAAATAAGTAGTCAATAAACCCTAAAATGAAAAATCAACTTAAAAAACCAAGTAAGGTATTTCCCAAAAGTGAAGCATCATAATAGGGAAAGGACTCTGGAGAAACCAGATTTCTAAAGACTATCTCTATTCCTCTGGATTCTAAAAATTTCTTTTCCTGCGCAGTTAAAAAGTGATGTTTTTTATCCAAAAGTACAATCTCTACTCCCTGCCACCAATTTTCCACCTCTAAAACCTCAACCAACTTTTCCACCTGCTCCAATAAAGAATAGCCATAGAGTTCGGGGTCTTCTCCCAGGTTGGGGATAAATATTTTTCTGGCCTTACTTTGCCCAATGGTTCTGCCCACGCCTTCCACCAGCAAGGAACAAAGGATACTGGAAAAAAAACTGCCCATGGGATAAAGAATAAGTTTGCTTTTTAGTATGTATTGACGCACTTCTCTGGCAATTGCTGGTCTTACTATTTCTTTTTTTTGTTTGTCGTAAAGATAAATATTTTTTATCTTTTTCTTTAAAGGCGGGCATTCTTTACCTGTGATTTTATGTTGGCCAAGTATCTTTTCTCCACTTTCCAAATACACCAAAAGGTCCAGGCTGGCATCCACTATAGGTCTAACCAGTCCCTTTATCTGTAAAAAAGTATGACTAAACTCCAAAAAAGAATTTAAGTCCTTTTGCTTATGTAAATAAAGTCCAAGTAAAAACAAATTACCAATACTGGCTTTAGCTAAGGAAAAGTTTTGGGGCAATCTTGGATAAAGATATTGTAAATAGAAAAGAATCACTTCTCTATCTTCCCTGGATAAAGTTAAGACCAGAGGATGCTCTCCCTGGACAATGGTTTTAAACTCTTCCCGGAGAGCTTCAGGGGATCTGGTTTGGGGCAGCCTATAGGAAAGGAATTTGTGTTTATTCCTTTGCGCCTCAGAAGAGATATCCATAAGGCTTAAAAGCCTATTGCGTAAATCACCCAGGGCAAAAACCTGAAAGTGTTTTCTTATCTCAGCAGAGCTTCCGCCTGAATCAAAAGCAGTAAGCAGGTGCACAGAAAACACTTTTTCTTTTAAAAAAATACTGAGTTCTTTTAAGGCTGTGCCCCCACTAAAAAAAAGCATTCCCTTTTCCATAACTAAATCCAAATAAAATAACTTTATCCTTAAGACAACTTTGTTTTTCTCTTGTCTTTAAAAAAGGTTAAAGGTATGCTTGACCTAAAAAAGGAGTTTAAGAGATGAAAGAAATAAAGGCAGAAGTTTTTAGGGCTTATGACATTAGAGGCATTGTGGATGTGGACTTTGACCCGGAATGGGTAAAGACCCTTGGGCTTGCCTGTGGTACTTATTTTCGCCAACAGGGTATAAAACGGGCCGTAGTAGGCCATGACTGTCGCCATACTTCTCCTCTTTACCAGCAATGTATCATCGAAGGGCTTACAGAGACAGGAATGGATGTAATCTTTTTAAATATGGTCTCCACTCCACTTTTTTACTTTGCAGCCAGAACGCTCAATTTCCAGGCCGGAATAATGATTACAGCCAGCCACAATCCACCAGAATTCAATGGCTTTAAAGTCTGGGCTGGTGATTCCACTATCCACACGGAGGAAATTCAAAAAATTTATCAAATCATGAAAAGTGGAGAATTTATTCTTCCCAACTACAAAGGAATGGCTACTGAGCTAGACATTGTGCCCTCTTATATTAGCCACATCGTCAACCAGGGAAAGTTTGCCCATCCAGTCAAAGTGGTGGTTGATGGCGGCAATGGAACTGGCGGAAAAGTGTGCGCAGAAATTTTAAGAAAGGCTGGAGCTGAAGTGATAGATCTTTATTGTGAGCCAGATGGCAATTTTCCCAACCACCATCCTGACCCCACCGTGCTGGAAAATATCAAAGACCTGAGGCAAAAAGTTAGAGAAGAACATTGTCACCTGGGCATAGGTTTGGACGGAGATGCTGATCGCATTGGAGTAGTGGATGAAAAGGGAGACATCATTTACGGAGATAAATTACTAGCCATATTTGCCCGCGAACTACTTAAGGAAAAGCCAGGTGCAACCATTATTGGGGAAGTAAAGTGCTCTCACCTTTTATATCAGGACATTGAAAAACACGGGGGCAGGCCCATTATGTGGAAAACAGGGCATTCCTTAATTAAGGCCAAAATGAAAGAAGAGCGCGCCCTTTTAGCTGGAGAAATGAGCGGGCATATGTTTTTTGCTGATCGTTATTTTG
>LDZQ01000629.1_pt1 | contig 10502 bp, 8 predicted proteins | sample 615361 | NCBI WGS metagenome assembly LDZQ01 (sample SAMN03408297, study PRJNA278302) | terrestrial metagenome | isolation source: oil reservoir sample I2 | place: USA: Alaska, North Slope, Ivishak formation | collected 2013 | reverse complement strand
CCGACTTCACTCGCAGGACCGCAGTACCTGTGATACCTCCCCTTCTGAGTGCATAGCACAACAACTGCATCGGTGTTCGTGCCCGTGAAGTTGTGCCCCTCTTCCAGCAAAGCCTTCGTTTTTGCCTCAGTTGCAGTTATAATGGCGTTGAGCATCGCAGCCCTGCTCATCCTGCACTCGAAAACCGCTATTATGTTTATCGTCCCTATACTCTCGTTGGGATTCATGACTCCTGCAGTGGCGAACACCGTCACCTCTCCGCAGCCTTTCACGCTGAGCTTCTCGATGGGAACGGAGGTGAGCAGGCCAAAGTAAGAGCTGAGCCCGTAGCTCCTCGCAACCTTTCTGAGGTACTCTGCAGGCTCCATCGAGTGGAATTCCTCGCTTACAGTGTGGTTGAACGCATGTCTCACTCTCTTCCACCCTCCCAGCAACCCCGTGCTGACGCCGAAGAAGTCTCCCGAAACCACCAGAGTTCTTTCGTCAACCCAGTAATTTTCGTACGGCATCCAGAACCTCCTCTTCCCTTTTCACAACCACCGCTTTTTCCAGAATTTTAATATAAAGCTCCTCCGCTTCCTTTCCGGCAAAATTTCGTTCTTTAAAGGGAGTTCTGTCAACCACAACGAGCTTGCCGAGGTTTGCTGCATGCAATGCTGCGAGAAGATTCCTGTAGTTCCCCTTTCCAACGCTCAGGTTCGCCAGCACAACCGCATCGCTCTTCTCAATCATCTCTATGTTTTTCTGATGCGAAGAGTCGCTTATCGGTGAAAATGGGGCTTCGTCAACAACCTCTCCCAGCTCAACCGCGTTCTCCCAGTCGGAATCAAGGATGTTCACAACCCCCGCGGAAACCTTGTATCCTACCTCCCTGAGCATGTGCATGATTGCTCCACCACTCCCCCCTCCGCATATGACGTGAACCCTCCTCAAACCGTTCGGAACCTTCAGCTTCGGGGCGATGTAAACCCCCCTTCCGTATCTTCTGACAATAACATCAGCCCCAAAAACATCCCTTATGCTCTCCTCCGTAATGACATCCTCCGGCCTTCCCGCGTAGACAACAACACCGTCCTTTACCATCAGAATTTTGGTTGCAAAGGAGGATGCGAGGTTTATGTCGTGTATTGCAACTATTGCAGCCTTTCCCTGCTCCACCTTGCTCCTTACAATCTCCATTATCTCAATCTGCGCCGCTATGTCTAAATGGGCTGTTGGCTCGTCGAGCAGCATTATTTCGGGCTGCTGGGCAAAAACCCTCGCAAGCATAACCTTCTGCCTCTCTCCACCGCTGAGCTCCGAGAAAAGCCTGTCTGCCATTTTCTCCATCCCAACCTCCTTCAGAGCTTCCATCGCTGCTCTGTAATCCTCCTCTTTAGGCCTCTTTAACCCGCTCAGATAGGGAGTTCTGCCGAGCATCACGACATCAATGACCTTTAAATTCGTCATCGGTGTGTCCTGCGGAAGAAAGCCGAGCTTTCTGGCAGCTTCCTCAGCACTGCCAACTTCCCTGCCGTCAAGCAAAACCACTCCCTTAAGGGGCTTGAGCATTCCGAATATCGTTCTCAGCATCGTGGTCTTGCCGCTCCCGTTGGGGCCGAGCAGGGCGAGAAGCTCTCCCTCCCCCACCTCAAAGGTTACGTCCTTCAGCACCTCTCTGCTCCCCAGCTTTACGCTGACTCCCTTCACCACGAGCCTCATACCGACCTCCTCATCAGCAGGTAGAGGAAAAACGGCCCTCCGAGCATGGCCGTTATCGCCCCCACAGGCAGCTCACCGCTCGTTGAAATTCTGGCAACGACGTCGATGAGCGGCATGAAAGCCGTGGAGAGGAATATTGTGGAGGGGAGAAGCTTCTGGTGCTCCTCTCCCACCAGTATCCTCATTGTGTGGGGAACGATTATGCCAACAAAGCCTATGACACCGCTGATCGCAACGGTTGTTGAAGTAAGAAGAGCAACGACAGCTATCAGGGACTTCCTGAAGCTTTCGACGTTTATCCCCACCGCTGCAGCGTGCTCATCGCCGAGCAAAAGGGCGTTAAGGTTCCATGAGGTAATCAGGAGGTAGAGCAGCCCGGCAATGGTAATGGGCAGGGCGAAAAGCACCTCTTCAACGAAGGGGTTCGAGAAGCTTCCCATGAGCCAGAAAATCACTTTGTGCATGCTTTGAGCGGAGAAGTAAATTAGAACGGAAGTTAAACCGGAGAAGAAGCTTGCTATGGCAACCCCGGCAAGAAGAATTGCGTACGTCTGATCCCGAAATTTTGAGGATGAGCCAATTAGATAAACGACGTATGCGGTAATAAGAGCGGAGAAAAAGGCCATTCCGATTCTTGAGTAAATAGTCTCAATGCCAAGAGCAACCGAAAGGGCAGCGCCAACACTCGCCCCGCTCGCCACCCCAAGAACGTAGGGCTCGGCAAGTGGATTTCTGAACAGAGCCTGCATGGCACAGCCGGATGCAGAGAGAGACGCTCCGGCTATCACCGCCATCAGATACCTCGGCAGTCTGTAGCTGAGAACGATTTTTGTTGCAGTCTCATCGGCATTTCCCGTAATAACCTGAAAGAGGTATGTATAGCCCCCGCTCCCCACTCCAAGGGAGAGCAGCAGAGCGAGAAGATTCAGTGCGAGCAGGGCTGCTACAACTTTACCCTTCACGAAGTCAAAAGAATTGGTCATCAGATAAACTTTTTCCGAACTAAATCCTTCTGCCCTTCACCCTGTCAAGGTCAAACTTCGCCTTCTCGCTTATGTGCATCACAGCCAGCGTTCCCGCCATAACGGGGTCGCTTATGACCACATCAGCAACATCTGGCACACTGCCGAACATGCTGAGCGAAATGACCCTAATGCCGCTCTTTCTCAGCTTTTTGACCTCCTCCGTTATCTTTCCACCCATTATACCTCCTGCAAGAACGAGAACCTCTGCCCTGTGGAGCCTTGAAACCGCCTTAACTGCCTCCGCAATCTCTTCTTCACCAACAACGGGCATTGTGTCAACGCTAATCCTCTCTCCCCTCAAATTGTGCCTGTCTGCCTCGCTTATAGCTCCTATTGCGACCTGCGAAACCAGTGCTCCTCCACCAAGAATTATAACTCTCTTCCCGAAAACCCTCTCAAAGGGCTCCTCCTCCTCGATTTCAATTATGTAGTCGAAGGTCTTAACCCTTTCAAGAATTTTCTCGAAATCCCCACCCTCAATCTCGAAGTAAATCAGAGCTTTTCCCTCGTGCTCTCCATGCTTGATTAAGAAGGTCTGAGCGAAGGTTATGTTCCCCCCTTCCTCTGCTATGATTGTCGTCAGATCCCTCAGCACCCCAATCTTGTTCTCTGCAATTATTCTGAGCCCCCTCAGCATCAGAACCTCGCCCCTGTGAGGGTTTTCGTTTCAATCACACCGTCAATGGACCTTATCTTGTTCACAACGACATCGCTGAGCTCCTCAAAGCTCCTCACAACAACTTTGGCAATCAAATCGTACTCCCCGAAAAGGGGATAAAGCTCCTCAACCTCATCAAGTGCTGCAAGTGCGTCATAAACTTTCCTCTCCTTTCCGGGAGAGACCTTTATTAGAACGAATCCGAGAGCCATGATTTGAGTAACCTCTGACAATTTTAACTTTATCCAAAGAACTGCTTCCAGATTTTGTCCTTAATGTGGTGTATGTTCTTCACAGCCTTACCTTTCCCCCTTACCATCTCCTCTCCATTGCAGAGCGCCACCCCAACGGCAATCGGACTGTCCTTGCCCTCGACTGTCACAAATACAAAGTCACCTTCCTTTATCCTCTCGTCCGCATAAACGATGCCCGGCTTCATAACGTCCGCACCGTTCATCACGAACTTCAGCGCCCCCTCATCAACTGTCACCCTGTACTTTTCCGGCTTGAGCTTTATGGCCCCGTAAACGGAGAGGTAGTATCTTCCGTCGTAGTTGATGACCAGAGGTTCGTTATCAACCAAGATTACCTTTATGCTGCCAAAGTCAACTTCGTCCATCTCGCCCTCAACCCTGGCCCCGGCGTTTTCCTCCACCTCAGCACTAACCTTCTTTGCCTCCTTCTTCCTGAGCCTCCTGCGTCGCATAGCGGATTTAGGCGAGACTTTAAAAATATTTATCAGTTACCACTCCCCACGGATTCAGCCATACTTACGTAAAATTTCTGAACGTAATCCTTTAAGACTGCCAAAACAATTTCTTGGAACTTTCTCAGCCCATCAAACGACTTTATCTTTAGTTTTCCGTTGTTATTCTCAATGCCTATCCCATCCATCTCGCTCAAAAACAACCGGTACTTGTTTGATTTGGCTATTCGCCTTAATGTATCAGCATCCACAATGAGGTTGTAGAATCCTCTTGTGATTTTGAAGTTTATGATTTCCGAGCGCACGTATTGCCAATCGATTAGCTCGAAATACTCTTCAGGAACCTCTACTGGCTTGTCCGTTACCGTTTCAGCAGCTCCAACCTTCAATCCGTGCGCTACAGTAATTTTAGGCCTCAAATCAATCTTAATCGTCTCCAGAATATCTTCCTCAAATCTGAGCTTCACAGGATAATCAAAACCATCCTTTGTTGTGTAAATTCCATCTTCCCGTTTTTCGGGACGGTTGAGCCTAATTGCTAACTCCTCGTAATCCACTTCCTCATTTGATATCGCCCTCAGGAATGCGTTAATGTAGTCGGCGTTTAGCCCAAAAATGAAAAGCGTCTGCAGAACCTTGAGTTTGTAGTCCGGATTTTCCTCCCTTTTCAAAGAGAAGTTCTTCCCCTTCAGCCTTACACCCCTTCCAAAGAGCTGGATGATCTGAGGCCCCTCCCCCTTCCCCATGTTGATTAAAACCATGTTAGAAACTCTCCATGAGTTCCAGCCCTCCACAAATTTTTTCGAACCAATTAGTATATTTATCGAAGAATTGTTTTCGTTAACTTCGAAAAACAAGGAATGGCTGAAATGGTCCTCTTTGACATCCATCTCTGAAATCAACTTTTTCAGTGTGCCTACATCACCAACATTAACGACGCCGAAATAGCTTTCAGCCGTGGAAATCTTGAGCCCCAACTCCCCATCGGCATTCTTTATTTCGTAAACCTCCAGCCTCCCCTTACCGCCAAATACTTTCCGATAAACGTTTTCCACAAGAGAATCGACGTCGAGATTTCTTATGAACTCGAACTTTCCCTCAAAAATATCGTTCCCGTTGGTGTCCAAAAGTCCAGACTCGCCTTTCAGGATTTTCGCAGCGTTCTCTTTCAGATACCTTTCATCCCTTGCTATTCTTTCCAGATACTGAATTACCCTAACTACATCTGAATTTATTCCCTTTCCGGCGACCCTGCTACCAACAAAAACCCACAGGGGTTTCTCTATGCTGTAAGCTCTCAGCTCATCCCTGTATCTTTCAAAAACTTCCAGTTGCTCGTAAAAAGACAGCAATGCTGCAGTAAGTAGCAAATCTCTCTGCGTTTCTGTGTAGGCGTCTTCTCTTATGTTGTAAACGTAGAAGTCCTTTCCGTATCCGTCTGCGTAGAAGTACTTGTAGGAGTAATCGAAAATGATTGCCTTCGCGTATTCCTCAAGCAAATCCCTGTTCTTACCCACAACCTGCCCGAAAGTTGCGGAGTACTCAAATATAAACCCGTTCTTTCCTATCTCCTCCCTCAGCTTTTTCCACTTCTGCTCCTCCGACTTCTGCCCCTTATGTCCCTCGTCGATAAACACCAGGTTTTTACCGTCAAAATAAGAAACGTCAACAGTCACACCTCTCCCCCTCTTCTCTTCAGTCAGCTTGTGGATGTCTATTACCAGAATCTCTCCGTCTTTCGTTTTCAGGTTGTCAACATTCCCATCGTACAGCTTGCATGGAATGCCGCTCAGCCTCAATTCCTCGTAATGCTGCCTGGACAGTCCTTCGTTGGGTGTTATCAGAATTACGTTGTCCCAGCGGTTCTTCGAATATTTTAACATTTGCCAGTAGTTTATGTGCATTACAAGGGTCTTTCCGCTTCCCGTCGCCATCCAGAAGGCAAGCTTCCTGAGGTCCTCTTCTGTGAAAGGGGCTACTTTCTTTTTGCTTTTTTTGCTGTAGTTATCCAGAAACGTGTTGAGGTCGCTTAGAAATCGACTTCTGTCGTTGTAATACGCATCCAGAAAGATTTCTGTGAACAAAACAGCTAGATACTGGAAGTATTTGAGGTTGAAGCTCTGCTGTCTTCTATTTCGCCTTAATCTCTCAACATACTCCCTTATTGCCTCATCGTATTTTATTAAGTCCCTTTCCCAATCCGGCCTTAATCGGATTAGGAGGTCAGCAAAATAGCTTCTACCGGAAGCATCGTAGCCCTCCAGCGCGTCTTTCAGCTTCTCTCTCAGCTCGTTGAAATGATTAATACCGAAAAGGTTGAGAAAGTATTTGTTCAGAATCAAATACTGCTCAAGCCTCATTTCATACCCTCCAGTACTATATCTCAGGAGCTTGAGCTTTCTCTTAAATTTTTCCCCAAAAATTGTGAAAACAGACAAGGAGAGTCGAGGCGTCAGACCGCGTAATCAAGTATTTCATCAGTATCCAGGTTCAATAATGGGGTTAATTCACTTTTTTCCACTTCCACATCATTCAACCTGATAATTGCGGAGTTATCGGGATTCGTGTTAGAAAATGACAAACGATAATAACCCAAATATTTGTACTCTGCTAAGGATTTGGGATTTTTCGGCCTCTCCTTTGGAGCCGAATTAAAATATTGCTCTGCCTCTGAAAAAATTTTGTTCATTGTATCAATAAACTCAAGCCTATCCGACCGTATTTCCGAATTGTTAGTTAATTCTTCTACGAAAATAAAATATCCTGTGCAATAGTTAAGAAATATCCAGCGGATTGGCCCTATATAATCAAATTTAGACACTATATCCTCTCCCATGACTTGTTTCAAGTTAGACCCACGATAAAAGGACCTTTCACTTTCTGTTTTTTTGTAGTTTAATTTTTTCTGCAGTCCCATAGCATTTTCAACATATATTCCTCTATTTGAAAATCTTTAAAAATTTTATAATTCTCTAGTTTATAAACTATGTAATCCTCAATGTTTACTCTCACCTTTTCATTTTTGTCATTTAGAAAATATACTGTTCCATCCTCCAGAACATAAAGCACGTCAGTGCCCAAAAACTTCCATTCACTTAGATCGTTTATCAAAAACTCGTTGAACAACATAAATATCACCCTCTGTGGAAGGCGAAGTTTAGCATTCAGGCTATTTTTTTCTTCTACGAAAAAGAACACTTTCTTTTTCTTGCTGAGAAATACAAAATCGATATCCTGAGTGACCAATCCCTCGTATGCAGATTTCAAATTTTTCCTCATCCAAACTGAGAAGCTGTCCATTGACAAGCTCATTGCCAACCCGGGCAACATGCTACCATCTATTATATCAATTTTGTGGTGTAAACATCAACGATTTAAACAACGACTCTATTGGCCTGAAGCCCTTTACCGCTGCATCCCCATTAATGTAAATCTCGTCGGGTTCAAACCCATTTACGTTGCTCTCGATAACCTCTCTGTCTTTCTTCCAATCTATGCCCACAACGCTTCTCCAAACAATAGAAATCCTTTTTCCATCTTTTTCTCCAAAAACAAAAACGTATTTTCTTCCGTTCTCTTCCAAAAACCTGTACTTGGCCACATTCAAGCCAAGTAAATAATTGAAGGTCTCAACCAAGTCGGCATTAACCACCTTTTGCCGGTAGTTCTCCATGATTCTCAGCCTGTAGCTAAAGGGGTCTACCAGCTCATCAATGTCGAGGAACGTCTTGCTGTGCTTGGTTTCCCATTCGAGCATGTATCTGACAAAATAATCTGTGAAATCGTACAGTACTCTCTGCACCTCCCCAAACTCAACGTTTTCCAGCGCATCCTCGTACTGCTCCAGCGTGTGGTATTTGAAAAACCCTCCCGCCGTTTTTTCGTTGTATTTTTCCCTGACGTCCTTCTCCTTGCTTATGCCGGACTTGTCGTAGAACAGAACCTTTTTCATTCTCGGCAAAACCACTGACCAAAAGTGTTCTCCCATCTCAACGCCAATCCACTTTCTTCTGAGTTTCTGGGCAACCGCCGTTGTCGTTCCCGAGCCGAGAAAGAAGTCCAGAACCAGATCACCCTCGTTGGATGTCGATTCTATGACGCGCTTCAGTAGAATTTCGGAGTTTTCAGTGGAGAACTTGAAGCCGTCGGAATAGGATGGGATGTCCTTCCAGTTGTCGGTTATCTTAACCTCATCGGAGGTTAGATACTCAACCTTCCAGTCATCTCCGCCGCAGTTTAAGCACCTGTCAATTTTTGTGACACCGAAAACGGCTGTCTCTGGTTTTATGTCAAAGTACTTGAACGCCTCAGTTTTACTTGCCAAAATCTTATTTCTGAACTTTTCTTTCGACTCCTCTTCGTCCCAGTAATAAACGGCCCCGCATTTTTTGCACTTCAGTCTCAAAAAGTGTTCTTTCAGGAGTTTGTCCACCTTCTCCTGCACCAATGAAAAATGCTGCCCCTTCGGTGGATACAGAACTTTCCCGAAGAACGTCCTTTCCGGCGGATTCCTCTCCCCCTGGTTTAAAAAGCCCGTCCATTTGAAGTCCACGAGACTTCTCTTCCTGTACAGGTCCCTTCTCAAATAATTGTCCGATTTTGAATAAAAGAGCAGATACTCGCTCTCAACTTCAAACTTGTTGGGTGTGCCTATGCTCTGCCTCTTTCTGTTCACTATGATTTCGTTTCTGTAGTTGTCCTTGCCGAATATCTCATTCAACAAAAGCTTTAAGTAGGCGTTGCCGTTGTAATCACACCTGACGAAAATACTACCCCTTTCGTTCAGCAACTCCCTCCCAAGCCTGATTCTGTTTTCAAGCATCGTTATCCACGTTGCATCCTTGTAACCAACCTTATAGAGAAAGTCAGCTTCCTGCTCTTTGTTGAAGGGAGGGTCGATGTAGATCGTCTGAACCTTTTCGTAGTACTTGCTCAGCAGCAGATTTAAGGCGTGAAAGTTCTCGCTTTTTATCAAAACACCATCCAAAATCTCATCCAAATCATTTTCCCTGGTTAAAGCGTCCACCAATTTCCACTTAAAGCTCTCGCTGAAATGTCTCGTGTCAATCGGCAGCTTTTTCCACTCCTTTCCCTCCAGAGTGTGGCCGGAAAGGAGGTCGCCTTTTCCCTTAACTTCGATGCCGAAAAGCTCCCTCCACTCCTCTCTCTGCCTTTCGTTGCTCAAAATCTCGTCAAGAATGCTTTCTAGGAACTCTTCTCCAGCATACTCCTTAATCCTGTCCAGTGTGATTACGTAATGCGTATCAACAACGAACTTCTTCTTTTCCCAGAGCCTCTTCTGAAAGTTTTCAATCTGCGCCAGAAAATCGATTATCTTCAGAGCGATTCTTCTGAAAACCCTCATTCCAGCAAGGTAAAGTCTCAGCCTCTCAAAATATTTGCTCTCCTCCAAAACCTGCAGGTCCTCCAGCTGCAAAAACTCGTTTTTAATGTAAAAGTCCAATTCGCGCTCCAGAAATCCCCTCAAATCCCTGTGAATGAAATAGTCTGTCGTGTTTCTTCTGGTGTAATTGTAGAGATGCCTTTCAATGTAACTCCTGCCCTTCTGGGAGTTCGGGTCTTTTTCGAAGATTAGTCTTGCCAAACTTTTTTCCGGAATCTTTCTCTGCAAAATCCTAACCGTTTCCTCGTTGATTCTATCCTGCGTTATTCGCTTGAACCTTTTCTCTTCCTCCTCAGTAAGACCTCTGTATTCAAAGTATATGTTCAGCTCCCTCCTCTCCTCGTCGAAGTCCGCTATTTTTTCACTTAAAACGAAAAACTTCCTCTCCGGTGACTTTATGTTGCCCTTCTCCTCCTCTGCCTCCACAACTCTAAAGTTAACGGTCAACTCCTTAACCCTAAACGTGTACCTCCCGAAGCATTCGGTGGTTTTTACGTAATATTGATCCTTGTTTGCCCAGTAAAGCAAAACCTCCTCACCGTTGTAGGGAACGACGTACTTTTCATTCCTTCCGTATCTCCTTTTGCTTATGAAGTCGCCTTTGTCATAGTACCTTGAGAAGAACGTTATCAGATGATTGTAAACCTCCTTCTCCAGCTCTTCAGCCAATTTCAGCTGATTTTCAATTTCCTCAATTAAATCCTTCTCGATGAACCTTTCAATCTCCTCCCGCCTGTAGTTCATTATCCTGTAGATGCCAAAGTCCAGATCAGCATTCTCGAATTGAAACATTTCTCTTAAATTTGCCTTCAATTTCTCTTTCAGGTCGCTTTTGCCCTCCATACTACCCATCCCTTAGTCTTTAGTCTTATTATCCTACCACCCATTCATTTTTGAGCGTATCGGTTTCGTGTTCGAGATGTGATATCCCGAATTAATTTCACTCCTCAAACAACCACCTCCCGTACTCAAACACCCTTTCAGCAGGTAGCTTCCTCAAAAAGGCCT
>LDZQ01000047.1_pt1 | contig 10530 bp, 4 predicted proteins | sample 615361 | NCBI WGS metagenome assembly LDZQ01 (sample SAMN03408297, study PRJNA278302) | terrestrial metagenome | isolation source: oil reservoir sample I2 | place: USA: Alaska, North Slope, Ivishak formation | collected 2013 | reverse complement strand
CCTTTGTTAACTTTTCTCGCTATCATCTCGTTTTACCTTTAACATTTTTTCTCCCAAAAAATCCAGTCTCATTTTCCGGGGGCATTATAGTATTAACTATTTGGATTATTATTTATTTTTTTGTTATGATTACAAAAGGCTTTGTTGCTCTTACGTATGCAATATTTATTGCATACCATGATGATTTTGCATTAAATGCTATACGACTTTTAACAGTCTAAATTCTTTAATCAAAAATATCTTATTTTGTCCTGCTCAATCAGGTAGAAACTAAATCTTACTCTTATCCTCTATTATATAAATATATCTAGGTTAAATATTTTTGGGATTCTTGGCTATATATTGAAAATTTCAGTTAGAAAATTGAGTTAATTTTAAGGATGTGTATAATAAAAATTTTACACAAAATTAGTTGCACTATGACTCCAACAAAAGAAGCTGGGAAATTGAATTAGATAAATTAACTGAGAAATAAGATTTGGGCAAAAACATATCCCTAACTGTATATTTATTTTAAAGAAGGAATTGACAGGTTTACAAATGGTTAATATCATAACTGTCAAATGAGCGTTTCACAAATAATGTTGCAAAGTCATTTGAAATACAAACTGGTATAATTTCACTTTTTTGTTAAAAAATTATTTAATATCAATATTTGGTAATTCTTTCTCAAACTCATCATCAATCAAATGTATCTGCTCTCTAATTATTGCTCTTTTTGTAATTGCCATATTTAAACAAAAATTTCTGAATTCTTCTTTATTAATTTCATTAACACTTTCAATATGAGGGAATAATAATTTTAAATATGCTGTTGTTAATTTTATAATTGCTGTTGTATCTCTAGTATCTGCATTTTTAGGTATATCTAATAATTCACTAACAATAGCATTATATGACGAATCTTCTCTCAATGAATGGAGGATTTCTGAAAAATATTCAACATTTAAAGTATAACCATTCGCTTTTAAATCTTCTTTAATTCTTGGGAGTTGCCAACCTTCAATAAATCCATGGAATCTATCCAGTAATGCAGATTCTTTAAAAAACTCAGGTAAAGAAGCAAAGTAGTTTCTATTAAGCGGTAGTTTATTATTACTAAGAGGTATATTACCTAATAATATCATACCAGCAGAAGAATCAATTTTGACATTTGCAACAGTACAAATTCCAGATTCAAGATAACTTTTTAGTGCCCCTTTTAGTTCATCAGGTTCTGAAAATTTTATCGTTTGTATTTCGTCCATTGCAACAAAATCATACATTTTGATAATACCATAAGTCCTTTTTTGAATATCATAGAATAACTTTGCTCTTGTAACAACGCCACCACTTATTAACCATCCATATTTACTCAAGTTACTAAAAATATATGATTTTCCAGTTCCCTTAGGTGCAAGCTCTATTAGGTTTAATCGTGGTTCTACAAAAATAAGTAATCTGCTTAAAAATTGTAATTTTTGTTGTAAAGACTTAAATCCTTTTGGATTATACTCCATAGATTTAAGCAGAACATCAATCCACTCTTCAGTTGAAAATTCTTTTCTTGCAGATTTAAAATAATCCAAATCAACCGAATATGGCTTAAAAGGTTTATAATTAACTAACTCTATAAATCCTTTTTCTTTACCGTCAGGTGGAATATATGCTAATGTTATTACTCCCCAAATTTCTCCATCTTTCAAATCAGAGTGCTTTTTTGCAATATAATCAGGAATTCTACCTTCGTTTGATTTTATTCCCAAATCTGGAATTGAAAATTTTAATTTATTATGTTGAATATCTGTTTCAACTACAAACCTAGTAAGAATCGTTACTTCTTCCCGATGAGTTCGAAGTCTGTTTTTAATTGCATTATCTTTTTGGGGTATATGACTTTCTAAGAAATTTAACAGACTCTCTGAATCTAACTCACCAAAATCATCAGTAAACTTTTTCATTAACCAATCTTTTATAAAAGAGGGTAAATTCTTTCCATTAAAAATGTTGTATCTCTTAGGAATTTTATAAACTGATTCTTCAGGAAATACGTTTTTAATTTTAATGTCTAAATTATCCATAATTAAAATAACTCCTCTTCTTTAAAACCTGATTTCACAATTATAACAAATTCTTTTTGAAAAACTCCTATTTCTACTTTTACTTTATATTGTCCAGCTCTGTTAATACCAATATCATTAATATTAGTTGTAAATTGGTTAATATTATGCTTACTTAACTCTATTTTATAATTTTTATAAACAAGATAAACTTTTTTCTTTGGAGATGGTAAAATTTCAAAAATAATCATAGGATTTCTAATATTTAACTCGTTTGTAATCAACTCAATATTATATTGATCTTTTTGTTGATTATAATTTGGAATAGAATTAAAAATGATAACAGGGACCAATACTTCTTCTGGAGTACATCCTCCATGAACTTCCCTTATCGGTTTTGATGAAAGAGAAATATGTTTTGATGCAATTATGTAGTTATCTTTTATGATATAATTTTCGTCAGGTTGAAAAGTGTTTATATTTTTAGATTTTATATATCTTCCTTCATGATCAGCTTGTTCGAAGTTTTTACTACTATTGTTTAATCTAACTAAAGCGGATGATCCATGGTCAGAAATAATTACTGCTCTTTTATTTGATTGTAAAACAATTTTTCTAGTAATGAGTTCATCAATTTTATTGATTTCTTGAACTATTGAACTAGGATACTGATACGTTGAACTATGTATTAATTTATCAAAATCCTGAAAATACTGAACATTAGAGATGTCATACTTATTTAGTTCAGTCGTTGATGGTAAATTAGCTCTGGCAATATATTTTTTTTCAACATTATAATCTTTTACTTTCAATAAATACTCTATCAAACTAATCCATTCAATTCCAATTGCATCAATCCAAAATACATAATCAAATTTCTCATTATTCAAATATGTTGCTACATCTTTAAAACTGTAATACCATTTGAAGAAAGAGCTTTCATCCTTATTGAGTTTATTTATTTGTAATTTAATATCATCAGTATACAAATTCTTTATTTTAGATTTTTTATATTCTTTGAAATAAGAATATACCCATTGTTGTTCTTTTGCTAAATTATCGCATTCGAAATCTTCTAAATATTTTTGCAAATATGGGAATTTATCTAAAATTGAATAATATTGATTCTTAATTATAATTTCTTTTTCAAATTCCAATATCCCAGTAATTACTTTAAGTTTAGTTTCATCATCCTTTTCTTCCAATTTCAATTTATAATCATTTATAAAGTCGACTGGAAGTTCTAAATTTAAGATATAATAGAATCGTTTTAATAATTCCTCTCTTTCATCATATTGTTCTTTTGTTGGTTTTGAAATTTTAAAAATCGTATCCCATAAACGCATTAGAAATTCAAGATTGTTATATGAGTTTAAATTTTTAAGTACCTCATACAAGTATGAATTTTCACTATTTTCAAAACTTAAGAAATAATTCTTGATAAGCCATTTTTCAAAATCGCTTCTATTTGAAGTAAGCCATAACTCAATAAAGTTATTATCATTAATTATTTTAGAGTTAACAACATCTTTAACAAATTCATAAAAAGATATATATCTGTTTGTGTTAAATTTATCAATAATCTGAAACCAAAATTCTCTTTCTAAATCATTAAACTCTATATGGATATCTACATTAAAAATGTTAATTAAAAGTTCTTTAGGATTATGAATTTTTTTAAAGTCAAATATCTCATCAGGTTTCGCATTATCAGCTAAAAAGAATAAAGTCTTAGATAAAAGTAAAGCTGGTGTTGGAAAATCTTTTTTCCATAAATTAAGCCATTCTTTAGTTCCTTTGATACTTTGAATATAATTGATATTTATGGATAAATCATTATATAAAAATATATTGTTTTTTTGTGGTAACTCATTAATTTCCCAAATAAAAGAATATTCTTGTTTTCTATTAAAATTATTGTAAAATTCATTTAAAAATCTTACCTTAATACCCATTAATGGGATATAGATTCGTTGATTAGAACTTCCAATATTTTCAAATTCCGTTAATTGACTAAACAAATTGTTAAAGTCTTGTTTATTATAAAATCTGGCTATTTCTGAAAATGGCAATATTAAATAATCTTTATCATTTCTTAAATTTTTTATTGTATTAATAAATTCTTGTTTTGTTATCCAACCATCATCTTTAGGTAATAGTTGTGATATTTCAAACTTAAGAATTTTAACTTTGTTCATTTCTTCAATTAGTTTTCTAAGAGTATTGAAATTTGATAATAAAATGTATCTTATAGGAAATCTTTTTTCTGTAATATTTTTTGTATTTTTATCTTCTTTTATTTTATGGATAAGACAATCTATATTTTCAAATTTTTCTATCATACATTAACCTTATCTCATACCCCTTAAATGTTTATCTAAAATGTTGGCTAAATCAGGTTTTTCTTCTAATACCAACAATATCATTTTTTTGAGTAAATTAATATCATCAATCTTTTCGATTTTTCCCTTTATAATATTAATTGTTTCGGGTTTTGGTGGCTGTAAATCTTTAACAAGATTCACATGTGAGCTATCAGAAGAATTACTTTTTATAGACTTTAATTCTTGAATACAATTTTGTTGAGGTATTTCTTTGTTTATAATCCAGTCTTTAATATCAATGATAACATCTTGTTCTTTCCAATTTAATTCTTCTGGTTGTTTTTGTTTTATGTAGTCTATCACTATATTTAATTCTGTATCAGATATTTTTCCATTCCCTTTACATTTTATAAAATTTTTAAATCCTTTCTCAAAATTATTTTTAATAAAGATTTGTTTAAGATCAAAAAGGTTATTTTGAATTTTTGATAATAATTCTTTTACAAACGATACATCAATCTCAGTATCTGTTAATTCAAAAACTATTTTATTTATATTATCAATTATATCTATGTGTTGTTCATATTGAATATCAGTAAATTTTAATGACCATATGGGAAAACCAATCTTTTTTACTTTATCTTTTATCTTCCATCTAACATCTTGCAAACCGTTACATTCTTCAATTTCGAATAAATTAGATAATTCTTTAATAAGGTCATTTTCTTCTTCAGTGCCTAATCTTACATTTAACTTGTCGCAACTTCTATCTTTTTGCCAACACTCAAATATTTCATTAACTTTATCACGCATTAAAATGGTATTAATTAATTGACCAGAATTTGCCATATATAACTTATTAACATATTCTCTAAAAGCATAACCTAAAACTGCCATATTTAATATATTTGTATATAAACCATAAGGTGGTTGAGTTAAAAACCTTAATTTTTCTGCGAGATTAAATGATGATTTTTCCGATACTTTTTCAATTATATTTTTTACTTCTTTATAAACTTCAATTACAGGGTGTGATATGGAGATATCTTTTAATTTTAAATTTTTATCTATTATGTATTCAGAATCTTTGTCTTTAAAAATATCTTTAATATAGCTATATTGTGCTTTAGGTTTACTTTCAAGGTAATCTCTATTATTAGCGGTTAATATATATTCAATTGCTTTTTTAGCTGCTTGAAATTGCCATACTGTTGCAACTTTTATATTCAGCTTATCAATCCCTTTATGAAATATTCTAGGGGCAATATCATTATTAATGTGTTGTCCAATACTGCTAGTATTTTTAACAGTTTTGTAGTTATTAAAACTTGTATAAAAATCAACATAATTTATACTTGATACCCAACTATCCAAAATCTTCGCGGCATATTCTTCTTCTTTTGAACTGTCATCGTTAAATGAATGGTTCCTTAAAACATTTGCTCTTGCCAAATATTCTATAAAACTTTTATACTTATCTTCTCCTAATGATTCTTGGACATTAATAAATACAATATGCTTAAAATCGTCATCCTTTTTAATTTCTTTTATTAAGCTCAAAATTGAATCATTTTCATCATCATTTATTTTTAAGAATACTGCTAAGTCTATAAAATAAGAAGGGGGAAAGTATTTATTGAGATTATTTTTTAAAATATGTATGTTTATTTCAGAAGAAAAAAATTTCACCCTGGTTTTTCTTAAGATATCATTTTGATCATTAAATAAATTTTCAAGTTTCTGTTTGATGTTACCAAATTCAATTATTTGATTTATATTTTTATACTGATTTTTCAGTTTTTCTTTCTCACTATCTAATTCATGTCTTGGTAGTGAAGTGCTTGATATTTCAAATAAATCATTTGGATTTTTTTGAATTATCTCTTGTTTATCAATATATTCTAAGGCATCATCAACAATATTCTCTATATATGTACCTATAAAAAGTTTCTTTATGTTATTTATATGAGGTCTAACTTTATCTGTTTCAGGATTTGCATAATCAGTTATTCTGTAAAGTGAATTTAATAGTAAAATACCTTTAAAAACTTTTAGGTAATTTGGATTTAGATTTTCTATCTGTTTTTTATATGTATTATATTTTTCTAAAACTTGCATAAACCTATTATCTTTATCTCTTTCAAGTTCTTCAGCATAAAAATCCCAAAGAAAATCAGCGGTTAATAAAGCAGTATCGGAAATTTCATTTTCTAGAAATTTAATAAAACCATGCTCACTATCATATAAAAAGTTAAAGATACTACGTTGAGTTGATCCGATATTATTAGCCAAAAATGTTGAAAGATAAACGGTGTACGGATGAATAGGGTATAAATCTTTTACACTATCTTTTACATTAATACCATCTATATTTTGAGTGATGTAGTCCACTAATTCATTTAAATTTATATTATTAAAAACCTTGTTTTTTAATTCCAGCCATCTGTTATGGTCTTTTCTTTTTAATGCTGATGAAAGAATTTGATATGTAGTTATTGGAACCATAGGATACTGAACTGTATGGAATCTATCTTTTACTTTATTCAAAACATCTTGAACATTTCTCCCAAACTGATTATAATCACGATGGGTTATTAGATATAAATATACATTGTCTTTTATACTTAATTCTGCAATTGATTGTATTTCATTTATTATTTCTGAAATAGTTTCTTTTTCCAAAATAGTTGTAAACTCATCCCAAAAAATCATTAAACCATCAGCCACTCTTTTATTTATTATTTCTTTCGATATTTCATTAAGCCAAATTGAAATCTTTTCATGGGAAAAATGAATATTCTTTTTGGATAAAATTCTTTCAACAATCATTAAAAATTCAATATCCTCATTTTCAAGTTTCTTGATAATATCATCTTTACCATTAACATACATTCCTAAATCAGGATTTTCTTCAATTATTACATCCCAATTAAGAAAACTATCATTAATTTTATCAATAATTCTATCAAAATCACTTTTTACTTTGATTGAAATATTCAGATTGTTAAGCGTTTTTTTAACTGCTTTTTCAATTTCCAACGATAAGGTTCTTGCATCTGTAACATTTCCTCCACCTTTTAAAACAACAGGTATTATTTTCTTTTCCTTTCTGAAGGCTTTTAACTTTTCTCTAACTTCAACTTTTGTAATTCTATCCTCTATATAGTCTTCTATAGTATCTAAAGAGTCCCAAAGTAAGTGTTTTATCACACTTGAAGCATGACTTTTCCCAGTACCGTATCTGCCAACAAGCCAAATTGATAATTTATCTTTTGTTTGAGTAGAATTAACAGACAATAAAGTCTTATTTAATAACTCATAAAACCTATTGTTTGGAATAAATTGCTTCCAATAATCACCTGTTTCATTTTCTATATTAAACACAGGTTGAAAATAATCTTGTAACCCAATGATTTCTGAAAATTTCATCTCTGCCCTCTATTCTATTAATAATTTTACAGCTTCTAATGCGGTAATATCTTTTCTAAGGTTAACTGTATCTAAATCTGCCACAATTGCAACATCTACTAATCTATTTCTATTTTCTTGCAAGCCACGGAGCTTACTCTCTAAACTATTTTTAGATATTCCAAAAATTTTATATGGACCACCTATTATATCCTTAGAATATAATTCAGAAACAGTAAAACTATACCTATTTGTTTTTTCAGCATATTTATATAAAGAATAAAGAATAGATGCTGAATTTATATTATTTGAACCTTTTTTGTATAATAATCTTTCATTACCCTTTTTTTCTACTGATACTATATTCTTTAATGACTCAGTATTTGATTGTTCTATAGTGTTAAACAGTGCTGATAAAGGATTATTTAAAGTACCTTCTGATAAATCAGGAAAAGATTCTTTTAAAAGCTTTAATAAATCTTTTTTACTTATTTTATTTCCCCATGGTATATTATTTGCTGTCCAATAAAAAATTAATGAATTATAATAAAGATTAGTCAAAATAATTTCCCATATAATATTAAGATTAATTTGCTTATTTACAAAAAATAAACACAACTCTGTGGGCTGTTTCTCCTCATTTTGAAGTAATTCAGCATCTTTAAGCCAGTTAATCATTGCAGGTATTTGCTTTGTCCCTAATTGATTATCAATTTCAAAATAATTATTATAATTTTCTAAAAATGATTTTAGCCATTTTTCTCTTAAACCGAATGTAGAATATTTGTCTATTCCCGATGATTTTTTCTTATTCATAAAAACCCTACCCTCTGATATATTTTTTGATTTTGCAACTAAACATCCTTTATTTGTAAAATTTAAACAATTATTACAATGCGTGCATAAATTAGTGTTGACTTGAACAGTAGGAGAAATTTTTAATGCTCCAGTAGGACATTCCACTTGACATGCTTCACAATGAATACAATAAGTAGCTTTATAAAGAATTCTTTTAATTTTACTTAATAATGACGGATTTTGTTCAATATTTTTTATAATAAAAATCTTTTTATCAATATTATCCTTTATTTCGAATTTATAAAAATCATTTTTTATTTTTATCTCACCTATATTGTTATCATTGTCAAATATAACATCACCAATTACTTTTATCCACTCCACCAAATTTTCTTTAGGCTTGATTAAAGAAGCTAGAAAGTCAGGGTTGGTTTTTATAACATCAACTCTTGAAGTATCCTTTGTTAATTCATTCCCACTAGCTCTTTTTTTCCAATTTCCTGATTTAATATAAAGAACTTTCTCATCTTGATTTACAATACCAATCTTATTTGTTTGTTCTTTTATTAGGGCAAAAAACTTATTTGTAATTTCGGGATATGTTTTATTAATTATAAATTCAGACCAACCTGAAGCAAAAGGACAAACAGAACATCCAACGCGAGTAAGACCATTTCTATAACTCTGATTTATTGGTAATTTCCGATAAAATAAATATAACCATACTTCTGTAATATTCCAATTGAGTATAGGTCTGACATTTGTAACTAATATATGTTTAACACCCTTAGCTATTCTTTCATAGGTTGAACGTCTATTGCTTTCTTCCTTTCTAACACCCTCAAAAACTAATACTCTTGGATTTTTCTTTTGAGGTTGCAATTGCCATAATAGCCTATTAAACGGAACTGTTTTTATAACAGTACAACACCATCGATGAAAGCGACTTGGGGGGGCAAACTCTTTCCAATAATCTATAGTTGGTGTTTTATTTTTCCCAATATAAAATCTCAACTCTGGGTATTTTTTTTGATAAAATTGTTTTGTTTTTTCAAATATTTTAATTGAAGATGGTAATTCCATATCTGTATCAGAATAAATCACTTGGTAATATTCAGGTGGAATTACTCTGCTTACCAAATCTAAAACTACTTGAGAATCCTTACCACCACTAAATGAAACAACAAAAAAATCAATTTTATCTCTTTGTGACTTAATTTTAAAATTAAAGCTTTTATCCCTAAGAGTTTTTACATTTAGCCTGTAAACCTTAAAAGTTTTTTCAATAAAGTCTAAAGCCTCATTTTCCAATACAAATAATGGTTCCTTATTTTTTTGAATAACATTTTCGATATTTATTGGTTCTAAATTTAAATCTTTGCCTTCCTGTGTCAATACTATTTTTGGTGCATCATAAATATTTCCACCAACAACCTCAGCAACTTCAATTCCATAATAAAAATATTTCCTCCCTGTAGCCCATAATAAAGGGGCATTGCTTTTTGGATATTTCCAATATTTGTTAAAGCCTAAAATATCAAGCTCTTCAAAAAACACAGGTCTAGGAGGATCTTTAAATTCAGAATTAGTTAAATAAGTTAATATAACACCATTGTTAATTTTATCCCATTCTACTTTATACATATTTCCTGTCAAACATTAATTTATATTAAGTTAAATTGCTATATGTAAATAATTTACTAACTTAGTATCATTAAATTTTACCAAATAAATTAAGCTTATGCAAGTAAAATTGCATAACCATAGTTGGTAAAAATGTCAAAGTCAATAAAAAATCCCCACCTAATGTCCCTTAAAATTCCCCAGTTATATTTATGCTTCTTTAACTTTTTGTAAACTTTTTATTCTGTCTTTAAGATGCCCCCTTTTGTCAAGACTTTTTTCATAGATTTTAATTTTCCTTCATTCATGCTGTTTCACTCAGTAAAGTGTCTTCTTTT
>LDZQ01000046.1_pt1 | contig 10535 bp, 10 predicted proteins | sample 615361 | NCBI WGS metagenome assembly LDZQ01 (sample SAMN03408297, study PRJNA278302) | terrestrial metagenome | isolation source: oil reservoir sample I2 | place: USA: Alaska, North Slope, Ivishak formation | collected 2013 | reverse complement strand
GCTCAGGAGGGCAAGATATGGAGAAGAAAAAATTAGAATTATTACAAAAGAAGAAAAAATCCATACACAATTTTCTTGACACTATGAATGAATTCTCCTTTAAAATTGTTTATATACTTAATTGATATTTTTAATTTCTTCTACTTCAATTATAAGAAAATCCGACATTAATTCATCAGCAATAATTTGAGATACAATATAACTGATATAATTTAGCAGTTTAATTTTCTCCTGAACGTCTATATCTAATTCATTTATAATATTCTTTAATTCCTTTACAAGTTCCTGATAAAATGAACTGTATTTTGTAAAAATCTGCACAATTTTATCTGACACCTCTTCATAAGTCCGAAAGTCCAAAACCATTCTCCTACCTCCTCCTGGAAAGTTTTTAAACAGAAATAGGTAAAAATTAATGGATCTTCTTCAATTAATTGAAGAATAAAAAGATTTTTTAATAATTGATCAATGTGAGAAAATAATTAAAATTAGAATGGATTAAAAATGAAATTCAAATTTTGACTCTTACCAATCAATATTTAAATTATACTATAAATTTTTATTTTGTCAAGGGGGGCCCTGAATTAATTAAATAACTTGGGGGTGATGAATTCACAAAAACCACAGGTTACAATCTCTCCTATGCCTCCTATATACTAAGCCATCATGGAAAAACCGTCTACTACGCTCCCCTTAAAGCCTTTCAAATAGACGCCAAATCTAAAATCAAACGCAAAAGAAAATTTTTCTATAACAAAAAACTTAAAAACACTCTGATACCCGAAAGAGGTCTTACAATAAAAATGATACTCCTAAGAATCCTTATGAGAGGCTGATAGAAAGTCCTCATATTTCGGAGGAGACAAAGGAAGAATTGAAAGCCCTTTATGAGAAGCTTGATCCTGCAGAACTTTATAGAAGTATAAGAAGATATCAAAAGAGGCTTGAAATGTCATATTTTAAGAAGAAGAGAATTCTTCAAAGGATAAAAAATGAAAGTAAACAGAGGGATGGTAGAATGATTTTGTTTAGAAAATTAATGAGGCATCGAAATCCATTTCGTTTAGATTTTTAAATGAGGCAATTCGAAAGTTGACCTAATTTACGAGTTTTTTATAATATTGAATCAATATAGAGGAGAAGTAATTTGTCCCTTCAAACATATTTACCGATTTTTAAATGTAGCTCAAAAAAACAATTTGCCACTATCTTGGCTTACCTAACTTCTCATAAAAAATTTTATACTTTATGCTACTCACTCAAATTTTCGATTGACAGAACCTTTTTAATGCTATTTATGCTGCAATCGTTAGGCGAAACTGTAGCTTGGAGAATTATATATGATTAAGGAAGGAATGTTAATTGAAGGTCCCTTTTTTGACTCTCTTTTTGCTAAAAACATTTTAAAAAATTTTAAGAGTTGTTAGAATGATACTGCGTCACTCAACTCAAAAAGTAATATCTAAATTTTTGAGATATAAACAAGTTATAATGAAATTGTAGCAGAAAAGGGAAGGAAAAAGGAGGGAGGTTATGAAAATGAGATTGGATCAATTATTAAAAGAACTCTCATCGCATAAGCGAAATATCCAATCAATTTATAAATTGCTAAGTGAAATTTCTCGTTTAGATAAAAATCAAGCGGAGAATCTGACCAAACTGAAAGCTCGGTTAGATAAATTGGAAGGGATGATAAAAAATTTAGAAAAAGAAGGCTATGTTCAGAATCTTAAAGAGTGGATCAATCGGTATAAATCTATCCTTGAAGAAACGACAGATAAAATTAAAAGGCAGATTGGAGTAGAGTTAGAGAACCACCTAAAGAATTTGGGACTTATACTTTCTGGTCATTATCCTGAACTTAGAGCTGGACTTTTTACTATTGAACTTGATTTTGATAAGTGGAGAGCAGTTATATGGTATGGTCCGAAGCAAGAGCGGTTAAGTGAATGCCTGTTATCAACCTCCGCTATCGTCAAACAGATTGAAAAAGTGAAAAAAGAATTGGGTTCAGGATTAAAGGAAGAGGATCTATTAAAGAAATTATTCGAAGCATACAATCGTGTCGCAGGAGTAGAAAAAAAGGGTGAATATGTGCCGATCATCAAAGTGCTGACTGAACTAGCTTACCTGCTCCAGAATTCACGCTTCCATCAAGACCCAAAACGAGAAAATTATAAGAGTTACAGTCGTGCAAATTTCAGCTATGACCTCTTTCGTATCCACAGATATCAAGTAGAAGCATTTTCTCCGCTAAAGGTGCAATTAAAAGTAGCTACAAGAGAATATACAAGGCAGCGCACTGATTTTCTTTGGGTACCAGTTGATGAAAATGGTAGGGGCACAACTTATTCCCACTTGTTAGTGATGGAGGTATAAAAATGAATGACCTTAGATCAGATATCGCAAGGAGAATTATTGATACTGTAGGAGCTAATGGAATTCCCCCTGAATATGGTTTCCAGTATTTCACTGAGGGATTGGATCCATATCTTTCTATAATTGAGGGAGAATATCTTGCTTCTTTCATAAAAAACGGCGGTTCTGCATTTAAGATGGTAGTGGGTGTGTATGGTGGAGGGAAAACGCACTTCCTTTATTGTGTTCGTGATATTGCTTGGAAGCACAATTTTGTCGTTGCCTATGTTACCTTAAGCCCGGTAGAGTGTCCTTTTCATAAATTAGAATTGGTTTACCAATCCATTGTGAAAGGATTAGTGCCCCCATTAACCCCGAACGAACTTTTATCAGGATATGAGAAAGGAATAGTCAGCTTTTTGCGCTCATGGTATAGCACTAAGACACAAGAGCTTTGCAATAGAGGGCTATCTGGGCAAGACTTAAGAGAGGAGTTGTTAAAGGATATTGAACATATAGGAGGTATTGAAAGCATAAGTTTTGCTAAAGCGGTCAAATCTGCTTTTGGTGCCTTATTAGTCAAAAAGGAAGAAGATTTCACTAATATTTGCCAGTGGCTCACTGGAGAAGGATATGATCGTCGCATCCATGGGCGGTATGGAATTCTTCAAAAAATAGATAAAACGACGGCATTTCCTATGATTCGGTCGCTAGTACGATGGATCAGAGAGATTGGCTATTCAGGCTTGGTTATTTTACTTGACGAAGCAGAGCGAGTGCCCAGCTTAAGCACAAAGCAAAAAGAACTACATTTAAACAATTTACGGGAGGTAATAGATGCATGCGGGCATACTAGCTTTCAGGGTGTGATGATTTTTTACGCCGTACCAGATGAAAACTTCCTTGAAGGTCGCACCCAGATTTACGAAGCATTAAAACAACGATTGGCAACGGTCTTTGACGAGTTCAACCCTACAGGAGTTAGGATAGAGCTGGAAAGAATTGCTATAGAACCAGTTGAATTTTTGAAGAAAGTAGGCAGGAAGTTGAGACAAATTTATGAAATTGCATATAATCATAAATTCGATGATGCAAAAGCTGAAAATACTATAAAAATAGCTGCCGACTCAGCGTATGAAGAGCGTTATGGAGATATCGGTTACAAACGCCTCTTTGTACAAAGATGTATTAATGGCTTCCACTTTTTGAGACAAAGAGGAATCCCCCCTTCTCCTGAGGACATAAAACGGTGACTTAACTATGATCGGTGAAATAGTATTTCATCCTAAATATGGCCATGGCATAGTAAAGCAAACACGCTATAAAGGATTTGAAGTGTATGTGGAGTTTGAAATCGGCTTGAAAAAATGGGTTAGAGGGGATGAATTAACTATATTAGCTCACTCTATACCTTTCAAGGTGGGTGAATTGGTTAGACATCAAAATTTTGGCGAAGGAACTGTTATTTCAATTGAACCTTATATCTATAAAGGTGAAAAAACATTTCAAGTTGAAGTGGATTTTGGAGATAAAGGAATTAAAATCCTTATTGCATCTATTGCCAAGCTGGAAAAAATTGAAGGAAAGAAGTTAACATCAAAACCACCTAGTGAAGACCCAAAATTCAAATCTCGTCGAATGATTGAAGCCTTTCGTCTTGGTATTGTGCCTTATGATTGTGTAGAAGAATTTACCTTCGGGAGAGATGAAGAGACTAAAAGAATAGATGAATGGTTAGAAAATCCAGAAGAAAGTACTTTGCTAATTATTGGGGAGTATGGAACAGGCAAAACCCATTTACTTCATTATACAATTGGTCGCGCTTTTAAAAATAATTTTGCCGTTGCTTGGGTAGAGATGGATCTTAATGAAGCCCCTTTTTATAAACCGAAACTAGTTTACACTCGACTTATTCAGAACTTCAGATACCGCTCAAGGCGTGATGGACAATTGAATGGATTTCGGAGTTTTTTGGAAGAAGTGTTGGCAAATGGAGGATTTAGTGATCATATCTATTTTAAACATTTACGAGAATATCGGGACGAAATTTTTTGGGAATGGATTGAAGGACAAGCTAAAGAACGTCCGTTGGAATTTATAGAAACTTACTGGGGTCTGAGGAACAAATACCAGTTTTTGCCAGGACTCTACGATTACTCCACTGCTGCGAACATATATTGTTATCTTCTAAGTGGCTTAGGGTGGGCAGCAAAAAAAGTTTTAGGGCTTAAAGGTTTATTACTAGTGTTTGATGAGGCAGAAGTGGTTGAAAATAGTGATTACCCTTATCAATCCGAAAAAGGACTGAATTTCTTAAGAGGGCTAATCCGAACTGCAAATAATGAAGAAGTGCTTTTACGAAAACCATCTGAATCGGGTCTTCATTATTGTGGTGTTGGAGTAGGTCCATCGATACCATTTCTTTATAACATACCAAGCGGACTAAAGCTACTTTTTGCTTTTACCTCCTTGGATTGGAACCACAACCCAATCCTTACCCTTGATGACGAAAACCACTCTTTTATCTCTGAAATTGATGTAGCTCCGAAAATTTATCTAAAACCTTTATCAGACAATGCTCTTAAAAAAGTTTTTGAACATATTTGTCGCATTTATGGTAACGCTTATAGTTTTTCAAAAATAAACATAAACACTGAGGAGATTTTTCGTAAAGTAATCTCAGAAGCGGGGCGAACACGTTTATTCGTAAAAGGTTCCGTTGAAGCACTGGATATAGCTCGTTTGTTAAACTCAGGGAGATGACAAACAAAGTGATTGATGAAGTAAAAAAAATTCGTGATTCACTAAAACATGCTTGGGTGCCTTTTTTCACAAAATTCGGTCGACTTACACCAGTTCAGATTAAAACTATCCCCGAAGTTTTGAATAAGAAAAATGTGGTGGTTGCATCTCCTACCGCTACAGGAAAAACCGAAGCAGTCATAGCTCCTATTGCTGAAAGATTTATAACTGAACGATGGGAAGAATTGGCTGTCCTTTACATTGTTCCCACCCGGGCTTTAGCCAATGATACTTTAGCACGAATTGAAGATCCATTAAGCGATATGGGGATTAAGACAGCACTTAAACACGGAGATAAACCTAATTTTTCAACCCAAAATCTTCCAAATTTCCTTATAACCACTCCTGAATCTCTGGATTCGTTGATTTGTCGGCATCCAAATATATTCTTCTCTCTACAAGTTATTATTTTAGATGAAATTCACCTCCTGGATAACACCTATCGTGGTGACCAGCTTCGTGTTCTTCTATATCGGCTTCAAGAGATTACAAATAATAAAAACTTTTCCGTTCACCTGCTTTCAGCAACACTCTCAAACCCATCGGAAATAGCTCAAAGATATGTGAATGATTTTAAAGTTATTAAGGTAGGTGGAGCAAGAAACATAAATCACTATATCTTAAAATCTTTGAAAGAAGTTTATGACTTGGCAATAGAGAAGAAATGGAAAAAAGTGCTTTGTTTCTGCAATATGCGTGAATCAGTTGAAGAAGTAGCAAAAGAACTTTCAGATATGTGGCACCCATATCCAGTTGTAGCTCATCATGGTAGTCTTAGTCGCCAGAATCGGGAGGAAGCAGAGAAAATAATGAAGGAAAATAACGTTGCCGTATGTGTTGCAACTTCTACACTGGAAGTCGGTATAGACATAGGAACTATTGACTTAATCGTGCTTGCTGAACCTCCGTGGAGTATTTCCTCATTGCTTCAACGCATTGGACGGGGTAATCGCAGGGGAAACTCGATTAATGTTGTCATGGTTGTGCGTTCGGATGAGGAAAAATTTTTAATGGAGGCAATGTTAGAAGTAGCTATTTCTGGTGAATTACTTATAGAATATTATAAACCTGATAAATCAGTAGCAGTTCAACAAATATTTTCATATCTCTATCAACATCCAGAAGGTGTGACAGAAAGTTCGCTTTTACATATGCTTTCAGCTCTGTGTTCAGAGTTCGAAATAAAATCAATTTTGGCGCATTTAAGGATAAAGGGATGGATTACATATCAAAGTTTGAAGTGGTATCCATCTGAAAAGCTTATGGATTTAGGGGAAAAGGGACACATTCACTCTAACATCCCTGATGAAACAATTTACAGAGTAGTAGATATTGGTTCAAGCAAAGAAATAGGAACTATTGCAGGAGTATTTGACGAGGTTTTTGTACTTGCAGGAAGGATATGGCAAGTTGTATCAACGAAAGGCAGCATTATTAAAGTTCGTCGTTTCAATGGAAAAGCATCATCTGCTTTGTTCAAAAGACATAGAAATGTCGGTGCTTTTTATCACTTGTTGCCACCAGAAATACGAAATAGTGAGGAAATAGAAATATATAAAAATAAATAATAAATCTCCGGCATTTGTAAGATTGGATTTGCAAATATTAATAAAAGATTACAAATTATAATTAAGGCTGTTTAACGGAAAAGCATAGTGTCAAGAAAATTGTGTATGGATTTTTTCTTCTTTTGTAATAATTCTAATTTTTTCTTCTCCATATCTTGCCCTCCTCCCCTCTTTTAGCTCTATAACTCTTTCAAAGTTTTTAAGTTTCTTCCTCTTATATCTCTGATTCATCTCACCAACTTTTTGCTCTTTTTTGTTTTTTAAAAATTTTTTCAATCATACTTTCAATTAGCATCTCCAACAAACACTCTTTTTTGTTTTCTTTTAAATAGTATGTGATGATTTTTTTAAACTTTCAATTTTTTTAATCCTCTCCCTTGTTAAAGGTATTAAAAGGTAAAAATTCATAACATAGTATGATTTTTGCCTTGCCTTCAGTTTTTCACCTTAATCTCAAACTGATTAATCTATTTTTTTTGATTTTGGTTTTTCAAAAGAATTTAAGTTTTTCTTAAAAAAATTTGGAACTTCTTTGTTTAGACTCAAAAGAAAAATTGTATCCCATCTAAAAATTTATACTTTTTCTGAACATTGTGTTCCTTTTTTATTTTTGCCGTTCTCCCTTTTCTTTGAAAAGGGTATGTAAATTTCCAAAAATTTTTCAGAAAATCCTTAATTCTTTTTCAAAGGGCTAAAGAAGCCATTCCGCTTTGGCATATCCATAAAGGATTAAAGCATAAAAAATGAAAATAAAAATTTTTTCGAAATCCCGTTTAGCGTGAAAATCCTCTGAAAGCTTTGAAAAATCTACTTTTGGGGATTTTGCTTGAAATGCGAGAGTGAAATTTGCACAGGGGAAAACTAAAAATGCAGAATTTTCTGAAATTCTTAAACATTTTGAGAAAAATGAAAGAAAATTCAGAAAGTCAATTTTACTTTTTGAAAAAAGAGAGCAACTGAAGTTCCAAAAATGTTTGAGATAATCCTTTTTTAGAGGGAAAATCTTTTCCAAAGAGGAGCAGTTGATGAAAAACTGCACTTTACTTCAATCTTTTCTACTATCTGCACATCTCCACAGATGAAAAGCGGAGTTTTACCCCTGATGTAATTCTTTGAACTTTCTTTGTTTAACTCTTTTATGCTCTTTCACCTTTTAACCTACTTCTTCACCAGATTTTTGTTTAAACCTTTCCGTACTTTTTGCAAAATCCGGCTTACTCTGGCTTCACGGGCCACATGTTGCACTTCCTGCAGTTCTTCAGAAGACAAATCTCTCAGAAGTGCCTGAACCTGAAACAGATCCTTCAAACCACCTGCCTTGAGTTTCAAAGCAATTAAATATGGTTTAGAAAAGACCCTTAAAAGTGAAAAACCCGGAAAAAAGGGGCTTTTTGCAAGACCGGCCACTTCCCATTTATAGGAAGCAACAAGAAAATCGACAATTTCTCCCCGGAGCTTAATTCTGCAAAAGCTGTGTTTCAAGGGATCAAGAGGATCCCTGCAAAAATTAAATTTTCGGACAAGAACTTCCTTTTTTTCCCAAAACTCAAACAAACTGGAAGTGAAATTTTCGTAAGGTTCTCCATAGCACAGAAAGTCAATATCTCTGGTGCTCACTTCCACTCCATAAGCAGCAACACCAAAACTGCCTATCAGAGCAATTTTAAAATTTTCAATCTGATATTCTCTGACAAATTCCAAAAGTTCCTGTTCAATCGTCCTGAAAAGGTTCTCTATAAATTTCATAAGGTTCCTCTTCCTCTCCTTTGAACAGCTTGCGAATCTCTGCACACTTTTTACCGTTAAGCAGGCAAACTTCCAAACGATCCCAGATATCCATCTCCAGAAAGCTTGAAACTATTTCCTGTGCTCCCGGGTCTCCTCTTGCTGTCTTGGTTTTGAATTTTTCTTTTTTCATTTTTGCCTGTTTCTCAGGGCAACACCTTTAATTGAAAATTGTAAGACCTTTGAAAATTCTGTCAACCAATCAGTAATCCTCTCCCCACAGTTCATCAGATATGCCCAGAGTCTGTATTTCCTTTTTTTCTTCGGTTTAGGATAAATTTTGCGTCTAATACTCTTCTTTTTAAAGGAGAGAGACAGATGCACCCGAAGGGGGTTAATTATTTTGGAAGATCTTTTAAAATTAATTAGTGATAGCTGATAACCAAGGCTATCGGGTCCACTCACCCTACGGGTGATAGGGGTGACTGCCCAGAGCTTATGCCCGTGGAGGGCACCACCCAGCTCTTCCTGGGTTAGCCATAAGGTTGAAACCTGCTTTTGTTTTCTTTCGGGTTTAACGATAACAGATCCTTAAAACCAAGGGTTTTAAGGAGATTTAAAGCCTTTTAGGAAGCAAAAGGAAAAAAAATTTATAGTTCTAAAGTAGAACTTCTTTTTAAAAATTTAGTTCTATTATAGAACTAAATACTTGAAAAAATCAAAAATAGTTCTATAATAGAACTATGAGTGTAAAAGAACTGGTTTATTATCTGGAAGAAGTTCACGAAAGAATCAAGCTTTCTCTTCCTGAAAAACTGAGACCTCTTTACAAAGCCATAGAATTGAAAAACACGAGAGCGGTTTTAGTTTATGGCCAGAGGGGTGTTGGTAAAACAACTTTTTTGCTTTACCGTGCAAAGGAAAAACCTTTTCTTTACTTGTCTGCGGATCACCCTCTAATACTTGCCCATCCTTTATATGAGGTTGTTCGTGAAGTCTTTGCCAGGGGCTATGAAGGAGTAATTATTGATGAAGTCCATCATGCCAGAGATTGGAGTTTACATCTTAAAGCTTTGTATGACGATTATCCAGAACGATACATCTGGGCAAGTGGAAGTAGCAGTCTTCTTTTAAAAACAGGAATTGCTGATCTTTCACGAAGATTTATTCAGATAAAATTGCCCTTGATGTCCTTCAGAGAATATCTTTATTTAACCTCTAAGATATTAATTGATCCTGTAGATTTATTTAACATAAAAAAAGAAGTTTTTGAGGTTGTTAAAAAAGTAAATATATTAAGAGCTTTTAGAGAGTATGTCAGCGCCGGCACAAGACCTATCTTTTTTGAGGGAGAGTACTGCAAAAGGATACAGGGTATAATTGAAAAAACAATTTTTTATGATGTGCCTTTCTTTTTACCCTCCATTCAGAGTAATCACTTAAGACTTATGCAGGCAGTTCTTGGATATTTAATCAGTTCCCCAGTTCCTACTATAAATGTAACCAAGCTTTGCAATGAGTGGCATGTTGGAAAAGAAAAACTGTATCAGCTTTTAAGCATAATGGAAGCTCTTGAGCTTTTAAGAATTGTGAGAAAGAAAGGTGATAAAAGTGTTTATTCCAAGGGAGCTAAAATGCTAATAAACGATCCTTCAGTTTATTACTGTTATAAAGGGAATTTAGGGTCAGCTCGGGAGGCTTTTGTTGTTTTCAGTCTTTCTGAAAGGTATGAAGTATATGCAAGTTCAAAAGAGGAAGAAGGCGACTATATTGTAAACGGAATAAAAATAGAGGTAGGAGGGAGAAAAAAAGAGCTGAAAGGTGCTGATTTTGTAATAGCGGATGATTTGGAAGTGCCAGTGAAAAACAGGCTTCCCATGTGGCTTCTGGGTTTTCTCTGGTAAACAACCCCCTTTTCCCACTTTGAAAAGACACATTTATTCTTTATATTTTCATCCTTTCTCCAAAGATATTCTGAAGAAAACTTTTATGCCTAATTTCTTTTGTCAAAAGTTCTTCAAGTATTTCTTTTTTCTCAGGATGTTGTATAATTTTTTTGAGAAGTTCATAAAGGTTTTCTCT
>LDZQ01000488.1_pt1 | contig 10542 bp, 7 predicted proteins | sample 615361 | NCBI WGS metagenome assembly LDZQ01 (sample SAMN03408297, study PRJNA278302) | terrestrial metagenome | isolation source: oil reservoir sample I2 | place: USA: Alaska, North Slope, Ivishak formation | collected 2013 | reverse complement strand
CTATAAATGTGGTGTCTATAGAACCAAGAGGTCCTATTCTTGCCAGAGGTTTTTTTCTAAACTGCGGTATTGGATGGCTTCTGTGATGTGATGTTTTAAGATAATCTCAGATTGTTCTAAATCAGCTATCGTTCTTGCTACCTTGAGTATTTTGTGAATGGCCCTTGCAGAGAAACTAAATTTTTCTGCAGCTTTTTCCAAAAACTCCTGAGCCTTAGGTTCTAAGATACAGTATTTTTTGATTTCTTTAGATTTAAGCTTGGCGTTGGTTTTAAGTTGGGTTCCATAGCGTCTTTCTTGGATTTTTCTTGCAGCTAATACCCTTTCTTTTATTTCTGCTGAGCTAATCTGAGGTTTGTCTGAGGTTTTTAGTAGGGCCTTGTAGTCTACGGAGGGAACTTGTAAGTGGATGTCTATTCTATCAAGGATTGGGCCTGAGATTTTGTTTCTATACTTTTTAACCTCCTGAAAGGTGCACTGACAGGGTTTGGTAGGGTGTCCGTAATAACCACATTTACAAGGATTCATCGCACAAACCAGCATAAACTTAGAAGGATAGGTTACGGTAAAGTTGGCTCTGGTTATGGTAACCTGTCCGTCTTCTAAAGGTTGTCTGAGGGCCTCTATCACATCTTTTCTAAACTCGGGAAACTCGTCAAGAAAAAGCACCCCGTTATGGGCTAAGCTTACCTCTCCTGGTTTAGGATGAGTTCCTCCTCCTATCATCCCAGCCTCAGAGATACCAAAATGGGGATTTCTAAAAGGACGATGGTTGATAAAAGGTTTTTCAGGGGTTAATAGGCCTGCTACCGAGTAGATCTTGGTGGTTTCAAGTGCCTCTTGATAGGTAAGAGGAGGGAGTATGGTAGGGAGCCTCTGGGCAAGCATGGTTTTTCCTGCACCAGGTGGCCCTATCATCAACACGTTGTGCCCACCTGCCGCGGCTACCTCAAGGGCTCTTTTAGCCATCTCCTGACCAAATATTTCTGAGAAATCCTCTTCTAACCTTAGTACCTCAAGGTCAACCTCTTTTTTCGGATGTAAAGGCACAGTTCCTTCTCTTAGGTAATCAACCACCTCTCTTAGATGGGTTACTCCTACCACCTTAAAATCACGCACCAGAGAAGCTTCTAAATAGTTATCCAGAGGCAACACAATCTCGCAAAACCCTAACTCTTTAGCCTTTAACACAGAGGGTAATATCCCTCTTGTACTCTTAACTGTTCCGTCAAGGGAAAGCTCTCCTAAAAAGGCTTTGTTAGCTAAGGCCTCCTTAGAGATTATTTCCATACCAGCCAGTATCCCCAAGGCCATCGCCAGATCAAAACCACTTCCTTCTTTTTTAAGGTCTGCAGGAGCCAGGTTTATGGTAATCTTTTTTTGGGGAAAACTAAAACCTGAGTTTTTTAAAGCAGACCTGATGCGTTCTCTACTTTCTTTGATAGAGCTGTCTGGAAGCCCTACGATGGTAATCCCTGGAAGGCCTCGCGAAAAATCTACCTCGATGTCTACAGGAAAGGCTTCGATACCTAAAACCGTAAAGCTTGAAACCTTTACAAACATGTTTATCCTAAAAAACAAAAAAGAGGACCATAAGGTTTGGCCCTATGGTCCTCTTTTTTATCCTAAACTTATATAGCTGTTAGGCACCTAAACCAAGGATCTGGATGAGTTTGGGTAAAACAGGGTTGGCATAAAGAAGGATAAGAGCGATAACAAGAGCATAAATGGTAAGAGATTCGATAAGAGCGATACCAAGAATCATGGTAACGGTAAGTCTACCGGCAAGTTCAGGGTTTCTGGCGATACCTTCACAAGCACCGCGGGTAGCATGACCCATACCGATACCGCATCCAAGAGCAGCCAAACCAACGCCCACACCAGAGGCTAAAACGATGGCTGCAAAGAAACCAAAACCAGTAACCATCTTAGCAGCGCCAACTTCTTCTGCTAAAGCAGGGTTAGCAGAAAGTAAAGCCACCAAACCTAAAAGCCCTAAAACCATCCACTTTCTCATAAAACCTACCTCCTTTTAAAAATTTTAATTTTTAAATAAAACACTTGCCAGAAGGCTCATAAACCCCCTGGCAAAGCTTCTTTTTAATGGTGTTCCTCAACAGCACCGGCAAAGTAAGTCAAACTTAAAAGAACAAAAATCAAAGTCTGAATAAGACTTACCAACACACCTAACACCATGATCGGAAGAGGAGCAAAAAACTTACCTGCAAGCATCGTAAGAATCCCAAGTAAAAGCTCTTTAGATACTAAGTTTCCAAAAAGTCGGACAGAAAGAGAGATAATCCTTCCTATATGGCTAAAAATTTCAGCAGGAAGCATAAGAGGAGCCAACCAAGGAATAGGACCTAAGAAGGTCTTAAAATAGGCAAGCCCTTTAAACCTTATTCCTAAGAAATGGTAATAAACGATGGTAATTAAGGTTAAACCAAGGGTTACGTTAAGATTAGCGGTGGGAGACATAAACCCAGGTATAAGCCCTAAAAAGTTGCAGAAGAGAATGTAAAGGGCATAAAAAACGATCAAAGGAAAAACCAAAGGCACCAGGTTAGGGCCATGCCCATCACCGTGAGGTACGTTTTCTTTGGTAAAGTTGTAGAGGGTTTCGATCACAAACTCCCAGAAATTCTGAAACCCTTTTGGTATAAACTCCATCTTTCTTGTGCCTATATAGGCTAACACGATAAGCAAAATACACACAAAAAAGCTGTGGACCATGTGAGGAGCAAGCAACTTGGCCAAAGGCCCATAATGGGCTGCCTCTTCATAGTAATGAAACCCAGAAGGAAGACCAAGCTTTTCTAAAATAAGACACAAAAACAGTATAGGATGTTCCATAACCTGACCCCCTAAGTTAATATTTCTTTTTTTTCTTTTTTCATAAACAGGAAAAACTTGATAAAACTATAAACCGTAAGGCTAAGATAAACCAAACCAAACGCAGAAATCAAAAAAACAGGGTGAGCCCCAAGATGGGCTATCAAAAAATAAACCACTATGGCAGTTGCCAAAAGTTTAAGATAAATCTTTGCTATGTAGACGTGGCGCTCTTTGTTATAGAGATTTTTCTGGTCTGAAGCAAAGATTTCCTGAATTTTTTTTACAAAGTCAATCCCTTCTTTTTTGGTGGTCCTGAAGTTTAGAAACCCTAAAATCCCACCTGCCAAGAAGGAAAAAGTTTCCACCAAACCACCCCATACTAAATGGATAAAAATCGTCGCAACAACCACCAGCCCAAGGATTAATCTCTCTGCCTCACCAAAAAACCTTTCAGGACTTACTTCCTTTATCATTTTTACCTATGTCCTTTGTCCTCTTCTTGGTATACCAGATAAGGTTCTTAATCCCCCCTATCGCCCCAAAAATGATAAAGATAGTCGTAATCCACGGGGAAGTCCTTCCATGTAAAAGCTTCTCCTCTATCAGCCAGCCTACCACCGCTCCTGCTATCACCGAAGAAACTACAGCAATCCCGATGGTAAAACTTTCGGCTAAAACCTCTAACAAAAATTTAAAAGCACTATCCTTTTTCTCTTTCAACTTACATACATTTAAAACATAATTTTTAAAAAATCAACCAGCAAAAAACTACAAAATCAGGCGTATTATCAAAAATACAATTGATTTTATGTTTTTAATTTTATTTTTTATAAAATTTTTTAAGTTTACTGGGCTGTTCTTTTACTCGCAAAAAATTCCTTTACCTGTTCGGCAAAAGCCTCTATCCTCATCCTGGTGCCAAGGGACTTCTGTCCGTCGCAAGGAACGGTAAGCACAGGTAACCTTTTCCCTTCTCCTTCTTTAATCCTTTTTAACAGGGCAGAAACTACATTCCCTGGCATACAGGCAAAAGGAATAACGTTTACTATTCCCGAAACCCCGTTATGGGTATACTCTACCGCCTTTCCTACAGAAAGCAACACCTCCCCTCCTTCATACCTTATGTCCACATACCTTTGGGTAAGCCTCATCAGCTCCTCAACCGGCAACTCTTCAGCTGTGTCAAGAACATCTTTAAAAACAGATATAAACTTTTCTTCTTCCCACCTCAGGTATCTGCTTTCAAGCACATACCTGAAGTAGGTCTTAAAAAGTCCAAGCCTTTTAGCCCAGTTTTTTGAGGTATAGTTGATAAAATGGATCCATTCGGTGATAGGAGGAAGCCAGACCTCCAGACCTAAGTCTTCTAAAAAACTGTATAGGTCTTCGTTAGCAAACCGGTTGCTTCTGACATAGATCTCTCCTACCACCCCTACCTTGGGTTTTTTCCTGGTATCAACTTCTAAACCGGCAAACCGGTTTTTAAGGTCTAAGAGCACAGAAAGGAGATCTTCTCCTTTTTCTATGGCTTTTTCTATCTGATTAAGACCCTCTTGGTATAACTTTTCTACCTCTTGTTTGTCTGTCGCATATGGTCTTATTTCCCTAAGAAGTTTATTTAGCACGTCTACCGCTACTATCCCTTTCCAGGCAACCTTCATAAAGTTTCTGCCTAAAAGGTCTAAATCCTGGTAAAAACTCATGTCCTGTTGCAGAGAATAGACAGGAAGTTTAACGTTTAAGTCTCGTAAGATCTTCTGATGAAGTTTGTTGTACTGACCAAACCTGCAAGGCCCACCGCTGTTTGGCATAAAAAATACGCTTTTTTCAGGGTCAAACCCTGGCTGATTTATCAGCTTGATGAGGTCCCCTGTGGTAAGGATGGTAGGATAGCACTCCTTGCCTGAGGTATACCTTCTCCCAAGCTCAAGGCTTTGTTCGTCTGGTTCTGGAAGCACCTTGGCCTCAACCCCGCAGGCTCTGAAAGCCGCTGCCAGGGCTACCGCATGGTCGCACATGTAAGGAATGTAGATGGTCCTTTTTTCTTTGGGGGTTGCCTTAAGGAAAGTAAAACTTCTCTTTAGCTCGTAAGGTTTCACCTTATCCCTGATACTGTCTACAAAGGCCTCTAATCTTGTTACCACCCCAGCCTCAGCGCTGTGTTCATCTACCTCTATCTCTATGAAAGGTTTACCTCCCATCAGTTCCTCAAAAAAGTGCTGGATAAAAGAGTCTGGCCCACAAGAGAAGTTGGTAAAAAACACGGGAAAAAGGTTAGGGGTTTCCCTTATAAGATGGGCTGCCAGCAAAAACCTTTGCCCATATTCCCAGTACATCTCCGAAAGAGGTTCAAAGACCTTTGGATTGTCTAACTCTTCTAAAGGTAGCATGTCTACAGGCAGGCCGACTATACCTAATTTTTTAATTTTATAGTGTATGCCTAAGTTAGCACCTGGGTCAAAGGCATTGTAAGGCCTTCCTACGATGACAAGCACCACGTCCTCTTTAAACTGAGACAAAATCTCTTTTCCTCTCTGTTTTAGCCAGTGATGAAACTCTCTCTGGGCTTCCTCTCCTATCTTCCAGGCCCTTTTAGCCTCTTTTTCTGAGACCCCAAGCATCCTTGCCAGGTCTTTAACTTCCTGGTTTATCAAAAAAGCAGGACGCCCTAAGTGCAACACCGGATTTATTACCTTTACCCCAAGGTCTTCGAACCTGAAGGTTGCAGGACTTATCCAAGGAACGCTCTGTACATAGGGACATACCTTGCCTACCTCAAAAGCCGGATGCTCAGGAGGAAGGTCGGTTATCTGCGGAAGAAAAAGGGTTTTAACCCCTTTGTCTAAAAGCTCTTTGATATGCCCTATGGCTATCTTTATAGGAAAACAGGGCTCACCTGGGGTTATCTCACAGCCTACTTTGATGATTTTTTTAGAGGTCTGAGACGAAAGCACCACCTGATAACCTAACTCCTGAAAAAAGGTGGCAAAAAGAGGCAACCACTCATAAAACTGAAGGATAAGAGGAATACCGATGGTTTTGTCCTGGCTTTTTTCTTTTTCCACAGGTTTTACATAGGAGATAAGCTTTTCAAATCGCTCTAAGGTAAGGTTGGGGATGTTTTCCTGAGGTTTTCTCTGGTCAACCTCATACTTTTCGCACCTTCCTCCGTAGTAATAAGGGAGAGACCCATCTATCGTTACCCTGTGGATCTCACACTGGTTAGGACATTCTTTGCACTCAAAGGCCTGGATCTGATAGTTAACCTTGGTTAGGTCAAACCCTTTAAACCGGGTTTGTCCCCGGGTTTCTTCCTTAGCAAGAAGGGCTACTCCAATAGCTCCTGTGACCTCATGGTGAGGAGGCACTATCACCGGTTTGCCAAGCACTTTTTCAAAGGCAGCCACCACCCCCTGGTTAAAAGCCACCGCCCCCTGGAAAAACACCTTTTTCCCTATTCTTCTGTCCTCTACCACCTTATTCAGGTAGTTATGCACTATGGCATAACAAAGCCCTGCAATCAGGTCTTCCTTAGGGAGGCCTTGCTGCTGGTAGTGTAAAAGGTCTGACTGCATAAAAACAGTGCATCTTTCTCCCAGCTTAAGCGGGGCTGAGCTCTTTAAGGCGATTTCTCCAAACTTTTCTATCGGGACCCCAAGCTTTACCGCCTGTTCCTGAAGAAAAGACCCTGTGCCTGCTGCACAGGCTTTGTTCATCGTAAAGTCTGAGATGGTTCCATTTTCTAAGTATATATATTTAGAGTCTTGCCCTCCTATCTCAAAGATGGTGTCAACTTCTGGGTCTATGAAAAGGGCTCCGTAAGCCTGTGCGGTGATCTCATTTCTTACGACATCAGCCCCGATAAAGTCTCCTATCAGGTATCTTCCAGAACCTGTGGTCCCGACACCTTTTACCACCACGTTTTCCGGAAGCTGTTTTTTTAACTCTAAAAGGCCTTTTTTGATGCTTTCAAGAGGTTTTCCCTGATGAAGAAGATAAACCTTGGCTATAAGTTTTCCTTCCTGGTTTATGGCAACAAGCTTGGTGCTTACCGACCCCACATCCACTCCAAGCCATACCTCCTGGGGTTTTCCCGGTGAGGCGGTAGTTTCTATCAAAAACCTCTGTTTAAGCCTTTCTGAGATCTCAAGCGACTTAAAAGGTGTTAACACCTCATACCTTGGCGGAGAATAGGTTCTTTCTTTAAGATAGGCCCTTAAGAGGTCAGACCCTCGATATTCTGATGCGGCTTTACCTTCAAGCCCATAGAGGGCAGCCCCTATCGCCCCCATGATCCTGAAATGCTCGGGGATGATAAGCTCGTTATCTTTTAGCCTTAAGATTTCTTTTATCGCCCTTCTTACCCCTAAGTTTGCCGCAACCCCTCCTTGAAAAACCAAAGGAGGAAGGATCTCCCTTCCCTTGGCCAAGTTGCTTCTCAGGTTTCTGATGATGGCAAAACAAAGCCCTGCGATGATTTCCTGGTCAGGCACCGCTGCTTGCTGAAGGTGTATCATGTCAGATTTGGCAAAAACGGTGCATCTTCCTGCTATTCTTGGTACATTTTGAGCCTCTACAGCAAGCCGAGAAAACTCTTCTATCGTATACCCAAGCCTTGCAGCCTGTTGCTCTAAAAAAGAACCTGTACCTGCAGCACACAGGGTGTTTAACGCAAAGTCCTCTATCTCAGGCACACCCCTTTCATGGGTGATGAAAATAAGCTTTGAGTCCTCGCCTCCGATGTCTATGATCGTCTTTACCTCAGGATGAAAAAAGGTTGCTGCCTTGGCATGAGCCATCACCTCGTTTACAAAGGCACACCCAAGGATCTGAGAGATGGTTTTACCAGCCGTTCCGGTGCAGGTAATCCCAGAGAGACTCTCTTTCCCAAACTCCTTTTCCACCTCGGTTAAAAGCCTTTCTGCCGTTTCTATAGGCTGACCGTGGGTTTTTTCGTATCTCCAGAAAAGAAGGTTTTTGTTGTCATCAAGGACTGCTACCTTGGCTGTCCCTGACCCTACGTCAAGCCCTACATATCGTGTCATCAAACACCCCCTTTAAGGGTTTTAAACCTTTTGATTTAAAAATTCTCCCAGTTTAAATTTTAAGTAAATTTTTTTAAGAGTAAAGTTTTAAAAAGTTTGGTCTTTGGGTGGCAAGTTTTTTGATTGTTTATAAGGCTTAGCGTGGTAAAATAAAGATTTAGACCTTTCGGGGTGAAATCAGAGGGAAATCGGGGTTAAGGTGGAGGCTACAGTTAGGATAGAAAAGGTGGTTTTTGGGGGAGAGGGTTTAGGTAGGCTCTCTGACGGTAAGGTGCTTTTTGTGCCTTATTCCTTGCCTGGGGAACTGGTTAAGGTTCGGGTGGTTAAGGACTTAGGCGATTATGCCGAGGCTGAGATAGTGGATATCTTGGAGCCTTCTCCTGACAGAAGGTCTCCTCTTTGCCCATACTATGGGGTTTGCGGGGGTTGTCAGTTTCAGCATGCAACCTATCAAGCCCAGTTAAGCCTTAAACAGGCCATCCTTTTTGAAACCTTTGTGAGGGCTGGATGGAAGGAGGACATACCATTAGAAGGGGTGGTGCCCTCTCCTAAGGAGTTTTTTTATCGCAACAGGCTCAGGCTTCATGTTGAAGCAGATGCCTTTAAGATGGGCTTTGTAAAAAGAAAGTCCCACGAGGTACTAAAAATAGAAAAGTGCTTTCTTGCAGAAGAGGTTTTAAACAAGGTGCTTTTTGATCTGTATCAAAGTCCTTCCTGGATAAGGCTTTCTGCCTACAGCAAAAGGGTAAAGATAGAGTCTTCTCCGTTAGAAGGCAAGGCTACCCTGATTTTCTGGACGGCTTTAAAGCCAGGTAAAGAGGACCTAAAAGAGCTTGCCTCACTTTCTAGTCTTAAGGCCTGTTTTTACTGGATGAAAGGGCGTCATCCAGAAGGCCCTTTCCCAGAAGAGGCCTCTTTTGGTGGAAGAAGACTTTTTAAAGGGTTAGACCACCTGGTTTACTACGTTCAGCCAGGGGTTTTTGTGCAGACCAACTGGGAGATAAACTTAGCTATCATGGACACCATCAGGTCCTGGCGCCTTGATTACGAAACCGTCCTTGACCTACACTGCGGGATGGGAAACTTTATCTTAGCCCTGATATCTCCTGAGACCACCAAAGCCCTCGGGGTAGACACAGACCTGAGGGCCATAGAAGACGGGCTTTACACCGCTGAAAAAAACGGGATAGACGGAAGGCTTGACCTTCGTCAGATGAGCTCAACTGAAGCCCTATATCAGGCGATAAAACAGGGAGAAAGGTTTGACCTTGTTTTACTTGACCCTCCTCGCGGAGGCTGTAAAGAGATCTTGAGGTTTCTACCTGAGGTAAACCAGAGGTATCTGGTTTATGTTTCTTGCGATGCTCCTACCTTGGTAAGGGACCTTAAGATCTTAAAGGACCTGGGCTATCTTCTTAAGAAGGTTTATCTTTTTGACATGTTTCCTCAGACCTATCATTTTGAGGTGGTTTGTCTTCTTGAGAGGAAAGGTTAATCTCTTTTCCCAGCGCCCAGAGGAGTTGTCTGCAAAAACCCTGGATAATCTTTACCTCCTTTGAGGTAAGCTCAAGCCTTGAGAGAAATCTCCGGATGTTTGTGTGCCAAAGCACCTTGTTTTCATGAGGGATGTAGTCTATGGCTTCTAAGGTAGCCTCGATTATTTTATACATGATGGTAAGCTCTTGCTGGGTTGCAAGCTGAGGTCTTGGGAAGACAGGATTGCTTGCATGCTGAAAGATTTCGTAAAGGATGACTACCACAGCCTGGGCTACGTTTAAAGAGGCCTGCTCTGTGGTAGGGATGGTAACCACCTTATCACACAGCCCAAGGTGTTCGTTTGAAAGCCCAAACCTTTCGTTGCCAAAAAGAATGGCGACCCTGTTTTTAACCGAAAGCTCACAGAGATAAGGGGCTATTTCCTTAGGGGTGTGATAAACCATCCTTCTTCTGCCAAGCCTTGCGGTGGTTCCAACCACGTATTGAAAGTCCCTTAACGCTTCCTCAAGGTCCTGAAAGACCTTCATGTTTTCTACTATTGGGAGGCCACCTTTGGTAGCCATGGCCCTTATTTTTTCCTGGTCAAGGCTTTCAGGGTTTACCACGATCAGGTTTGTCACCCCGAAGTTGGCACAGGCTCTGGCTGTAGCCCCGATGTTTTCAGGATACATCGGGTTTACCAGCACCACCGCCAAGTTTTCAAGGTTAGCCTTTTCAGGCTTGGCTACAGGACGTACTTGCATCAGGACCTGAGGAAGAAAGAGATTTGGAGGTGCCGGGGCCCGGAATCGAACCAGGGACACGCGGATTTTCAGTCCGCTGCTCTACCGACTGAGCTACCCCGGCGACCTGATATTAAACATACCCTAAAATTGGACTTTTGTCAACTTTTTAAACCCTAAAAACTTACCAAATTTTTAGCAAAAAGTTTTCCTCAGCCCTTACCCGAGCCTTTCTGTGAAAAATTTTTCCAGATGCCAGCCATCCTATAGGTTGAAAAAACCCTTGGTGTTGCCCCTCCCAGATACTCTTGCAAAAATTTAGTTTAAGAGTATATTTGGCAAGGTTTATTCTGAGTAATTTTTCCAAACATATTTTTTTTTAAAAAATATCTTGTAATAACTAAATTTTATATTAAAATAAGCTAAGTATATTTAAATAGATT
>LDZQ01000628.1_pt1 | contig 10557 bp, 10 predicted proteins | sample 615361 | NCBI WGS metagenome assembly LDZQ01 (sample SAMN03408297, study PRJNA278302) | terrestrial metagenome | isolation source: oil reservoir sample I2 | place: USA: Alaska, North Slope, Ivishak formation | collected 2013 | reverse complement strand
CTGATTTGCTAATCAAAGCGATGAAGCTCCTCCCTGATTACAGTTGCCTTATTGTAGGTGAGGGGCCGGAAAAAGCCAGTTTAATCAAGTCAGCTCCCGAAAATGTCAAGTTTGCTGGCTTTATGAACTATGGGTATCTGATAGCGACGCTGAAAAGCGCAAAGGTTTTTGTTCTTCCCTCCAGAAGAGAGGGTTTCGGAATTGCAGCCCTCGAAGCTAACGCCTGCGGTCTGCCTGTTGTTACTATAAACCACCCAATGAATGCTGTGGTGGAGATTGCGAGAGAAACCGGGTTCATAGCCTCACCTTCTCCCCAAGACATTGCCGAAAAAATTAAAATTGCGATGGAGTCAAGGAAAAAAATGAGGAGAAGATGTGTGGATTACGCCAGAAAGTTCGACTGGAGCGTTATAGCAAAAAAGATGGCTGATTTCTATGATAACTGTGGTTCTTCCGACTAAAAACGAGGAGAAGGCGATTGAGGAAATAGTGAAAAAATGTTTGGTGGTTGGGGTTAAGGAGATAATCGTTGTAGATGACTCTACCGACTCAACGCCGGAAATTGCGGAAAAGCTTGGATGCAGGGTGATAAAGAACGTCAAAGGTTACGGCAATGCCTACTTGGAGGGTTTAAAGCATGCAAGTGGTGATATCATTGTTCTGATGGATGCAGACGGAACCTACGACCCAGCTGAGATACCTAAACTTGTTGAGCCAATTTTAAGGGATGAGGCGGATGTTGTTATCGGCAGCAGGTTTAAAGGCAAAATAATGCCCGGCGCTATGCCCTGGCACCACAAATATTTGGGAAACCCCCTCCTCACAAAGCTAACAAACTTCCTGTTCGGGACGGGATTCAGCGATGTCCACAGCGGTTTTAGGGCAATAAAAAAAAGTTCACTCTCCCAACTCGACCTCAAATGTCCGGGAATGGAGTTTGCAACGGAATTTGTTCTCAAAACAACGATGAGCGGTTTGAGACTGCTGGAGGTTCCCGTAACATACTACCCCCGGAAGGGAGATAGCAAGCTGAGGTCGTTCAGGGATGGTTGGAGGCATCTCAGGCTAATTCTCGCCACCTCTCCAGGCCATGTTTTTCTAATCCCATCCATATTTCTGACTTTAATCGGCGTTGCAGTCATGACCTACGTCCTGACCTTTGAACCGATAAGGACACATACTCTGATTCTCGGAACACTTTTAACTCTCATTGGTATCCAGACCTTCTTTTTCGGCGTTTCGGGAAAGCTGTACTCAAGGCAGATTGGATTCAGGAGAGACGATAGAATAACGTCTTTTTTCAGCAGATACTCGACCATCGAGGGGTTAATGCTTGCTGGGTTAGCAATTCTCGCACTCGGCTTTTATCTCGGTTACAGAATAGTTTCATTCTGGCTTGCTAAAGGATTTGGGTCTTTGGACGAATTTAATGATGCAATTCTTTCCATGTTGCTCATTTTTTCAGGATTTCAGATAATCCTGAGTTCTCTTTTCCTCAGCATGTTTCTGCTGAACGAGAGCAATGGAGAAAAAGTAATATTGAAATCATAATACTGCCTTCATGGACAGAAAGGTATTGATGCTGGCGGTTATACTCTTTGCCCTTGCGGTCAGATTTCAGAACTTCGGTGAGATTTTCGATTCGGGGATTTACTACACGGGTTACGACTCCTACTACCACATGAGGCTTGTGGAGGTAATGGTAAAGGAAAGTTTCCGCCCGGATTACGATTACTATATAAACTATCCCTTCGGGCTGAAAATAACCTGGCCCCCGCTCTTTGATTATATCCTTGCCTTCCCCGGCATGCTCTTCGGTTTTCATTCGTCGGAAATCTTCGCCGTCTTCCTTCCCGTCATCCTTGGCGTTTTGTCTGTTGTGCTAATTTGCCTCACAGCCCTTCAGATTGTAAACAATCAGACCTTTGCTTTAATCTCGGCCTTCATCTATGCCGCAGCACCGGTGGCAGTGTGGAAGACAGTTCTTGGGCAGGCCGACCATCACGCTTTGGTAATCTTTCTCTTTTTGCTATCAGCGTACCTTCTGCTTAAGGATGGTGTCTGGAAGATTCTAGCTGGACTTCCAATGCTTTTTATGGCTCTTGCCTGGCTCGGTTCACCGATATATGGAGCATTGCTGGCATTTTCAGCACTTGTTCACTTTGACAGAAAAGCGCTGAGACTTGTAGCAGCCTCATACCTTATTCCAGCAATCTCCTTCGTTCTGTATCCTCCAGTTGGTATATCATTTTTCGGACTTGCCGCCTTTCTTTTCGTTGGTAGTGTAGTAAAGGGTTACGAGGACAGATTTAGAAACGCCACGATCTACTACATAGCATTATCGCTTGCCACCGTTCTTATTATCTACTTTATTCCCCTCCCACACTTCGAATTCGTGAAGGGAGGCATCAACTACATCTTTGGGGCCAACATATACCTTCCAACCATAAGCGAGGCGAGGTCTCTACAAATTTTTGAAATCATATCAGCTTCAGGTTACATCTACTTCATTTTCGCTCTGATTTCGGTTTTGTTTTTTAGAAACAGGTTTGTACTCTCGATGTTCTTCCTGTCCTTCATTCTTGCTCTGATGCAGCTCAGGTTTACGGAAGTTCTTGTGGTGCCGTCGGCACTGCTATCTGCCTACTTGGTTAGCTTAGTTCTCGAAAGGCTGGAATATCCTGTTTTCGAAAAGGCTGATGAGGAGGAAAAGAGTAGAAGGAGGAAAAGAAAGGACAGAAAAGTCAAGCAGAAAAATGCGGAGGTAGACTGGAAGGACCATGTTGTTGTTGCAGCATTCCTCGTAATCCTCGCCGTACCGTGTCTTGTGGTTGCTGTAGCTCCCTTCGACCTCACCGAAGACTGGAAAGAAGCTCTCGAATGGATGAGAACTTCGCTGGAAGAGCAGAACTACCTGAACCCCTACGAAAAGCCTGAGTATTCTGTAATGAGCTGGTGGGACTACGGTAACTGGATTCTCTACGTTTCAAAAAAGGCTGTGGTCTGCAACAACTTTCAGGCAGGGGCTGTTGATGCGGCTAAGTTCTTTACTGCAAAAAGCGAGGATGAAGCCATTAAAATTGCAAAGAAACGTGGTGTGAGGTACGTTGTTACCGCCGATGAGATTACGATGAAGGACGCTAACAACACTAAGTTCCCCGCAATCATGCGGATCGCTGGCTACAATGTGGATTTGATGACTGAAGGTGAAATCCTTAACTTCTTCAACCATACCGTGCTTTACAGGCTCCACATGGAGAACGCCGAAAACCTGACCCACTTCAGGCTGGTAAAGGAATTCGGCGATGTTAAGATTTTTGAGGTTGTGGGTAGCTAATACCTGATTTTCGATGCACACTCCCTGCAGAAGCTAACCGGCTTTCTGTCAACATCCTGAACTGAGTTTGAAAACCGCATAACGCAGTTGTTACTGCAGTGCTTCAAACCAAGAACGTGGCCGATCTCGTGCACAGCCTCCTTGACAACCCTCTCCCTGTAAAGCTCGCTGTCCGCTGTTGTGAGGCGGAAAACTGATAGCACGGCCCTCGCCCCTCCGAGTTCTGCCTCGCCAAAAACGAAGTTCATTCCTTTGGCGTAGATATCCTTACCCGTCACACCCAAGGTAACTTTAATCGGGGGGAGCATCCTCAGGATGCACGTTGAGTTGTACTGTCTTCTGGAGGCGTTGTAGCACTTAAGGCTAACATCTGATGCCGGAAGCACAAAAACCTCGGCGTTGAAAATTTTCGGGAGGGAGTTTGCGAGTACCTCAACCGTGTGGCTGTTCACCGAAAGAGGCTGGATGTATATCTTCATAGGAGCCCTCCTATTACCTCAACAACCCTCTCCCCCACAACCTTTGCAACGTCCACACCGAAGGTGGAGATGATGTACCACCCGCCGTAAATTGTTCCTATCATGCTCCCGACATTCGTTAAAGCGGCAACGAGGAGCACGCGGAAGAACTTGTTCTGCATCATCTCCCTAAGGCTTTCCGCCTCAACGAGCTTTGAGAAATCCTCAACCGTCGGTTTCCTAATCCATGCTTCCACTAGGCCCGAAACCCAGCCGGCAGCAACAAGCGGATTAAGGGAAGTCATCCAGGCGCACAGAAATGCCGTTACTATGGACAAAGGATGCCCCCTCGCCAGCGAAGCGCCTACTGCAGAGAGCACTCCGTTAATTAAGAACCAGTAAAGAAACGCCTGAACTAGAACTTCCGTGTTGAGCGACGTGGCTATGAGGATAAAGGTTCCAACAATCAGGGCAGTAAAGGCCCCCATGAAAATTTTGAAGTAGCTTCTACCCTTCTTCACCTCCTCAAGCTCCCTCAAATTTACGGGATTTTCCTTGAGTTTCAGCAGAGCCTCCTCGATCCCCTTCCTGTGGCCAGCACCAACAACGGCTACAATTCTGTTGTATCTGGACAGAGCGTTGAGCAGGTTGGCGGCCATGTAAACATCCCTCTCGTCGATCAGAACTTTTGCAGCGTTGGGGGATATCTTTCTGAACTCCTTTACCAGCATGTCAAGAACGTCCTCTTCAAGCATCTCATCGACCTCTATCTCATCCCCGCTGAAGGTGCTTCTTACGAGGTGAAAAATGAGCTTTATTTTCTCCACGAACGTCAGCTTCTGCCAGAAGCGCGTGAAGGTAAGGCCAATATCTCTGTCTATGAGCAGCACATCTGCTCCTGCTTCCCTTGCCTTCTCAATTGCTGCAAGCATCTCGCTGCCCGGCTTCACTCCAGTCTCCTCTCCAACCTTCCTCTGAAAGTATGCAAGAATGAGCTGAAAGAGGAGCATGAAAACGTTGCCCTTCCTTATCACATCAGCTACCGAAATCTCCTCCCTCTGCCCGTGGACGAGGGCGTGATACCTTCTCGGACAGAGCTCAACCGCAACCGCATCGGGCTTTTCCCTTTCAATAACCTCCGCGACCTCTTCAACGCTTCTCTTGGAAACGTGTGCTGTGCCTACTATGACGAGCCTCTTTTCCTCCAACCCATCACCTCCAGAGCCTCAAGAATCTCCTTGATTCTCATTAAGTCGCTCCTTGACACGATTCCGACAACTCTGCCGTGCTCAACCACCGGCAGCCTCCCGATCCCCATCTCGCTCATAATCTTGAAAGCTTCAAAGGCCGATTGGTTTGGTGAGACCGCAACAACCTCTCTGCTCATAATGTTGCCAACCCTCTCCTCGGGCTCAACCCCGATTATGTCGTGGAGAGTGATAATCCCCACAAGCCTTTCTCCTTCAACAACTGGAAATCCGAGATGCTTTGTTTTCAGAATCAAATCAATCACTTCCGAGACCGTCATCTCCGGGGTTACAGTAACAACCTCTGTGTTCATAACATCAGCCACCCTAACCCTTCCGAGCACGTTCTCAAGCAGCACGAGCCTCTCCTCCTCGTTGGCTCCGATGTAAACAAAGAGTGCTATGAGTATCAGCCACGGATTCGTGAATATCCCGAAGATTGCCATAAATATCGCCAGCGCCCTTCCGATCTCCGCGGCAATCTTTGTAGCTTCGGCGTAACTCCTCTTCTCAGCCAAAAAGCTCCTCAAAATTCTACCTCCATCCATCGGGAAGGCGGGAATCAGGTTGAAGATGGCAAGAATGAAGTTGAGGTAGCCGAAAAGCAGAAAGAAGGCGCTGAGCTCGGCAACGGGAATTGACGAGAGGAGAGCGGAGACAACGGCAATTCCGAAGCTCGTTGCGGGGCCGGATATGGCAACCACAAGCTCCTCTCGCGGCTTTTTCGGCAGCTCATCCATCATCGCAACCCCACCGAAGATGAAGAGCATTATTCCCCTTATCCTGACACCGTATCTCCTCGCAACGAGAGAGTGGCCGAGCTCATGCGCGAGAATTGAAGCGAAAAGTCCCACCGCAGCCATGCTTGATAAAATTATCCTCTCAGACAAAGGAAAATTTGCAAAGCCGTAGGGGAACGGAGAAACTGAGAAGGCGTATATGAGAAGAACAAGCAGGATTAGAAGGCTTATGTGCACCTCCACATCAATTCCGAAGACTCTGAAAATTTTGAAGGACGCTCGCATAAATAGTGATTACAGGTGCTTTTATAAATACCTAACCTCAGTTGACATTCTGTGAACTTGCTTTGGAGTTAGATTCAAAAAATCGGAAAATTTTTTATTTTTTCAAAAGTAAAGTTTGAAGGGTGGAAGGCATGATGAACGGAAAGGAGTACATTGAGAGTTTGAGAAAGCTGAAGCCAAAGGTCTATTTCATGGGGAGGAAGATCGATAGCGTTGCTGACGATCCCATCACCGCTCCGCATGTGAATGCTGCTGCAATGACCTACGAACTCGCTAACGATCCGAGATACGAGGATGTGATGACCGCTACTTCCCACCTAACTGGGGAGAAGATAAACAGGTTCACCCACATTCACCAGAGCACGGAGGATTTGGTCAAGAAGGTAAGGATGATGCGGCTGCTCGGCAGAAAGACAGGAAGCTGCTTTCAGCGCTGCGTGGGGCTTGATGCTCTCTGCGCTCTTTACATAACAACCTACGACGTTGACAGGAAATACGGAACCGACTACCACGAGAGGTTCAAGGATTACCTGATTCATGTTCAGAAAAACGATTTGATGGCGGCGGGAGCCATGACGGATGTTAAGGGCGACAGGAGCCTCAGGCCGCACCAGCAGGCAGACCCGGACGTGTATGTGAGGGTTGTTGAAAGGAGGGAAGACGGGATTGTTGTGAGAGGCGCCAAGGCGCACATTACCGGTGCGGTAAACTCTCACGAGATCATAGCACTGCCAACAAGAGCCATGGGGGAAGAGGATAAGGACTACGCCGTGGCGTTTGCCGTTCCGGTAGATGCAGAGGGAGTGGTGATGATTTTCGGAAGGCAGACAAATGACGTGCGAAGGCTGGACGGGGACATCGACTGTGGGAATGCTAAATATGCCACGGTTGGCGGAGAGGCTTTGATAATCTTCAACGACGTGTTCGTGCCGTGGGAGAGAGTTTTCATGTGCGGGGAGTACGATTTTGCGTCGGAGCTTGTTGAAACCTTCGCAACATATCACAGGCAGAACTACGGAGGCTGCAAGGTTGGAGTTGCGGATGTGCTGATCGGAGCTTCGGCAGCTATTGCCGAGTACAACGGCGTTGAGAGGGCTTCGCACATCGTGGACAAGCTGACTGAAATGGTTCATTTGGCAGAAACTTGCTGGTGCTGCTCCCTCGCGTGCTCCTACGAGGGCTTCAAAACTCCCTCTGGAGCCTACATGCCGAACCTGCTTTTGGCCAACGTCACGAAGCTCAACATAACCCGCTTCCCCTACGAGTGGTCGAGGCTGGCTCAGGACATCGTTGGCGGTTTGGTGGCGACAACACCGTCCGAGCTTGACTACAAGAATCCCGAAACAAGAGAGTTGATTGAGAAGTACCTCAAAGGAAAGGCCGACGTACCGACCGAGCACAGGGTCAGGATGATAAGGCTGATCGAGAACCTGTCAATCGGGGCTGAGCTGCCGGAGTCCATGCACGGAGCAGGCTCGCCAGCCGCGCAGAAGATAATGATTGCGAGAAGGGCGAACATCGACGTGAAGAAGGAAGAGGCAAAGAGAGTTGCGGGGATTCTTCCAGATGAGGACTACTTGAGGGTGAGAGGGTTCAAGAGAGAAGGAGATGAAGGTCGGAGTTAAGTACTGCGGTGGATGCAACCCCGAGTACAGGCGGGAGGATGTTGAGGATGTGCTGAGAAAGCACTTCACAATTTTTTACTCGGAGGATGCTGACGTCCTCGTTTTGATTAACGGCTGCAAGAAAGCCTGTTTGCTTGAGGAAGTGAAGCATCCAAAAGTCGTGAGCGTTGATTCTCCGGTGAGTGAAGAGGAGCTTCTGAGAAGAGTTCTCAAGGCCATGAGAGGTTAGCTCCGCACACCATTTGTGCGGAGTTAGGGAAAGGAAGCACAGGCAGCCAAGCAGAAAAAATTAAATATTAACACGTCTAAAAAAAGCTGAGATGATAGACGTCATAATGACCGGAGAGTTGTTGAAGACCGTAACGAGGGCTATAGTTGCGCTGGTCAGCGAGGCGAGAATACACTTCCTAGAAAAGGGATTGCATTCGAGAGCCGTTGACCCCGCAAACGTTGCGATGGTCATAGTTGACATCCCGAAAGACAGCTTTGAGGTTTACAACATAGATGAGGAGAAAACCATAGGAGTGGACATGGACAGGATTTTCGACATAAGCAAGTCAATCTCGACCAAAGACCTCGTTGAGCTGATCGTTGAGGATGAGAGCACGCTGAAGGTAAAGTTCGGAAGCGTGGAGTACAAGGTGGCGCTGATAGACCCCTCCGCAATAAGGAAAGAGCCGAGAATTCCCGAGCTGGAGCTGCCAGCGAAGATTGTTATGGATGCGGGGGAGTTCAAGAAGGCAATTGCGGCTGCAGACAAAATCAGCGACCAGGTGATTTTCAGGTCAGACAAGGAGGGCTTCAGGATTGAGGCGAAGGGGGATGTTGACAGCATCGTTTTCCACATGACGGAAACTGAGCTGATAGAGTTCAACGGAGGGGAAGCAAGGAGCATGTTCAGCGTTGACTACCTCAAGGAGTTCTGCAAGGTTGCGGGAAGCGGTGATTTGCTCACGATTCACCTCGGAACCAACTATCCAGTCAGGCTGGTTTTTGAGCTTGTTGGCGGCAGGGCAAAGGTCGAGTACATCCTGGCTCCGCGCATAGAGTCGGAGTGATTGATGAAATACCTACCCCTTTACCCAATTTTGGCTCGCTATCCCTTTCTGAGAATTGCCTCACGCGTTTTCTCATTCAACATCGAGGATGAGCTTAGAAAGTTTCTGGATACTGTTGAAGCCGCAAAGAGGATTGTTGACAAGGCAATTGACGGCAGGGTGGAGTACGACAGGTTCACAGATGAGTCGGAGTTCTTCTGTCTTGGCTGTGAGGAGAACTGCTATGATTGCCAGAAAAGGGGAACGCTTGAAGGTTGCGACCTTTGTATGGGCTGTTTCGAAAACTGCTCGCTCTACTACCCCCGTGAAGCGGTTGAGAGGTTCTACACAAACGCCAAGCTCTCCATCTTGACGTACATCGCATCCAGAATGATTGTTTCGGCGATGGAGGACTGGGTGAGGATGAGGTACGCTGTTAACGAGGCGAGCTATTACTCAAGGCTGCTGAGGGAAGATGTGGAAGAGAGCGGTAAAGAGCCGATAGTCAGGCTTGTGGCGATAGACCTCGGTGCGAAGCTTAAAGGCTGGAAAATGCACGTTTCAACCTTTGTTAGAGTTTCCGCGAGAATTAAGGACGACAAGTGGAGGCTCGTGAACAGAAAGCTGAGAAACGGTTGGGTTGAGACCACCAAAGCCGAGGTTTTAAGGGGGCTGGAGGAGCTACTGAGAATGAAGCTTTTCGAGAAGGTTCCGGTGAGCGAGGCGGTGAGCGAGGCAGTGAGGGAGCTTTCAAGGAAGGCGAAGAGGGAGTCGGAGAAGTTTGCAATGGACTTGGGGGAGGTTGACCTTAACTGCCTCCCTCCCTGCATGAGGGAAATTCTCTCAGAGCTTCAGAGGGGTATGAACATCCCCCATACCGCAAGGTTTGCAATTACCTCCTTCCTCCTTAACATCGGAATGACCGTTGACGAAATAATAGCGCTGTTTAAGTCCGCACCGGACTTCGACGATGAAAAGACGAGGTATCAGGTCGAGCACATCGCCGGAGAGAGGGGGAAGGGGGCTGAGTACACCTCCCCATCGTGCGACACAATGAGAACCTACAGCAACTGCGTTGCCGATTGCAGGGTTTCGCATCCCTTAAATTATTATAAAAAATGTAAATCGAAAAGTTGAAGGTTTTAAAGCTCCCTCAGAGCAAGCTTGATGTCATCCACCTTTACCGTCTTTCTCCCAGCATGTTTTGCCAGCTCAGCAGCCTTTTTGCCAATTTGCATGGCGTATTCTTCTATGGCCTTCGCCAGTTCCACCTTTGCATCCTCACTGACCCTTGAAGCTCCAGCCTTTCTCAGAAGCCTTTCCACAGGAGCAAGTGGAAGCTCCACCCTTAACACCTCCATTCTGGTTCAGACTAACCAATGATTAATGTGCCAAAATCCTATATAAATTTTTTCATGAAATGGACTTTTCAGGAGGCAAAAATATCGTATTGGGAATCTGCTCAACACCTGATGATGGGCAAGAATGAGAGATAAAAATAGGTGTTAAATCGGAAAATGATGGTTACCAACATTAGCCCAATCTTCCCTCTAATGGTAAATTTGGCAAATTCGGCGATTCTTTTCTAAACTAACAATATTTTAGATTGCAGTGCCAAGAATGCAGTAAAATAAATTTCAGAGTTCCTCAACGCCGAGGCGCTTCATCGCCCTCTCGGGATTCACCTGGTAGGTATGTATGACCGCAGAGACGTCTTTGAACATTCTTATTCCGTTGGAGAGCATAAACTCCAGCACTCTCCTCCTCCTCTCAAGCTCCTCGTTCAGCTCCCTCACACTCCACCCTCTCTGCCTCCTTATCTCCTCCA
>LDZQ01001501.1_pt1 | contig 10703 bp, 9 predicted proteins | sample 615361 | NCBI WGS metagenome assembly LDZQ01 (sample SAMN03408297, study PRJNA278302) | terrestrial metagenome | isolation source: oil reservoir sample I2 | place: USA: Alaska, North Slope, Ivishak formation | collected 2013 | reverse complement strand
CTATTATTAGGGCATTTTTTTAATTTTTCAAAATAAGTTAAAGCTTCCTTAAACCTATTTAGCCTTCTTAAAGCAATAGCTTTACCCAACAAGGAATAACAATCTTCTCCTTTAAAAAAGGACAAGGCCAGGTTAGGATCTGTATATTTGGCCCAAAGTAAGGTTTGTACCAATTTTAATTGTTCACTTTTTTGCAGGTTTAAAGGAATATTAGCCCTTTTTAGCCTATCTTCTAAATAACCAATACGCTCATTCACCTCTGGATGCGTAGAAAGATAAGAGGGGATACTACTACCACTCAACCACCTTTTTTTTCTAATTAATTCAAATACCTGAACCATCCCCCAGGGGTTATAACCGCTCTTAACTAAATAATTAAAACCCACCTGGTCTGCTTCGCGCTCATTTTCCCTCGTATATTTAAGCATAAGGGACTGGGCTCCAGCCACAGAACCAATGACCATAGCCTCTCCCATTTCCCCTTTGCCCAAAAATACCCCAGCCAGTAAGGTGGCCAGGCTTCCCAGGCTAACCAGTTGAGATTGTTCTATGTTTTTAGCCACGTGTCTTTGCGTGAGGTGGGCTAACTCATGGGCCAAGACTCCAGCCAGTTCACTGTCACTCTGAACATTCATAATCAGCCCAGAATAGACCACCATATACCCAGCTAAGGTAGCAAAGGCATTGAGAGAGTTATTTTCCACTACATCTACTTCTATTTTAAAAGGATAATAGGGAGCTTCCTTAGCCAGTTTGGCTACCATACCTCGCACATAGGAAGTAATTTCTGGGTCTTCAATCAAAGGCAAACGAGAACGAAGGAGTTTTTTAAATTTTTGGCCTAATTCAGCTTCTTTTTTTAAACTAAATTCTCCTAAAATAGCTGCTGAAGGCCGGGATAAATTAATCCCCAGCAAAAAAACCAGAAAAAAAATAAATAGCTTAAGGGGACGCATTAGTTTTTTATTTGTTCATCATATCTAAAAACTCTTTATTGGACTTAGTTCCTCGCATTTTATCCAGCAAAAATTCCATGCTTTCCAGGGGATTCATAGGAGCCAATACCTTGCGTAAAATCCAAACCCTATTGAGCACATCAGGCGGTAAAAGCAATTCTTCTTTTCTGGTGCCAGAACGATTAATATCAATTGCAGGAAACACTCTCTTATCAGCTAAATGTCTATCCAGATAAAGGTCCATATTGCCAGTACCCTTAAATTCTTCAAAAATAACTTCATCCATTCTGGACCCAGTATCAATCAAAGCTGTGGCAATAATGGTTAAACTTCCACCCTCTTCTACATTTCTAGCTGCACCAAAAAAACGTTTTGGACGCTGTAAGGCATTGGCATCCAGGCCACCAGAAAGTACTCTACCAGAAGAAGGAGTAACAGCATTATAAGCCCTAGCCAATCTGGTAATGCTGTCCAGTAAAATAACCACATCCATTTTTCTTTCTACTAAACGCTTGGCCTTTTCAATAACCATTTCAGCTACTTGCACATGTCTCTGGGGTGGTTCATCAAAGGTGGAACTAATAACTTCAGCCTTTACTGTCCTGGCCATATCAGTAACTTCTTCTGGTCGTTCATCAATAAGTAAAACAATCAAATATACCTCAGGATGATTGGCATTGATGGAGTTGGCAATGGTCTGCAAAAGCATGGTTTTACCTGTTCTGGGCGGAGCCACAATAAGTCCCCTTTGGCCCTTGCCAATGGGTGTAAGCAAGTCAATAATCCTGGAAGAATAATTTTCAGCTCCATTTTCAATTATGAATCGTTCATCAGGATAAATGGGAGTAAGATTGTCAAATAAAATAATGTTCCTTAATTCTGAAGGTGGAGCAAAGCAAATTTCATTTATTCGCAATAAGGCAAAATATCTCTCCCCTTCTTTGGGGGGACGTATCTGCCCAGTAATCACATCTCCTGTGCGCAATCCAAAGCGCCTGATCTGAGAAGGAGAAACATAAATATCATCAGGACCAGGCATATAACTATACATGGGAGAGCGTAAAAAACCAAATCCATCAGGCAAAATTTCTAAAACACCTTCTCCATAAATAGAACCATTTTGCGAAGCATAAGCCTTTAAAATGGAGAAAATAAGTTCTTGTTTGGTGAGTCCACTGGGATTTTCTACTTTAAATTCAGAAGCCAAATTCATCAATTCACTCATAGACTTTTGCTTCAATTCCGATAAATTCATACACAAAAACTCCTCTTATTTAACATATTTTTAATTTACTTTCTTATCTCAAGATTATTGGCAAGAGAACGATCTATCTTTATATCTTTGGATTATCTAAACAGGCTGGTTTTTTTTGAAGGGGTCTTTAACTTAAAGACTTTGATAATTACTTAGAAATTTTACCAAAAAAAATCAACTTATTTTTCTTTTACTTTTTCTTCTTCAGAAGTTTGAGATGTATTTTTTTTCTTTAAAATGTCAACGAAAAAGCTCTCTATCTTTTTTTTGGCTTCACTTTGAGTTATATTCAAGGCATAAGAAAGTTCCATAGAAATCAAGGACATAGCCTGTTCCAACAATCTTCTTTCTCCAAAAGAAAGTTCTTTATCTTTGCTAATCAAATAAAGTTCTTTTAACACATACGCTACATCTTTCAGATCATTACTTTTCAACTTTTCAGAATATTCTCGATAGCGTCTATTCCAATTTTGACCAGTATAACCAGTAAAATCAGAACGATCTTGCAAAAACTCTAAGATAGCTTCACCCTGCTCTTTGGAATAAACAGAACGCAAACCCACATTTTCTGCATTACTTACAGGTACCATTAAAGTAACATTGTTACTCAAAATTCTAACAATATACAACTTGGTCTTAACTCCACCAATCTCCTGCTCTTCTATTTTTTCAACTATTCCCACTCCTTGAGCAGGGTAAACAACCAATTCACCAACAGCAAACACCTTTTCAAGCCTCCTGTTAAAAAACTCTCAATTCTTAACCATTAGTTAGAAATACTATAGCCTAAAATCCAAAACAAGTCTATGCTTTTTACAAGAGTTATTAGACAAAAATATTCTCAAGATTCAAAGAATTAAATTTTTCCTGAGCTCTGGCAAAACCCTGGATTAAACAACATTTTATAGCCTCTACACTTGTTTTAATTATCCTGGCCAACATTTCTTGTTCTTCAACATAAAAAGGGGAAAGCACATAATCTGCGATATCTTCACCCTTTTGAGGTCTGCCAATCCCAATTCTTAAGCGCAAAAAGGCATTACTCCCCAAACAAGCACATACAGACTTAAGGCCATTATGACCGGCTGTCCCCCCACCTTGTTTAAACTTAATTTTACCTAAAGGCAGATCCAGTTCATCATGTACAACTAAAATATTTTCACTGGAAAAGGAGAAAAAATTAGCCACTCTTTGCACTGCTATTCCACTTCTATTCATATAAGTAGAAGGCTTTAAAATAAAATATTTATTCTCCAAAAAATTTACCTGAAACAAGTCTCCTAAGATATTTTGTTGCTTTATAACTTGCACTTCTTCTGCTTCTAAAAAGCTATCAATTATCTTAAACCCAATATTATGACGCGTAAATGTATATTTATTTCCTGGATTACCCAAACCAACTATAAGTTTTATCATTTAAACCTCAAAACAAAAGCCCCTTTCTCTAGAGAAAGGGGCTTTTATTCTTATGTTAATACAAAATAATTCCAATTAAAAAAGATTAACCTTATTCACTTTCTTCTGTTTCTTCTGCTTCACTTTCCTCAGTTTCAGGCTCAACCACACCTACTACTGCAAAATTTTCTTCAAAAACAGCTTTAACACCTTCTGGCATCTTAATTTCATCAATATGTAGATTCTGATTTAAATCTAAATCTGTAACATCTATTTCTATTACTTCGGGGATGTGTAAAGGCAAACATTTTACTTCCAGTTCTTCTCTAAAAATTTCTAAAACGCCACCTTTCTCTATTCCCTTAGCTTTACCTACAACTTTAATGGGTACCATTAAATCCACTTCTTTTTCTAAATTAACCCCATAAAAATCCACATGTAAAACCATATTTTTTACCGGATGTTTTTCCACCATCCAGATCAGAGATGGTTTTTTTTCTTCACCTTCTCCATTGGTAATAGTTAACTCTACTACCTTGGTGCTACCAGCCTCCTGCCAGCTTTTCAAAAAGGCACTTTTGCGTACTTGTAATAAAATATTCTCACCTTTAAAATCATAATAGACTGCAGGGATATATCCTTTGCTTCTAAGTTTACGACTCTTTTCCTTTCCTTTTACATCTCTTTTTTCTACCTCAAAAGTAATCATCTCAGCCATCTTTGACTCCTTCAAAATTTACTTTATACGTGAAAACAACACACTTACAGAAGACTCTGTATGTATGTTGTGGATTGCCTTGGCTATTAAACTAGCTACTGAAATAACCTTAAATTTGCCACACTTTTGAGCTTCTGGCTTTAATGGAATAGTGTCAGTAACAATAATTTCTTTAAAACAAGATTTAGTTAATCTTTCTATTGCAGGCCCAGAAAGGACAGGATGGGTAGCACAGGCATATACTTCTTTAGCTCCATTCTCTTTTAACACCCTACCAGCTTCAACCATGGTACCTGCAGTATCTATCATATCGTCAAGCACAATAGCTACTTTTTCTTTTACATCCCCGATCACCCGCATAGCTTGAGCTTTATTTGGCGTATCTCTACGCTTATCTACAATAGCCAATTCAGCTCCTAAACGTTTGGCATAGGCCCTGGCCCGCTCTGTACCTCCAGCATCAGGAGAAACAACCACCAACTCTCCAGAAATAGTGCGCATATAATCCAGCAAAACTTCAGCAGCGTATAAATTATCTACAGGAATATTAAAAAAGCCCTGAATCTGACCGGCATGCAAGTCTACGGTTAAAACTCTGTTTACCCCTGCAACAGTAATAAAATCTGCTACCAACTTAGCACTGATGGGCACCCTGGGAACCACCTTTCTATCCTGCCTGGCATAACCATAATAGGGAACAACAGCAGTAACTCTACCCACACTTGCCCTTTTTAAGGCATCCAGCATCAAACAGAGTTCCATCAAGTTGTGATTTACAGGAGCACAGGTGGATTGCACTACAAAAACATCATCTCCTCGAACATTATCACCAATCTCAACCCTGATTTCCCCATCACTAAAAGTAGTGACCAAGGTAGGAGTAAGCTCCATCCCCAAGTGCTCACAAATAGCCTCGGCCAATTTAGGATTGGCAGTGCCGGTTATGATTTTCAATTCACCTTGTCTGGGCATTTTACCATCCAAAAAAATGGCTGGGGCGGAAGGATTCGAACCCTCGAATGACGGGACCAAAACCCGTTGCCTTACCGCTTGGCGACGCCCCAGCATTATTATTTAAAAAATATAGGAATAATGGAGAATATTTTTTTGCTCTAACCTACTTAGAGCTTTCTCCCATTTTTGTTTTTCCCGAAATAAAAAAAACATGGCTGAACCCGAACCACTCATTATTCCTCCACTAGCTCCCACAGCCAGCATTTCTTCCTTTAAATTTCTCAATTCAGGATAAGTGGAAAATACTACGGGTTCGAAACTATTAAAAAGAACAAGGCGTCCCTGAGAGACAGATTTTTTATTTGGGTAAGGAAGTAATGTCAAGCAAGATTTTCCATTATTTTGAAATTTATCAAAAGTTTTATAAGCCCAGGCAGTGGAAACAAAACACTCAGGACAAATTAATATTCCCCTCAAATCTCTTAACTGAAAATTTAAAGGGTAAATTTTCTCTCCTATGCCTTCTACCCAGGCAGCCTGATTCCATAAGAAAAAAGGAAGATCTGCTCCAAATAAAGGGGCAATTTTTTCTCGTAATTCTTGAAAAGAAAACTTTCTGCTTATCCTGGAATTTAAAAAGTTTAAAAATACTGCTCCATTGGCACTTCCACCCCCCAGTCCAGCACCTACAGGAACCTGCTTTTCTAGAAAAACCTTATATCCTCTTTCCAGAAGACCTTGTTCTTTAAACCAGTTAAAAATTTTTTCCAGAATATTATTTTGTTCCAGTTCTTTTTTATTGGATTCAAGCTGAAATTCCAGGGGTTCTTGTTCTTCTATGTATAAGGTATCTCTGGGATAGGGTAAAGGATAAAAAAGAGAGGCTAGAAGATGATAACCATTTTCTAACCTCTCTTTAATTTCTAAAAATAAGTTAACCTTGCAACCAGAATACAAAGTAAAGGTCATTTGGCTATTCTTCCAGACTAATCGTTCTAAAGATATTTACCCCATCTCTTTTGAGTAACAACATAAGTACTTTTTTGGGTTTGGCATCTTCCTGAAATATCTTTTCAAATTCTTTTACACTTTTCACCTCTTGACCATTGGCTTCTAAAATCACATCTCCAGGTCTAAGATCACTTCTGGCAGCCAAGGAGCCGTCTTCCACTGCAGTAATAATAAGTCCAGTGGTATTGTCTAAGCCAAGGGCTTTGGCCTCTCTTGCAGTAAGTGGTTGCAAAGAAAACCCCAAGTCAGCCAGGGCATATTCTTCGCCTTGAGGCGTTTTACTGTCTAACTTACTTAAATTCCTTTCTCCCAAAACCACTCTAAATTCTTTTATTTTTCCCTTCCTCCAGACAGAGATCTTCACCTTTGTGCCGGGCAAAAGACTACCTATCCTGCGAGTAAGGTCATTGGTATCCTTAACTTCTTCCCCTTCCACAGCAATAATCACATCTCCAGCCTTGATGCCAGCCTTATCCGCAGGATCACCAGGGGTTACAGAATCAACCAAAGCACCTTTGCTCTTGGGCAATCCCAGAGCTTTGGCCATGTTTTCGTCTATGTCTTGAATAGTCACTCCCAGCCAGCCCCGTTGCACCTTTTTGTGCTCCTTCAACTGAGCAATTACTCTTTTGGCTAAATTACTGGGAATGGCAAAACCTATCCCCTGTCCAGAAGCAATAATGGCCGTATTAATACCTATTACCTCTCCATCCATATTTAAAAGTGGTCCTCCACTATTACCTGGATTAATGGAGGCATCTGTTTGAATAAAGTTGTCATAAGGACCAGAACCAATAACTCTACCCTTGGCACTTACAATACCTGCAGTCACAGTATGGTCCAGGCCAAAGGGATTGCCTATGGCAATAACCCATTGTCCCACTTTTAATTTATCAGAATTTCCAAACCTGAGCACTGGCAGGTTAGAAGCATCTATTTTTAGCAAAGCCAAATCAGTTTCCGGGTCTGTTCCCACCACCTTGGCAGGATAATTTTTTTCTCCATCCTTTCCCTGAAAAGTTACAGTTATTTCATCAGCTCCTTCTATGACGTGATTGTTGGTGACAATATAACCATCTGGAGAGATAATAAATCCAGATCCCAGGGATTTTTGTTTACGAGGTTTATTTAGCTCCTGCCCAAAAAACTTTTCAAACTGATCAAAAAAGTCTTCAAAGGGAGTACCTCTGTGGGGAAAATTCTTAAAAAGCCCCCGCAAATTGGGTCCCTTAACTACTTTTACTGTACCTATGTTCACTACAGCCTTACCTGCTTCTTCTGCCAACTCGGTAAAATCGGGTAAACTAGCCCAGGCCAAAGTTACCCAGGAAAAAACGAGCACCAGACCTAAGAAAAACCTTTTTTGTTTCATTGCCTGCTCTACCTCCTAAATTTCTTCTAAGACCATGAATAAAAAAACTAATCACTTTATCTTATAGGGTCAATCTAGTTTTGAGTAATTTCTAAAAGAAACAAAGAAAGCTTGCGAGAACAAGGCTTTTTAGCTAAGCGCTAAATGATTCCACTATTTTCAGAGGAGTTTAGCATGCTTGCAGATGAAATCCAGAGACCCTGGCTAAAAAACTACGACCCTGTGGTAAGCCCTACTTTAAATTATAAAAGCATTCCTCTCTATGATTTTTTGGATAACACAGCCCAAAAGTATCCCAGGCGCACAGCCATTGTTTTTAACAACTGGAAAATAAACTATCAAAACTTGAAAAAACTCACTGATTATATAGCAGGCAACCTAAAGCAACTGGGCATAAAACCTGGTGATAGAGTGGCTATTATGCTCCCCAACCTTCCTCAAACTATCCTTACTTACTGGGGAGTATTAAAAGCTGGTGGCATAGTGGTTATGACCAACCCCCTTTATATGGAAAAAGAAATCATCCATCATTTCAACGACTCCAAGGCCAAATTTTTAATCACCTTGGACTTACTCTGGCCCAAGATTTCTTCTCTTTTGCCCAAGCTACCTCTACAAAAAATATTTATCACCAAGATATCAGACTGTTTAAAATTTCCTTTAAATCTCCTTTATAACCTAAAAAGATTAAAAGAAGGCAATGCACCCAGCATACCCTTTGAACAACAAAAAATCTTGCCCTGGAAGAGCCTGCTTAAAAAAAATCAAAATCGCCCCAAACTGCCTATAAACCCCAAACACGACTTAGCAGCTTTGCAATATACAGGTGGCACTACTGGCATTTCCAAGGGCGTTATGCTTACCCATTATAACCTGGGGGCCAATGTCCAGCAGTGTATTGCCATGCTCTACGAGTTAAAGGAAAAAAAGCAGGTTTTACTGGGTATTCTCCCCTATTTTCACATCTATGGACTTACTGTTTGTGTTAACTTTCCCACAGCCATTGGAGCTACTCTGGTGCCCATGCCCAGATTTTCTCCCAGGGATGTATTAAAGACCATTGAAAAGACAAAACCTACTATTTTCCCCTCTGCTCCTTCTATTTTCATGGCTTTACTCCAGCAAAAAGATATTTCTAAGTTTGACCTCTCTTCTATAAAATACTGCATCTCTGGTTCAGCTCCCATTCCAGTAGAAATCATTGAAAGGTTCAAAGAACTTACTGGAGCAGAAATTATCGAAGGCTATGGACTCACAGAAGCTTCTCCTATCACTCATTTAAACCCCTTGCGAGGAAAGAAAAAATATGGTTCTATAGGCGTACCTTTTCCAGATACAGATGCCTGCGTGGTGGACATGGAAGTGGGGACCATACCCCTTCCTCCTGGAAAACTGGGAGAACTGGTTATAAAAGGCCCTCAGGTGATGAAAGGTTACTGGAATCGTCCAGATGAAACAGCTAGCACCTTACGGAACAACTGGCTTTATACAGGTGATATTGCCTATATGGATGAAGAAGGTTACTTTTTTATTGTGGACAGAAAAAAAGACCTAATCATTTCAGGTGGATACAACATATACCCCAGGGAAATAGACGAAGTATTATACGAGCATCCCAAGGTAAAAGAAGCTGTTACTGTAGGGATACCCAGCGAGACCAGAGGTGAAATAGTAAAGGCCTTTATTGTTCCCAAAGACGGGGAAACTTTAACCAAGGCTGAGATTATCGCTTTTTGTAAACAAAAGCTGGCCAATTACAAAGTTCCCAAGCAAGTGGAATTTAGAAAAGAGCTCCCCAAAACCATGGTAGGTAAGGTTTTGCGCAGGGCCTTAAGAGAAGAAGAAATAAAAAAACAACAACAAAAAAAGACCAAAAGGAGTTAAAAGTATGTATTGCTCCAAGTGCAAGTACACCACCTTTGATCACTTTGACAATTGTCCCAAGTGTGGTCGCAATTGGCAGGAAGAAAAAAGCAGCCTGGGGTTGGGCTGGTTAAACTTTGCTTATACCCCTTTAGGAAGTATATCCGAAGAAAAATCAAAAAGTGTACTTGCGTCAGAGGAAGGTTTTGCCTTTGAAAATAATCAAACAGAGCCATCTTCTGAAGAATTTACCTTTAAATCTCCCTCTGCTTCCTTACTGGAAACAGAAGAGCCTTCAGGCGATATAGAAGCTGAAATTAGCTTTGACTCTGAAAACTTGGAATCCACTGCAACAGAAAATTTAGAAGAAATTACTCCTGAAATAGAAGCAGCAGCCTTTACTCCAGAACCAGAAATAGAACCAGTGCTGGAAGCCAACTTGGATGAACCTGTTCTAGAACAAGTCCAGGAAAGTGATAATCTGCTTGGTGAAGAGACCTCATCTTCAGAAGACATATCTCTTGCTCCTGAAACAAAGGAAGAAAGCCTGGATGAAGAACTGGATTCTCTCCTGGATTTAGATGATACAGAACTAGACCTTTCTTTTGAACCTGCTTCCCTGGAAGAAGATCTGGAAGAGCCTTTAACTGAAGATTTAGAAGACTTAGAAGACGTGGACCTGGATTTAGAGTTGGAAGAAAAAAAATAAAAACTTGACTAAGGTAAAGTTTACCGCTAGTAGTCGTCTTCTCATTTCGTTTGCGCCCGTAGCTCAGCTGGATAGAGTGCCGGACTACGAATCCGTAGGTCGCAGGTTCGAATCCTGCCGGGCGCACCATTTGTAATTAAAAAGCCACTTAGAAAAATCTAAGTGGCTTTTTTTATTTAATAATTTTCTCTAAAAAGTTTCATTTTAGAAAGGTAATCAGGCTCAAAAACTGAGAAAAACTTGCATGCATTTTGAGAAAAATATTTCCTATCCATTAAAATTTTGTTAATATAAAATCTTTTAATATTCCCATACAAGTTTCATATCCATTTATCATTTCCTAAATTTGACTGAGACTAGTTAATCCCTCCCCCAGGATTTGCTGAGGTTCCGCCAATGCGCTTACCATTCCATTTATTACCAGGCTGTGCTTCACAATAACCCCAAAAACCATAAAATTGATCTCCACT
>LDZQ01000044.1_pt1 | contig 10737 bp, 7 predicted proteins | sample 615361 | NCBI WGS metagenome assembly LDZQ01 (sample SAMN03408297, study PRJNA278302) | terrestrial metagenome | isolation source: oil reservoir sample I2 | place: USA: Alaska, North Slope, Ivishak formation | collected 2013 | reverse complement strand
ATATTGATCCACACAACTTGAAGCCAACCAAATCCCCTCTGACTTAAGAAAAATACAAAATTTCCCCAGAGGTTTATGTTTACAGGATTTTCCAGATAATTCAGTAACACCTCACGAAGAGATATGAATCTAACTAATCTACCGGATACGTAGCCAACCTCGTCCGGCATAAATGGGGAATACTGCTGTGGCTCAGTCCAGATCGGACTGTTTACGCTTGATGCAGCGTAATCTACTCTCCACATCAAGACGAGAAGTATGATCAAAAACTGTAATCCGACAAGGGTTAATTCGGCTGGTAGTCCTATGCGACGCTCGCGATGAATAAATATACACCTCACACTCGTCCGACACACTTTATACTCTGTTCCTTCCTTGAACCTACGACCACCAAACTGCAATCAATTTTAGTTTAACACATACTCGCGCCTGCTCGAGAATTCTGTGCAATGCATTGTTTAAGCTCAAAGTTTAGCCTCAACTTCGTTCCCCCGGTGCTTCAGACCTAGACGTGCTCATCGCCTTATTGTGGTCTTGTTTGACAAATCCGACAGGTCTATGATGCGCAGTCTTCTGTGACCCAAGGCGAAGTCTTTGCCAAAATAGAAACCCTCATGGTCCGGGCCTCGGTGGGCTATGAGCCTTGTCATGGCCTTGATTTCATCGTCTAAGGTGGGTGATCCGTTTTCGTTATGATACCCGCTATGCCACACATAAAGGGTTCATCCTTCTAGCCTTACATCTCACTAGTCAAATGTTTTATCTCTTCAACCAACGGTCTCAGTTTACTTTCCCACGAAAGATTTTGTTCGGCAAACTTACGCATTTCGTCAACGTAGTTTGTTTTGCAAACTCTCTCGTAGAAGTCCAATACCTGTCCGATATCAATTGGAGTATCGTTTTCTGGTACTCTCAACATGTAGGGAAAATCATTCGGGAAATCTGGATCCGAACCTGCAAGAACGAACGGAACGCCTCTTGCGCAGTACTCACGAACTTTCAACGCCGATGATACCGCGATCTTTTTTCTATGAATTCCCAAACACCCAATGGCAACGTGAGCTTGATCAAAAAGCGTGTCGAGTTCTGTACCTGTTTTGGGACCGTGAAAAACCACGTATTCACTCACTCCTAATTTGACGGACATCTTCTTGAGATCTTCCAATCCTTCTCCAGAACCAACGACATGGAAATAAACCTTCCGGGAGTATGTGCTCTTATAGTAGTTCGCCAGACCTCTCACTACTCGGTCGTATCCATGCCAGAAGTTCACATTTGCGACAGCTATCATATTGAAAACTTCTGTGCTCAAAGCGCTTGTTGACTTTTTGGGCATAAAGGACAAGTCTACGCCGTTTGGAATGTTGACAGCTTTAACTCCAAAAATGGATTCCACACCCTTTGCTGGTGTCACTACCAATTGAACATGGTATTTCAGAAAATTCCTGAAGCTTTTATCGATGAAAAGACCTATCAACTTCGCCCAATTTCCTTTGACTTCCTTATCGTATGGATAAGTGGGTACCTCCAGAACAACAATAACACCCTGCTTTGTCAGTTGCTTTAGAAAAAGCAAGGTTCCTATATGAGAGGGGAAGACGTACCTTATTAGAACAAAGTCAGTTTTAAACTCTCTTGCGATTTGAATAGAGGCTCGCCAGTAGTGCAATTTCTTATGTATCTTATTTCGATAAACAGCCACACGTTTCCCTTCAAAGAAAAGCTCTCTTGAGCGAAAGTATACATGACTTATATCGACACCGAGAGTCTTGAAAGCCCTAATTTGGCCCTCGATCTTTTTGTGTATTCCCAACGATGCTTGATGATCAATATCGATGTATGAAAAGTAAATACCACGCATGACACAAAACCCTCCGTTTCTTTTTGCTTCTTAGATGTTTCCGAATTGATCGTTCCGATAATTAATCAAAATCCTCTGACTGATGTTATAAACTCCTTTCTCCCTTGAGTGGTTCTTTATTTTCCTTTGAATCTCATGTCATCTCCAAATCATGAACAAGAGATTGTTGTACGGTATCCAGCTATCTCTGTGTACCGCATAGAAAAGCCACACAAACAAGACAGCAGAGTAAGCCGCTGTAAACAATATCAGATACAGCGCTCGAAGTGGTTTACCGGAAATCAATTTCGCAACCTTTGGGAATACTACTATTTGCAGAGGGTAGAAATACAAGAGCAATCTATCACCTAACGTCGTTGTCTTCGTCAGCAAGGTGGAGACAAACATCACGGTAGTTATATATGAGAACCACTCCCATATTACGAAGTCATCCCACCTTTTTTTCCATTGTCGAAAGAAAAGAAATAGCACTATGCTTGCCACCATGTTGATAGCAATTCTCACAACCCCACCAGATGAATGCATCCCCCCCTTGAAGTAGTATCTATACAATAGAGCATAACGATTTTCAAAAGCCTTAAACAAGATCGTAGCCACAGTTATAGCCCCAATGAGAGAAAAAATAAAACTCGTTGGTCTGAAACTTCTTGGCTTAATCAGATAGATTACTACAGCAATCAATGCACTCTTGTGAAATAAAACCGCAAGAACAAATGAGGTGACGGACCTGGAAAACTTTCCTTGTTTAAAGTAAGACAATGCAGACATCGTCAAGCCGAGAGCGGCACTTTGTCTTGTGTATCCGTTAGCGACCACCATAATTAAGTAAGGAAAAGCAACAAGGAGAGCTTCGCGCATTTTTATTTCAAAGGCGTTGATCAACCCTATCAGACCAAGGAAGAAGAGAAACGCACAAACGGTGTTTACACCGTAGATCCCAAGTCCAAGTACTTTCGCAATGTATTCAACTAAGACATATCCTGGATCCCAAATGAACATGGATTTGACGAATTCCCCAAAAGATAGTTTCAAATTCTGAAAGTGGTACAAATATGCTTCCCAATCGGCTCCGACGGAATGTCTGCAACCAACGAACCATAAAAAGTAGATCACTGAAAAAATTCGAAAGTATCTCCCAGCTTTAGTGTCCAACCTGGGATTCAGAAAAAAGAAGAAAACTATCACATAGAACGTAACTACGTAAATAAACACAATACACCACCCGACGTTTTGAATCAATTTGTAATATAGAGTGACCTATACGATTCAACGAAAGATGATAAGTCTCCACCACACATATTTACCTTTAAACCTATACAAAAGGCCATCGTTAAAATCCTCGCCAACTCTTCAGGTGAATTTCCCACGAAGTGTTTCTCGATCATCTCTCCCACACACCCCACATCCGTGCTCACGACCGGTACACCTTGACTGAGCGCTTCCAGCACCACCAAGGGCATACCTTCCGCATCGGAAGTCAAGAGCAAAACATCGAAATCCGCCATCAACTTGACCGCGTCCTTTCTGAATGGTAGAAAGTAGACTTTTTCTTTCACCTGTGGGTTCTGTGCGAGCCACCGTTGTACCTCCTTGCCGTAGACATCGTCGACCACACTCGCACCTATCCAAACGAACACAACATCGCTTCTCTCTTGAAGCACCAGCTTCGCAACTTCCAAAAATCTGATGGGATTCTTCTGTGGATCGATCCTTGCAACGTTACCAACGATCTTCACATTTTCAGGTATACCGAGTTCTTTTCTCAAAGCACCTTTTTCAGCCGGTGGTTCTGGAATTATCGCGTTGGGGATGACAACGTATTGGTGGTCTTTTCCTATTTTCCATCCTTTGGCCTTCTGAAGATCTCTTTGACAAAGAAACACTATCTTGTCGGAGTGCTTGGCAGCGAACCTTTCCAGAAGAATGAAGAATCTGCGCTTCAGACCTTTGTATTGTTCTATTGGCCACCAACCGTGCACCGTGTAGACAATCATTGGAACTTTGCATCTTTTCGCTGCTATCCTTCCAAGAAAACCGGCTTTGGAGGAATGCAAGTGAACCACGTCGTATTTTCCTTGTCTTATCAATTGCTTCAGCTGAAAATATGCTTTCAGATCCTTCCATGGGTCTATCTCGCGAACCAAGTCTTTCACGACGTGCACTTTCACGTTCAACTTCTCAAGCTCTTGTATCAACATCCCGTTGTGTGGACCGCAGGCAACCTCAACTTCGAATTCGTCGGGATAGAATTGTTTTAACCCGTACACCAAGCCGTACAAAACCTTTTGCGCCCCAGTCCAATCGGAACGGGTTATGATTTGAAGAACTCTCTTCTTGTTCATTCAAATCACCGCTGATTCACAAGTTCTTCTTGGATTTTTCCCTCACAAGAATGAACTTTGGGTTCTTCAAGTTCTTCATAGCGTACAGAAGGTCAGATCTCTTCGAGTCGTTGGCTTTCAAAACCAATACAGTTTGATTCGCATCGTAGGAGAGTACTTTTGTTTCCGCGCTCGTGAAAGTTGGGGCCGACAGGATCACCACGGTGTTTTCGTGAGAGACATCTTTCAAGATCTTTTTGAGACCTTCATCAGAGAATGAAAGGGGTTCACCATCGAAGGACAAAACTTTGGCTTCTTTCGGAATAGGTGGAAGGCTCGAGTTGCCGTCCAGATTGACGAGCACAGTTTTTTTGCCACTCTTCGATAAAAGTTCTATCATTCCTTCGATTATCGGGATCTTCCAAGAACTGTTCGTCGAGGAAACCAATAGGTGTACGTGTGAGGGTTCGGCTCCGGTTGAATTCAGAGTTTGAACGACGATGTGTTTCAACGCTTCCAAATCTTTCTTCCCATCTTTCGAAGGTTGATACAGGATTGGCTCTTCACCAATTGTTTTCAGAACGTCGTATTCGTCTCTAATCTTTTGATCAAAAGCTTCCCTGAGAAAGGCGATCAACACACCGAGGAAAACGCCGAGCACGAAAGCGACGGCCAAGATGAGTCTCCTGTTGGGTTTGGCGGGTCTTTCAGGTAAATAAGGTTCGTCCAGCACGATCGGCACGTTGAACGACATACCTGCGGTTGAGAGTCTGAGCTCTTCTCTCCTTGATCTGAGAAGAGTGTAGGTTTGCTGCTTGAGGTTGTAGTCTCTCAAGAGTGTGGCGTACTCTCTCTGTAGATCTGGAAATTTTTGCAGTTCTTTCTCCAACTGGATTCTCACTTGTTCCAGAGACGAGATATGGGATTTAGACACCTCCAAGTTGGTTTGGAGGTTTATCAGTTGCAGATAGTAACCTCTGAGGATGGGATCTTCCGTTTCGAACTGAGACGATAGGATACGTGATATTTCTTCGTTGATCATCTGCTGAACGACGCTGATTTGCTGTTCGATTTGTCTCATCTCGGGTGAATTCTCCGTGTATTGAAGTTCGAGCGTGTTGTAGCGTATTTGTAAATCGAGCAAACGCTTTCGAAGTTCTTGCAACTTCGCGCTGTCAGGAACGTACTCCAAGATCTTGATCATGCCCTTCAGTTGAGAGATGTTTTGTTTGAGTACGCTCAGCTGCGACTGCAGATTTTGATAATTCAGTTGTGCTTCGACTATCTTGCCGTCCACGTCGTAGAATTTTCGAATCAAAGCGTTGAGTTCTTCCGAGGGCAAGATGGATTTCGTCTTTTGGAAGTTCAACAGCTTGTTCTCGATCTCTGTGAGTTCTCTCTCAACAGTTGGGAGCTGTCTTTCCACAAATTCAAGGAGGTAAGTATTTTCGTCTTTGTTAAGCTCCCTCGCCACCCTTATGTAGTTGTCGATGATGGATCGAGCGATCTTGTAGGCCATTTCCCTATCATCCAAAGAAACGGTCAGCTTGATGAGCGATGTATCTTTGACCGAAGACACGTTCACGACGTTTTTCAGAAGGGCCGAAACAACGCTCTCTTGGGAAACTTCGTCTTTGCTCTTCTTTGAAAAATACTCGGTAAGTTTAAGATCGTTGACCACGCTTATCAAAACCCTTCTGCTCTTCATGATCTCCATTTGTTCTGTTAATGCGGGAGATTGGCTCACGCCAAGGAAACTAAGTTGAGGAGACAGAGCGATCTGCGATGATGCACCTCTTGGCAATTTAATAACTGCCGTTATTTCATAAACAGGTTTTGCGAAGTAAAGGAGATAGACGAATGTCACACAGATGGTGAGAAAAGTTATTCCAATGATCCAGTTTTTTCTGCGTTTGAGGATTCGAAGAATATCACTCAAGGTTATTTCTTCGTCGTGATACTTCTCCACACGAACTTCCTCCCCTAAAGATCACTTGAACAGCTCAGAGATGTTGTTGTAGAAGACGATGAGATTGTTTATCACTGGGATCCACTCGAGCGCGGTCTTGAAGATGTCGGAAGGCACGAAGACTATGTCTCCACTTTCAAGGACCGGGTCGTATTCTATTTTACCGCCACCGATCGCACCTGTCAAGTTGACGCGGATGGGTTTACCACCAACACCGCCCTTGTAGAGCCACACGCTCGAAGCCGCGGCCTTGTTGGTGAAATAGCCAGACTGAATGATCGCCTGCAGCACGGTCGTTCCTTCGGTCAATTTGATAATTCCTGGCCTGTTCACCTCTCCCAGCACGTAGGCGAAGTTCTGTGGAACATCCAGTATCTTCACCACGTCTCCGGGTTTTACAGCGTAGGATCTGGCCTGGGCGAGGTCTTTCAGTTCGAGCAAGTGTTTCTCTGTTCCCCTGGTTATCTCGATCCTTCTGTAATTTTTATCGACGCCTGCTTTCATCAAAATTTCGTAGAGTGTGGTGTTTTCATCGATGTAGGCCATGTCCGGCGTTCCGTCGGCCTTGATCAGATACACGTAGTTCTCCCTGTCGACATCGAACAGGATTATGCTCTTGTTGACCAGACGCCTGTTGGCATACTCGTCCCAGACCAAAGTTTCAACGTCTCTGTCCGTCACGATCGTTATCTTTCTGCTGATACCTTCCTTTATTCCCCTCAGCTTTCCTATCAGTGTTCGCAGATCGAATTCCTCGGCCTGCGTGAACTTAATCAGGCCGTTCTCTACACCTTTTCCGAACACGTACACCTGGTTCGGTTCTTTAACCGTGACGTACACAAAGTCACCGTCCTGAAGTGTCGCGTTCTCTACGCCCATGAAAATGTTTTGAGCGTCGTACTGGGCAACGATTTTGTTTTCACGCATGATGAAGACCTTATCGGATACGTAGTACAGCTCGGGCCCGACGATCAGGCCTCCCAGTTTGGCAAAGAGCGTTTTCAAATCCGCCGTCTCGTGATGGTCGAACTCAACCCTTCCGGTATTTCTCAAATAACCCATCGCGGTAACGCGGATCGGCTCTTTGAGCTCAACTTTCAGTATCGCTCCTCTTTCGATCGGCACGTCTTTGGTGTAGTCGAGCGGTTTTTCGTTCAGTGTGATCTTTTCTATTTTCTTGAGATCGTTCAGTCCCACCTTGGCGATGATTCTCTGAAGCGTTATGGGCTCGTTGAGCTCGAATGTGACGTAGGAAGATACGTCTCCCACCAGATACACCGCGTTTGCGCCGATTTGCTTTATCAAAACGGTGTCGAATCGTTGCAGTGGCACTTCGATACGCCCTTCTATCAACTCGCGAGGATCGTAAACGAATGTGGTTTTTTCTCTGATCAACACCACACTTTCAACCGATTCAGGTTGAAGCGATAACTTCTTCGCCACATAGTTGAGCGTTTTGGGTTCGTAGTAGTTCAGCTCAAGGATTCCTCCATCTGGCGCGCCGACGACGTTGACGATGAAAGGTTCATAGCTTATCAGGATCGAATCTCCGAGCGACAGTGGGATGTCTCTGTCTGCGTGTACGATGTCCTTCAAGTCCACAACGACGGTGTTGTTGATCTGCGCCTTTCCCTCCCATTCCACGTTGGGATTTTCGAGTCCGACTTTGTTTATGAGCGTCTTCAAGGTCCTTTTTTCGTTGGGCTCAAAGTCTATCCTGCCCTTCGTCTTAACTGCGCCCTGGACGTAGACATAGAACTCAGGATATCTGACGACCTCGACGATGGAACGATTCGGCACCTCGATTTCATGCGCTCTGGCGAGCACGGAAGGCGAAAGTTCCTGGACTGATCCGTCTGGCATCTTCACCACGATCTTTTCGAGCCACTTTTCATCGCCCTTCGAGATGCCGCCGGCTTTGGCAAGGGCGAGAGCGAGGGTTAGTTTTTCCTGCGAGCTGAAAGTTTGCAAGCCCGGTGAAGGAACGAAACCGACCACGTAGACGTAGCGTTCTTCTCTCTTAGGTATGTAGAGGAATGCGCCGGGCCTCAGGGGAACGTCGAGAGAGCCGTCGAGAACCTTTCTCAGATCGATCGTTTTCGTTTCCCCGTCGATAGAAAGTTGCGCGCTCTCAACCACGGCCTTTTCTTCGTCGAGCTCGCCCAGCTTTAAAAGCAGAGTTCTCAGAGTCAATCCGGGAACGTAGTTCTCGATCAGACTGTAGGCACCGCCAACCTGGACGGTCTTTTCGTACTTGAGCGGTGGAAGATGTATTCTGTCGCCTTCCTGTAGGGGCACATCGTTTTCAATCTTTCCCTCGAAAAAGAACGGAAGAACGTTGAGATTTTGCACCCTCCCGTCTCTCACCAGCTGAACGTTTTCGTAGTCTATCCCCGAGTCGATGGCCAAATTCAGTATGGAAAAGAGTTTTGTGAGGGTGAGATCAGGATAGCTGGAGATATCGATCGCATGGTTCAGTGCGCCTTGAAGATAGACGTACATCGGGGCGTACTCGACGACGTAGACTGTCACTTCAGGTTCTCTTATGAACTTTCGAACCACGTGTTCGACCATCTCTTTTATCTGCTCGACCGTCATGCCGGCGACCTTCACGTTGCCCAAGTAAGGATAGGGAATGGTGCCATCGAAAGCGACCTTGACGGTGCGGGTGAAATCAGGCTGCTGGAACACCTCTATGGCAATCGTATCCCCAACCCGCACGGTGTACGCGAAAGATAGAACCCAGATCGAAAACATCAGCAGAAGCATCAGACGCCTCACCATTCATACACCTCCATTCGCGGTGCGCCTTAGAAACGAACAGATCTCATGATTCAACCCGGTTTTCTCCACAGCGCGACTATGAAACCTCCACTGTGGATCTTTGAAAGCCTTTTTTCTTCCTCCCAGTTGAATTGTTCTTCGGGCGCGTCTGGTGGAATGAAGACGCACTGAGCTATTTTCACCAGGTTTTCTGGATCGAGTTCTTCGAGATCTTTCTGGGTCTTGAACCGTGCGTGTCTGAACACGGAGTCTGGGCTCTGCCTGGCGTGTTCTTCGTAATGTTTCCCCCAAAGACTGTCTCTGTTTATGGTGCCGATCAAAAGATGAGCTGAGGGCTTCAGCACCCTCATCATTTCATCGAAGGCTTTTTTAGGTTCGTGGACGAATTCGAAAGCTGCCATGGAGAAAACACCGTCGAAGTGGTTGGAAGGAAATTTCAGAGAATAGACATTCATTTTTTCGAATTCTATCTCGAAATTCAACCTTCTGGCTTTTTCTCTCGCGATCTTCAACATCTCTTCAGAGGTGTCTATTCCCACGACTCTCACGCCGAGCTTCGCAAGCTTGATGCTGAAATTCCCCGTGCCGCAGCCCACGTCGAGTACGTACATGCCGGGCCGCGGCTGGAAAAGATCGAACGCGAGCTTAGTTTCGACTTCGTCGATGAACTTTCCAATCGGCGTTTCGTACCAGAGATCGTAAGTCTGCGCAATAGGATCGAAGAAGCTCAGATCGATCAGCCTCCATACCAACGATGATTATACAATCTTTCGACGCGGAGAAAGATTCAATTCTCAGCGGCAGGGTTCACATCGCTGCTGAGTTGGGAATTGGTCAGCTGTTTCTTGGATCGAGAACATCTCTCAGTCCGTCACCGAGGACGTTCAGAGCGAAAACCACGAGGGCTATCACGAAGCCTGGAAAAAGGGCGATCCACGGTGCGCTGGTGAGGAAGGCCGTGCCCTGGCTCACCAGACCTCCAAGTGTCGGTTCTGGTGGTGGAACGCTCAGTCCCAGAAAGCCCAGGGACGCTTCGGTCAAAAAGGCTGTCGAAAGGGATGCGATATGGATACTGAACAAAACGGTCTTCGAGAACGTTGAAGAGAAGAGAATATCGAAAGAACACATCGTCAGAACCATAAAAAAGCTGGTTGTCGAGTATATGCCACACCAGCTCACCCTGACAGAGAATCAAAGGAAGGCGATAAAGCTGTTGAGAGATTTCAGAGGCTCGAAGGAACAGCTGGTGTCGGAGCTTCAAAGGAAGGGTATCAAACGCACGACGGCATATTCCATAATCGAACAGCTGATGCAAAAGAAGATCTTGCTGGTCAGGAATGGGCTTTATCAAATGTCTGGCAAGTTCAGGCACGTGGGCATCGATTCGCTTTTTTAGATTATATGCGTTGTCGAGTTTGTCCTGCGAGTGTCGAGTCTGTCGACGGTGTCGAATGTTAAATTCGTGCTGTTCAGGTACCGTGTCTCGCGAGCAAGCATTGTAGAAGACGTGGTCTCAAAGAACTCTTGGCTTTTCGATTGGTCCTGAACCAGAGGCAGTTTATCTTTTTGCTTTCGTATCGTTACCTTTCTTCAATCTGCAGGTTCGTATATATCATAATGGGAGCGCTCCAAAGCTAACGAACCGTCCAGACGGTGGCTGTGCGCATTGGTGTTGGTCTAAAAAGTTGGGTTCGTCGTGACCAAAAGATACTGAAAAGGATAAAAGCGCTCCCGATGAGAAAGATTTTGTTGAAGATCAAGCTCGATCAGCAAGCTCACTGATGCTCACAAGAAAAGAATGA
>LDZQ01000043.1_pt1 | contig 10748 bp, 11 predicted proteins | sample 615361 | NCBI WGS metagenome assembly LDZQ01 (sample SAMN03408297, study PRJNA278302) | terrestrial metagenome | isolation source: oil reservoir sample I2 | place: USA: Alaska, North Slope, Ivishak formation | collected 2013 | reverse complement strand
GCACAAGACGATCGCTACGAGCGGAGGTAAAACTGACCACGCCGTGCCTTCCACATTCATACCCCCCAACAAAGTTTGTGGTTGCTACTATTATAGTCTCGCATACCCAACTCGATACGTTGCAACATTCGAAAGAGAAAGGAACAATCATATGGAGAAAAAGCCACACTCGGAGTCCTCGAGTGTGGCATATCAAAAACCATTGAACGATTATGAACGCATACGACGATCAGTGCATGCAGATACCACCAGTAACGTTCAACGCTTGCCCAGTCATGAAGCCGGAATAATCCGATGCGAGGAACAGGACGACCTTAGCAACGTCCTCTGGGTAACACAGCCTGCCCAAAGGCGTTTGCTTGACATACTCTTCTCTAACCTTCTCTGGATCGTCTATACCTCTCAGCTTGGCCTCCCAGACCACTTCCCTGTCTTGCATCGGCGTTTTCACGAAACCTGGGCACACTGCGTTGACTCGTATTCCGTAAGGTGCCAATTCCTTGGATGCTGCCTGTGTGAAACCAATCACCGCGAACTTCGACGCTGAATAGTGAGCCAACAGGGGTGCACCGATCTTACCAGCCATTGAAGCGATGTTTACAATCACTCCTTTGCGCCTCTTGATCATGCTGGGTACCACGTGTTTGCTGACGAGCCAGACACCCTTTGCGTTCACGTTCATGTTGAAATCCCATTCTTCTTCCGAAAGTTCCCAAAAGTAGTTCATCGTGGAGACACCGGCGTTGTTGACTAAGATATCTACGTGGTCGACCGTCTGTAGGAAAAAAGAAACGACCTGCGCGACTTCTTTCTCGTTCGTCACATCCATCTCGGCGGTCAACACTCGCGTTGTTTTCGAAAGGCTTTGACTTAGCTCATCCAGTCCTTTTTTGTCGAGATCCGTCAACAACAGAATGGCTCCTTCTCTCGCAAACGCTTCGCAGATGGCCCTTCCAATCCCACCAGATGCCCCGGTGATCAAGACTCTTTGCCCTTCAAAATGTTTACCCATGGTTTGTTTCACCTCACTACTCAATGGATTTATAAATGTACTTGAAGGCGAGAACCACCAAGGCGAATATCATTATCAAGAGTATGTACGATGTGGCGGCCGCCTCCGCTGGTTGCAAACCCATGAAAGTTCTCCTGTAGATGAAGTAACTGAGCACCTCAGTACTCACACCCGGGCCACCCCTCGTCAGAACATAGATCAAGTCGTAGGTTCTGAAAGCGAAGATGGTTCTCAATATCAAGGCTACCGAAATCACAGGTCTCATGAGGGGCAAAGTTATGAAGAAGAACTGTTGAACCTCTCGTGCACCATCGATTTTCGCCGCCTCGTAAGGTTCTCTGGGCAAACCAGACAGACCTGCGAGTAACAAAAGTATCATGAAGGACACCTGTTGCCAGACATCGACCATCAAAACGCTCCAGAAGGTCATTTTGGCATCGGACAACCAATTGAACGGCCCAACATTGAGAAGGCTGAGAAAGTAGTTGAGTATTCCCAGGTCAGGATGTAAGAACATCTTCCAGATCAGTCCAACCGAAACGGGGCTCATCAACAACGGTATCGTCAACACCGTGTAGTAAAACTTCTTGAATTTGATGTTGCGATTAAGTGCGAGGGCAACTGCGAAACCGATCGTGAATTCGATGACCACAACCAAAACGACGAACTTCAGTGTCACCGCGAGCGACGCCCAGAAATAAGGGTTTTCCACTGCATGAATGTAGTTTTCAAGGCCTACGAAGAAGTTGAAACGAGGATTGACGAAGGTGTAGTGATAAAAACTCATGAGAAGAGCAAACAAGAGCGGCGCAGCAACCACCGCTGTCAGGACGATCAAAGATGGCAAAACGAAGTACCATCCTGCGCGTATTTCGCTTCTCTTCACGCCGCGCCGCAAGATTTGTCACTCCTGTTTCACTTCAGTAGACCCGCCATCCTTGCCAATTTTTCGAGCTCTTTCGCTGCAGTGTCGAGGGCTGCTTTGATGCTCTTCTGGTCTGTGGCAGCCAAAGAGAGCTCCCTACCGACGATCTCAATCATCTGAGCGGAGTAAGGGAATTCTGGCACTGGCTTTGCGTGCATGACCAACCACATCACCTTTGGATACCAGGGATAGCGTTGCACGACTTCTTCATCTGTGAACACGTCGAACCTCGTTGGGGCACCGCCCTTGAGGGCTCTCCTTTTGGCTATTTCAAAAGATTCAACCCACTTTATGAATTCCCACGCTTCCTTCTTGTACTTCGAGTTCTTCGGTATGGCCCAACCCCAACCTCCGTTCAAACCGACGCCACCTGGCATAGGTTCCAAGGCGACTTTACCGGCAACCTTCGATTTATCTGGATCATTCAACTGAGCGAGCATCCAGTTGTAGCTGATCATACTGAATGCTTTACCTTGTGACATGACCCTGAACGCATCGTCCAAGTTGAACGCGGTTGCACCGGGAGGAGCACCGTTCTTGAGCAGTCTTATGTACAACTCGGTTGCTTTGATAGCCTTCTCGTCGTTGATTCGAGGTCTCCATTTCTCATCGTAGTAATCGCCTCCGAGCGCGAACAGGAAATTCGACCACTCCATCACTATGGGATCTCCCCGTTGTGCTTGCATTGCCGAACCATAGAGATCCGTGTTCGCTTGAATGAACTCACAGATCTGAACGTATTCTTCAAGACTTCGCGGTACGGACAGTTCCTTGCCGTACTTCTCTCTGTACTTACGTTTCAAATCCTCATCTTCAAGGACGTCCTTCCTATAGATCAGTCCCATGGCGTAGTTGTACATCGGGATCATGTAGAGTTTGCCTTGGTAGTAACCGACCATCTGCAGCATGGATGGTAGATAAACCGATAAGTCGAATTTGTCCCGTTTCACGTATTCGTCCAGGGGTTCGAGCCATCCCGCGGCGGGGAACTCCCCAGCCCAGTAGTTGTCGACTTGCAGAACGTGGTATTGACACTCAGGACTCATCAGTTGTGGTACCAACTTGGTGTGCATGTCGGAGTACTGGACAATTTCGAACTCCACCTTGATGCCCGTCTTTGCCTCAAACTCCGGCAACAACTCTTTGATGATGTGCGTTTCCGGCACGTCTTCCATGAGGATTCTCAACGTGACCGAACTGAATGCTACGATTGAGAACACCACCAGCAACACCACTAAACACCTTTTCATAAAGAGCCCTCCCTCTGAAAATAGTGTTTTTCCACTATTTCAACGCACCGAAACTGAGTCCCTTAACGAGGTATTTCTGTATGAAAAACCCCATCAAGATTATTGGACTTATGCCCAAGACGATGCCCGCCGAAAGTTTTCCTATGAGCACACCCCTCTGCGTTTGCAGGGCGGCGAGTGCGACAGGTAGCGTCGAAGCCTTTGCTCCCGTCAAGACCAACGCGAAGAGGAACTCGTTCCAGCACATTATGAAGCTCAGAATGCCCGCTGAGAGCAAGCCAGGAGTCGCAACGGGAACAATTATGCTGAAGAAAGTTTTGATTCGACTCGCCCCATCTATGAGCGCAGCTTCCTCCAATTCCTTTGGTACAGATTCGAAGAAACCCATCATGATCCACACCAGGAAAGGCAAGTTGAAAGCTAAGTACGAAACGATCAGACCAGTTCTGGTGTTGACGAGTTTCAAGCTTAAGAACATCATGAACAGCGGTATCACTAAAACAATGGGTGGCAACATCTGGCTCGAGATGATCGCGAATTTCAAAGCAGAGCCACCCGTGTTATATTTAGCGAGCGCGTAACCTGCCAGCGAAGCTATGGGCAAGGAGATCAGCGTTGAGATACCGCTCACGATCAAACTGTTCAACAAGTACCTGATGAGATCGTTTTCTTTGAGGACACCGATGTAGTTCGTCAAGGTTGGTTTGAACAACCACCTGGGAGGTATCTCGTAGGCGAAGACCTCCGGCACAAAGCTGGTTCGAACCGTCCAGATTATGGGAAACAGTATTATAAAGCTGAAAATCATAAGTACGACGTGTGCAACGAAATTCCATGTTCTATCAGATTTGAACATCATCCCACATCCCTGCACTCAGTTCATGCAATTCCTCGAACACATGTTTGAGCGATTCGTAAGTTTGTCTGTAGATCCTGTAGTAACAGGAGTACAGTTCATGGTTTTTCGTGTCGCAGTAGACGATGGATTTTCGTTCGTTCATCTTCTCTATCTCTTCCCAATCTTTGAACAGACCGACGGCGCGACCTGCTAAGAACGCCACCCCGGCGGATGAACCCGGGTTCTCTTCGACATAGATCAGATCGTAACCTGTCACATCGGCGACGATCTTTCGCCACAGTTCACTCTTCGCTCCACCGTTGCAGAGAAACACGCGCTCGATCTTTCTCCCTTTGTTTCTTATGACCTCGATGTGGTGCATGAATCCATAGGCGACCGCTTCTAGGATCGACCGAAAGAGATCCTTGATCTCGTGGTTCAACGTTAATCCCAACCAGACACCCTTCGCTTTCACGTCGAAAATTGGTGTCTTTTCTCCTAGAAAGTACGGTAGGAGTATCAACGAGTTCGAACCCACGGGAGAATGCTTCGCCTGTTCGTTGAGTAATTGAAGGTTTGTTTTGATTATCTTTTCGGAAAACCATCTCACAATAGAACCGCTCGCTGCCATGCAACCGTTCAAGACGTACTTTCCCGGCACATCGTGGTAGTCTATGAACAAGTTCTCATCCACGAGCAATTCGTCCGAAACGTACATCACATCTCCTGCTCCACCGATTTTCAACACGAGGTCCCCATCTCTGATCGCTCCAATACCCAGTGTCGAAGCTATGTGGTCCGCTGAACCAGCTATCACAGCAACTGGATGGCGTATTCCGATCTGTTCGGCGATCTCATTTTTCAACTCACCAACTATTTGATCTGGCTCGTAGACGTGAGGCAAAAGTTCGCTTGAGATGTTTGCCAATTTTAGAATATCCTCGAGCCATCGTTTTTCACTGATATCCCACATGCCGCTCTCCAAAGCCCAGTTGATGTCGAGGCAAGGTTTACCGGTCAGTTTGAAAGTTATATAATTGTAAGACCCCATGATCCACCTGGTTTTTTGAACGTTTTCGGGTTCGTGCCTGCGTAACCACTCGAACTTTGGAAATATGACCTGTTGGTTTATGGTGTTACCCGTTCTCTCGAAGAACTCCTTCTGATCTATCTTGGATTTGAAGTGATCGATCTCCTCAACGGCTCGAGCGTCGTTCTGTTGGATCGAATGCCTTATCGGTTCTCCTTTTTTGTCGACCAATATCAGCGTCGGGACCATTCCCGAAACACCAATCGCGACCAAACCATCTCCGACTTCCTGAACGATTCGCTTCAGCAAAGTCAAGGTACTGTTCCACCAAATGTTTGGATCCTCCTCGGAGAAATTCCTTTTGGCTGTGATCAACTCGTGAGGGATTTGGTCCTCAAAGATGAGTTCACAATCCTTCGACAGAGCTGTCGCTTTGACACTCGTGGTTCCTACATCGATTCCAACGACGTAGCTCGTGATCTTCATTCACCTCAAGGCCTCCACTTTTCGCATGAACCTTTTAACTCTCTCTGGGTCAACGGGATTCCAAGTTATCCCGTCTCTCTTGAGTCCCGTGCCAACTATCACCCCGTCAGCTATAGAAAGCAACTCTTGCACGTTATCCTCTCTCACACCGGTGTTGACTATCACTGGCACATCTTTGATGACTTCTTTGACCTTTTTGACTGTCTCGACCTCCGGGGGTTGGCCGGTCATCGGTCCGGAAACCAATATTGCGTCGGCAATCGATGAGAACACAACACTCTTGGCCACGAATTCGATCGGCCTTCGGTCCAGGGAATAGGCGAATTCGGCCATGATGTTGAAAAATATGGCGACGTCGTTCGCCTCTATGAGTTTTCTGTACTTGAAAACCTCACCAACGTTGGTGTTCCAAAGTCCCATGTCCGAAGCGTAAACTCCCGTCACTACTTCCCGTATGAAACTTGCTCCTGTTGCCTTCGCGATAGCCAGCGCTGCTTTCGCATCCCAAAGAACGTCTACACCGAACGGAACTCTTATCAAACTTTCCAGTTCCCCTATGACACGCGACATAACTGCGACTGTGGCGAAATCAGCTTGGAAACTGTAAGGTCTATCGTTTTCGTTGCAGAACATGACCGCATCGATACCGTTTTCTTGCAGTGCGATCAAGTCGTTCTTCACACGTTCGAGAATCCACTGGATCCCTTTGCTGTCATCGTACAGTGTGAAACCTGGACATGCGGGAAAATGAACCATTCCGATCACGAACTTCTTCTTTCTCGTCAACTGACTCGGTAACATCACCCATCCCTCCATCAAACCTCTATGAGATTTGGTACACTCCTGCTCATTGTCTCGATGATCTGTGGGTCGGCACCTTTGGAGGTTATGAAAACATCAACATCGCTCAGTTCACAAACTTTGACCAAGCCCCGCTTGCCTATCTTGGAGTGATCTGCTATCAAGATGACCATTTTCGCGCATTCGGTTATCGTTCTCTTCACACCTACTTCGAACATGGACGAATTCATGACACCCAACTGTGGATCGATTGCATCGGCAGTCAAGAAAGCTTTATCTGCATAGAACTGTCTGAGGCTCGCTTCGGCCAAGGCAGAACCAATCGTGTAGAAGCCGTTTCGGACTTGCCCAGCAACGATGTAAACATCGATGTCCTGTAACATGGAGAGTTCGTGCGCCACTTTTATATCCACGGTGATTACTTTTAGGCCCTTCTTCTTGTAGAGTAACTTTGCCAAGAAGAGTGCTGTGGTTCCAGAATCAAGAATGATACTGTCTCCATCTTCTATGAACTCCAAAGCTTTTTGAGCTATTCTTTGTTTCTGCTCCTTCATTAGAGAGCTTGGCCTCGAAGAGCGGTTCTATTCCGCCCTTTTGAATGTCCAAGATCAAGCCACCATGGACCCTGATTACGGGCAACTCCAAGTTCTCCGCTATTTCAGCAAGATCTCTGCGAATGGTTGGTTCAGAAACGTTCATCTCTTTGCTCAGATTTTTCACGGACACGCTACCTTCTATGCGTAACTTTTCAACAATACGTGCCAACCTTTCGGCCCTCGTCAATTGGCTAACCCCCTCGGAATTAATAATACCACCACGCATGGTCCTTGTCAACACATTTGATCGAATTTCAATCAATATTGATCCAATATTGATCATCAGATTGATCTATACGAATCGCATCTATTGACAATCATGATCGATTGTGGTAGGATAAAGTTAGTGTCCCATGGGGGGAGATTGAGTGACTGCACTCGAAATAGTACGATTAACAAAGATTTTCCAGAGAGACGTGGTGGCGGTTCAAGATTTCAGCATCACGGTGCAAGAGGGAGAATTCGTTACACTACTTGGCCCGTCAGGTTGTGGCAAGACTACGGTGTTGAGATGCATCGCAGGTTTTGAAAGACCCACGAGTGGAGAGATATACATATTTGGAAAACTCTCGAATGAGATCCCACCGGAAAAGAGAGATACCGCCATGGTCTTCCAGAACTACGCACTCTTTCCCAACATGACAGTTGCTCAGAACGTGGCGTTCCCAATGAAGCTGAAAAAAATGCACAAAGACGAGATCATGGAAAAACTCAGCAAACTTTTTGAACTTGTCAAATTGAAAGGTTTGGAGGAAAGATATCCGTATCAATTGTCAGGTGGACAACGTCAAAGGGCTGCATTGATAAGAGCTCTCGCTAAGGATCCGAAGATCCTACTGTTGGATGAACCATTATCTGCTCTCGATGCGAAAATAAGACAGGAACTCAGGATAGAGCTCAGAAAGATTCAGTTGAGTTTAGGGATAACCACCATCTATGTCACGCACGATCAAGAAGAAGCGCTCCTCATGAGCGACAAGATAGTGGTTATGAACCACGGTGTGATCCAACAAATCGGCACACCAGACGAGATTTACAACAAACCTGCGAACCTCTTTGTGGCGACCTTCATAGGATCAAACAAATCTTCGGTTCACTCGTCGGTTGGGTTTCCACAAAGATGTCAGACAAATCCAGAGGTATGTTGATGTCGCTCTTCTCTGTCCCGATGACCCTCTCTGGTTTGGTCGTCGCTTTCTCGTTCATAGTACTCCTCGGAAGGAACGGGGTTTTCAACATAATACTCAGAGACGCGGGTTTGCCGACCTTCAACTTGTACTCGTGGGGCGGGCTCGTGATCGCCTATTCTTTTTTCAACATTCCGCTCTTCAGCTTGACCATGATCGGAGCGTTCAAAAATCTGGACATGTCTCTGGTTGAAGCTGCTCGCAACCTCGGTGCCAACCTTGTTCAGACCTGGTTCTATGTGGTCATACCAGTCTTGATTCCACCCTTCCTTGCGGCCTTCTCCATAGTGTTCGCAGGCATGATGGGTGCCTTCGGCACGGTCCTTGCGCTCACCGGTCTGTCGAGATCTCTACTCTCCTTACAGATCTACTCCCACGTATCGGAGAGTTACTACAACGTTCCACAAGCGGATGCGTTTGCACTCGTTTTGGGATCGATCGTCGCGATGGTGCTCGTTGTCATTAACTTTCTCGAGAGAAAAGTGAGGGTCAAATCATGAGGAGAGACGTTCTCGGTAAGCTGGTTTTGCTCTTCTGTATTCTCTACGTTTTGGTTCCTTTGAGCGTCCCCATAATCTATTCCTTCAGTCAGTACTGGACACACATCTTGCCGAAGGGGTTCACCCTTGAGTGGTACAAGAGGATCTTCACCAACCCCAACTATCAACCATCACTCTTTCTCTCCCTGTATGTGGCAAGCTTGGCCACCGTGCTGAACATAATCATTGTGGTCCCCGCCGCTTACGCTGTGAACAAACTACCAAACAGGTTTGCGATCGCATTTGAGTATCTCTTCAAGATAACACCTTTGATATTTCCACCACTGATCGTGGGACTTGGGATACTCCAAGCGTTCAACCGACCACCCTTGATGATATCTGGTACCGTAGCAGCACTCGTGGTTGGGCATGCGCTGCTGGGGTTCCCTTTCATGTTCAGAAACGTTTATGCTGTCCTGAAGACGATAGACGAGGTGTCTCTGAGCGAAGCTGCGGCGAACCTGGGGGCAAACTTATTTCAGAGACTGATCTATGTTATCGTACCAAACGTGATGCCAGGAATTCTTGCAGGTGCCTTGCTCACGTTCGCCATTTCGTTTGGAGAATTCGAGGTGACAAGCATGATAGTGGGATTCATGTCTCAGACGCTGCCTTTGGTCCTGTTTCAAGAACTCAGGAACAACTTCCGTGTTGCGAGTGCGGCAACTGCGGTGTTAGTCTACGTTTCCTTGATGTCCTTCATCATCATAACTTTGATCACAACCGTGTACCAGAGGAGGAAGGGCATTTGAAAAAGTTCTTCGTCCCCATGGGCGTAACGGAGATGCTCATAGAGATCTCCTTGCAAAAGCAGGAACCGGTGAGTTACTTCCTCTACGACCCTCTCAAGCGCCTCAGAAAGGGTGGTTGTTCTTCCTCAAAAGACATTCACATCGTTGTGCGGGGAACGAACACGTGGAAGGTGAACTACGGAACGTGGCATGTAGAGATCATATCGAGGGAAACTGGCAAAGAGCTTGATTTCGAGCTCAAGGTCGATTTATCGAGATCGAAACCAGAAGCGAAGTGGTACACAGGCGAAGTGCACACACATACCAAATCGAGTGACGGTAAATGGTCGCTGGAAGAACTGGCGCTCGTCTTAAAAGAGCGTGGTGTGGATTTCTTCTTCGTCACCGATCACAACGTCTTGGGAATAACGGAACCAATGGAGGTGAAGGGGTTACAGGCTTACCCCGGAGTGGAAATCACAGTGTCTAAGGGACACACCTTGGTGCTCAACCCTGATGGGAGATTACGACCTTTCAAGTTCGATGGATACATCTGTGGTATCGCTCATCCCTTCTTTCCCAGGAACGAATCGTGTCCAGATTGTTCTTTCGAATCAAGCTGGAAATGCGACTTCGTCGAGATTTGGAACTCTGACATCGAGAACGAACGTTGGTTCGTGTACAACGTGGAAGCTTTGAAAAAGTACAAAAGGGTTGCGAAAAGTCGTTACTTGACAGCCGTTGCTGCGGGTGATATTCACAACGAAGCTTCTCTCGTTCATTGGATACCAACTCATTTCCTTCTACCGGACCTATCCCTCGAATCCGTTCTGAACAGCCTCGTGGAAGGCTTGGTCGTGTGTGGCGAAGTAAAGATCGATGAAGACCGTTTGATCTTGCCAGAAGCTGGGAAGGTCTTCTTGGAAGACACAGAACTTTCAACGAACGTTGTAGGGAACTTCCACGTAACGAGACAATTGGAAGTGAAACGACCTGACGGAAAACTTCTCGTCTACTACAACTTCAAGACTCCGCTGAGTCGATATCTCTAAAGTCTTTCTACGTACTCGAGTACAAATGGCACGCCACCAAATGGTTCGGTGCGACCTCTATCAGTCGTGGTTCGATCTCACCACAAACCTGCATGGCTTGGGGACATCTGGTGACGAACCTGCATCCTTGAGGTGGGCTCAAAGGACTTGGCACATCACCTTTGAGTATGATCTTTTTTCGCTTTACCTTCGGATCGGGAACAGGTACAGCCGAGATGAGCGCCTTCGTGTAGGGATGAAGGGGGTTCAAATAGAGTTCCTCGCTCTCTGCAACCTCCACAAGCTTTCCAAGGTACATCAC
>LDZQ01000487.1_pt1 | contig 10869 bp, 8 predicted proteins | sample 615361 | NCBI WGS metagenome assembly LDZQ01 (sample SAMN03408297, study PRJNA278302) | terrestrial metagenome | isolation source: oil reservoir sample I2 | place: USA: Alaska, North Slope, Ivishak formation | collected 2013 | reverse complement strand
TTTACCGTAGTAGCCAACGAAGTTAAAGAGCTTGCCAGACAAACACAGGAAGCTACAGAAAACATCAAGAAAAAGATTGACCTTTTGTTGCAAAGTAGCAATTCAGTTGCTCATTCTGTAGAAAGTATTGTAGAAATGATGAAAAAAGTAGAAGAGGCAGCGGTGGCTATCGCTGCAGCAGTTGAAGAACAGGCTATAGTTGTCCAAAACGTTTTTGAGCACATCACTTTTGCCAGAGACAAAGTGCTTTTAAACGAAGATCACGCTCAAGCCATAAAGATTGGTGTAGAAAAATTGATTGGCTCTTCTCAAAAGCTTAAGGCATCAGGTGAAGAAGTAGGAAGAATTGCTGAGGAGATTAAAGATATAGTTTCTCAGTTTAAGGTATAGTCTTAGGTCAATTAGGCTCCCTTCTTTAAAGGGAGCCTAATTGATTCATTTATGTTTTAATCTTTTTCCTCTTCTTCCTGGTTAGAAATTCTAGAAAGAAGTCCATGGTGTTTCATCTTAGTCCTCAGTTGTTTTCTTGAGATGCCTAACAACTGAGCCGCTTTAGTTTGGTTCCATCCGGTTTCTTCTAACGCTTTAAGGATAAGGGTTTTTTCCATCTCTAACAGGTTTAAGGTGTTCGAGGAAGACATTTCTTTTTCTTTTGAACCTAAAATTCTTTTTGGTAGATGTTTAAGTGAAATTACACCAGAGGTAGAAAGAATAACCGCTCTTTCTATCACATGCATAAGTTCTCTTACGTTACCAGGCCATTCGTAGTTTATCAGCATTTCCATCACCTCAGGTTCTACCACAGGAACAGGACGGTTGTTTTCTTGAGCAAATTTTTGGATAAAATGCTGGACGAGAAGAGGAATATCTTCTTTTCTTTCCCTAAGAGGAGGTAGATGCACCCTTACTACGTTAAGCCTCCAGTACAGGTCTTCTCTAAAAGTGCCTTCCTTGACTGCGTTTTCGAGATCTCTGTTGGTAGCAGCAATAACCCTTACATCAACCTTGATTTTGTTAAGTCCTCCCAACCTTTGAAATTCCTTTTCTTGCAAAAATCTTAAAAACTTTTTTTGGAGACTGATAGGTAATTCTCCTATTTCGTCTAAAAAGACGGTACCACCGTTAGCTAATTCTAAAAGTCCTATTTTTTCTCTGTAGCTCCGGTAAATGCTCCTTTTTCGTATCCAAAAAGTTCGCTTTCTAAAAGATTCTCTGGAAGGGTAGTGCAGTCAACCACTATAAACGGACGGTCTTTTCTTTTGGAGAGCCTATGGATTGCCCTTGCTATCAGTTCTTTACCTGTACCAGATTCTCCAGTAATAAGCACGTTAGAGTTACTATCAGCTACCATTTCTATTATATAAAAAATTTCTTTCATTACCGAACTTTTAGCTATGATCTCTGGAAATTTATGAGAGATATCTTCTTTATAGTCTAATTTTTCATGTTTAGAGATGGCATCTTTGATTACCTCAACCAGAAGTTCAGGGTCAACCGGTTTTACCAGATAATGAAAAGCCCCTAATTTCATAGCCTCTACAGCTTTTTCGATCGTTCCATAAGCAGTAAGCATGATTACCGGCAACATGATGTTTTCTTTTCTTAGCCATCTTAACATTTCTATCCCGTCCATACCAGGAAGTCTATAATCAAGAAGTAGACAGTGAGGTTTGTGTTTTCTAAGCTGAAAAATACCCTCTTCTACGGTTTGGGCGGTTATTATAGTGTAATCATGTTTTTTGAGGATGGTAGAAATGGTTTTTAGACTGGTTATCTCGTCATCTATAAAAAGTATCTTATATTTCATATCTTATCGGGAGGAAAACCTTAAATTCTGTCCCTTCTCCTTTTTTACTAAAAACAGATACTTTGCCTCCATGTTCTCTAACGATTTTTTCTACACAAGCAAGTCCAAGTCCTGACCCTGTAACTTTAGTAGTAAAAAACGGTTCAAACACCTTATCTAACAGTTCTTCTGGTATCCCTTCACCCGTATCTTTTACAGAAATAACTACCAATCCCCCTTCTCTTTGTGTCGCAACCGAGATTTTATCCCCTTTTTTCGTAGCGTCTCCGGCGTTTACCAAAAGGTTTAACATCACCTGTTTGAGTTGATAGGGGTCAAAATAAAACTCAGGTATAGAAGGATCTAAACTTAATTCTATTTGTTTTCCTTCTTCTTCAAACTCAGGTTTCACCAAATTTATTATTTCTTTTATGATATTATTAATCTGCGTTTTTTCAAGTTTTAAAGGAACAGGCCTTGCATAAGTTAAAAAACCGGTGATCAGTTCATTTAATCTTTGGGTTTCTTTGTCTATGATAGAAAGAAATTCCTGCAAAACTTTACCTTTAAAGTTGGTTTTAAGGTAAGAACAAGCAGCCTTAATAGAGTTTAACGGATTTTTGATTTCATGAGCAACCACCATGGCCATCTCTGAAACCGCAGAATATTTTTCAAGCTTAATTTTTTCTTTGGTGGCTTTATCAAGTTGTTCCATATAAGACCTTAGGTCTGCTACCATCTTATTAAAACTTTCTATTACATAACCTAACTCATCACCACATGAATACTTATAAACAAAACAGTCTTCACACTCAATTTTTAAAACACTCTTACACCATTTTTTCGAATCTTCGTTAAGCCAACATCTGGTTTTTCCGTAAGAAGGGCATCGATAATCCTTGCACTGGTAGAAGTCTTTACATAAAATAAGTTTTTCATTTTCACAAAATTCAAACTTGTTAGCCTGCACTTTTTGAATGCTTTTTTTAAGTTTGTTTAGTGGTTTGGTTAGGGTGATAGAGATAAAGTACGCCACCACAAGCGCTACCAGCAAAAAAACTCCCGATATAAAAAGCATATAACGTTTCAGCGTATTTATAGAGTGTTCAATAAAATCATTAATGTCTGCTTCTGAAACTCCTATTCTAACCGCACCTAACGAAAAGTCTTCTTTGAAAACCGGACGGTTAAAGTGCTTTATCCCATTATTATCTAAACTTTCCCAGGTTTTGAAGGTAGAATCATTTACAGGAATAAATTGGCCTAATTTAGAAGGATTGGTATGAGCTACTATCCTTCCGTTTTTATCAACAACCATCACATATACTATTCCAGGAAGGTTTTTTAAAGAACTTACCTTTTCTTCAAGTTTAAGAGGGTCAAAAAAGACCAACCAGTCTACCACCTCCAAAGAAAAGTTTTCTAAGTTATGGGTTAGCCCTTCATAATATTGATTTTTTAAAGAATTTTTTTGGTAGTTTATTATCAAAAAATTTACGCTAAAAAGTAATAAGGTTATCAAAAACAAAAAAGAAAGAAAGATTCTGCTTTTAATGCTAAAACTTCTTAAGAGTTTATAAAAAGTTGATAAAAAATCTTTACGGATTAACATATCTTTTTATAGGTTCAAACTCTTTATCTTCAACAGGTTCAAATTTTTTTACTTTTAGGTTTTTTAGGATAGAAGCAGGTAGATGGGTGAGTGATTCTTGGACTTTTTTTGCGAGGTCCTTGTCTGCTTTAACCACCGCCCAGGGCCAGTTTGGTAAAAACTCTGTTGGGGTCAAAACTTTTATCTGAGAAAGATCTACTTCTTTTCCAAAAACACCAAGAGCTGCCTCTCTTATGAACCCTGCGTCTGCTTCTTTTTTATACACCCCGATGATTACCCTTTCTTGCCTTTTTACATCTACTAACCGAAAATCTCGCCTTAAATTGTATCCTCTTTTTTCTAAATAAATTTTTTGTGAAAGAAAACCACCGGCAGAATAGGGAGAAACTATAAAAATTTTTTTGTTTTTTAAGTCCTCTATCTTTTTAATCGGGCTATCTTTTCTTACGATAATAACACCTCTAAACCTGTCTCCTCCACATACCTCACTTGGTTCATCTATACAATCTTCTCCTACAGTTAGGGCTATAGCCTTTGCATGCCCAGATTTCGACAGAAGAGCATAAACATAGGGATTTTGATAGGCAAAGTGTACTTCTTTTTTCTTTACTAAGGTGATAAATTCTTCGAAATTTTTAGGGATGACAATTTTAAACTCCTTTCCTGTCTTTTCTGAAAGATACTTCATCAAAGGATCAAACCTCTGATAGATAGTAAGCGGACTGTAAAGAGGTAAAATGGCAACCTTTATGGTATCAGGCCCGTATTTTATTAAATCCTTTCCTTTAAATAATTTTATCAGTACTCTTATGTAGTCAAAGTCTCTGTCTTCAGCAGGCACAAGTTTTTCTATCTGCAGGTTAGTTAAAACCTCTTTAGGAAGAGACACAAGGATTTCTTTTAATAACTGTTTCTCTTTTAAAGCAGAGGTTGAAGCAATCAAAAATACAGGCACTTTTTCAGAGGACTTTATTACTTTAAGACCTGAGGTTAAATAAGGTTTGGCTATCGATTCACTTAAGGCTCCTACCTCATAATCTCCTATCAATACAGAGAGAGCAATCCTTTTTTCCTGACCTAAAAAATCTACCTTAGAAAAGTCTTTTAAAGAAAGTTCTAAGTCTTTTAGCATGGACAAAGGGATTAGATAACTGAAAGAAGAATTTTTATCCCCTAAGGCAAGCCGTTTGTTAACAGCATCAAAAATCCTTTCTATTCCTGAATTTTCTTTGGTTACAAAAATGCTGCTTGCCTCTCCCTGTCCTCCCTTGGGCTTAACTAGAGGAAAAATCTTTTGAGGATAAAGGGCCTTTAATTCGCAGTAAAAAGCTGGGTCTATCATTAGAAGATGTAGTTTATCCTCTGCCACTTTTTGGGTTAGCTCTTCAAAGTTGGCTGAGATGTCTATCGAAACAGGTTTTTTAAGTTGATTTTCTAAATAGGTTTTTAAAGGATAAAGCTGTAAAAAGGTTTGTTGAGGAGAGCTTACGTTTAAGACCCCTATAACTAAAGGAGGTCCGTTTAAAACCTCCGAGGGCTTATTTTCCTGAGTTTGTCTTCCTTTGTCTTTAAAACACCCGGATAATAAAAACCCTAAGAAGATGGTTAAAAATAGAGCCCAAAACCTATTTCTTTTTAACATCTTCTAAATACTCTCTAACGCTAAGTGCGGCTACAGCGCCCTCACCACAGGCAATCACTATTTGCCTAAAGGGTTTACTAACGCAGTCTCCACAGGCAAAAATTCCCTTCTGAGAGGTTTCCATCTTTTTATCTGTAATTATAAAACCGTTAGGGTCTAACTCTACGAAACCTTTTAACCAAGAGGTATTAGGCTCATATCCTATAAAAATAAAGACCCCAGAAACTTCTAAATATTTTAGTTTTCCTGTTTTTTTATCTAAAACCTTTATCCTTTCTACCTTGTGTTTTCCTTCGATAGCCTCTACAGTCGAGTTCAAGATTATCTCAATCTTAGGGTTTTTAAAAACCAAATTTTGCAAATAGGCCTCAGCCCTAAACTTATCTCTTCGATGAATTAAAAAAATCTTTTTTACAAACTTGGTAAGTTCTAAGGCTTCTTTAAGAGCCGAATCTCCACCTCCTACCACAGCCACCACCTCATCCTTAAAAAAAGGTCCGTCACAGGTAGCACAAAAAGAAACTCCCTTGCCTATCAATTCCTTTTCCCCAGGAATACCTAATTTTTTAGGGGATGCCCCTAAAGCTAAGATCACCGCATAACTTAAAACGTAGGTCTTGTCAGAAAACCAGATTTTAAAAAGTTCCTGTTCTTTTTCTATACTAACGACTTCTTTTGATAATAAGTTCAACCCTAATCTTTCTACTTGCTTAACCATCTTTTCTATCAAGTCAAACCCTGATATACCTTCAGGAAATCCGGGATAGTTTTCTATCTGTTCTGTAAGGACTACCTGACCACCTAAAAAGTTTTTTTCTATAAGTAGAGTGTTTAGCATCCCCCTTTGAGCATAAAGATAGGCAGTAAGACCTGCAGGCCCTCCACCTATTATGGTTAGATCATAAGTAGTTTGTTGGGTCATTTTGGTTTCCCATTTTACTTTTTTTAGTTTTATATTATAATTTCTTTTTAAATTTTATTAAGAGGTGAAAAGATGTGTAAAGAATGTGGGTGTGGATTGGTTAATCATCCTTCAGAAGGATCGGAAAAACATCATGAACACCACCATGGACATACCCATTCCAAGGAAACCTTGCAACTTCTTGAAGACATCATGAAATATAACGAATTTCAGGCAAGACATAACAGGGAACATTTTGAAGAATATGGAATTTACGCCATAAACCTTATGAGTGCCCCAGGTTCTGGGAAAACTACCTTGTTAGAAAAAACTATAGAACTTCTTTCAGGAAAGTTAAGGATAGGGGTAATAGAAGGGGACTTAGAGACAGAGAGAGACGCTGAAAGAATAAGGAAAAAAGGAGTACCTGTGTATCAAATAACTACAGGCAGTGCCTGTCATTTAGACGCATCTTTGATCCATAAGGCTATGCATAAACTTCCGATGGACCAGATCGACCTTCTTTTTGTAGAAAACATAGGGAACCTTGTTTGTCCTGCAAGTTATGACCTTGGCACCCACCTTAACGTAACCCTTCTTTCAGTGCCTGAAGGAGAAGACAAACCAGAAAAATATCCTCTCATTTTTAAGGTTTCTCAGTTGGTGGTTATCACCAAGATAGATTTGCTTCCCTACTTTGACTTTGACCTGGAAAAGGTAAAAGCCCAGATACAAAAGATCAATCCTAAGGCTCAGATTATCGCCCTTTCTGCCAAAACAGGAGAAGGGTTTGACCTTTGGGTTAAATTTTTAGAGGATTCCTATAATCAACATAAAAAATCTCTCAGATAGAGGAAAGGTTATGGGAGTTGAAAAACTTTTGTTAGCTCATGGAGGAGGCGGAGAGGAAACCTTATCTTTGATAAAAGATTTTATTCTCAAATATTTTACCAACCCTATTCTTGAGCCTCTTGAAGATGCAGCTTTACTAACCAATCAAATTTCTCGATTGGCTTTCACCATAGATGGTTTTACCGTAAAACCTATTTTCTTTAAAGGTGGCAACATAGGGAAACTTGCTGTAACTGGCACGGTAAATGATTTAGTGGTAATGGGGGCTAAACCTTTATATCTTACGGTAGGTTTTATCATCGAAGAAGGGTTTAAAATCAAAGATTTAGAAAAGATTTTACAGTCTATGCAAGAAGAGGCCATAAAAAACGAAATTTACATCGTGGCAGGAGATACAAAAATCGTACCCAAGTCAGAGGTAGACGGTATTTTTATCACAACCTCAGGTATAGGAGAGGTGATTTATTCAGGCATTTCTTGTAAAAACCTAAAACCAGGAGACGTTATTTTGGTTTCTGGCCCTATAGGAGACCATGGGGCCTGTATTTTGGCAGAAAGAGAAGGTATAAAAGTAGACATAGAGTTAGAAAGTGACTGCGAAACCCTTTGGCCTGTGTTAAAACCTCTTTTTGAAAGTGGGATTGAAATCCATGCGATGAGAGACCCAACCCGTGGAGGATTAGCCGCTACTCTTCATGAATGGGCTTATAGTTCTCAGGTAAATCTGGTGGTAGATGAAGAAAAAATTCCTGTGAGGCCTCAGGTAAAGGCCTTTTGTGAGGCCCTTGGATTTGAGCCTTATCATTTAGCCTGTGAAGGAAGAGTAGTAATAGCCTTACCAGAAAAAGATGCCGAAAAGGCCTTAGAAATTTTAAGGTCTCATCCATCTGCAGCTGAAGCTAACATCATAGGACAGGTGTTGGACCATAGTCCCTCTCCTCAAGTATATCTCAAAACACTGTATGGCACTCATAGGGTTTTGGAAAATACCTCAGGAGAACTCTTCCCGAGGATTTGTTAGGTAAAGCCTATGCATGAGTTTTTTATCGTTCAAAACGTGATAAGAACCGTAGAAGACTTGATGGTTAATCACCCTAAGAAAAAAGTAGTAAAGGCGGTTTTGTTGATAGGAAGATTTTCTGGGGTTGAGCCTGAGTTATTACAAACTGCCCTTGATTTTTTTAAGCAAGGAAGCGTTTTAAAAGACGCAGAAATCGTGATAGAAATAGAAGACCTTAGGATGAGATGTCAGAAATGTCAGCAAGAATTTTCAAAAGAGAAATGGGATCTTACCTGTCCTTTTTGTGGCTCCTTTGAAACTGAGGTTCTTTCAGGAGAAGAGATGTTACTCAAAAGCTTAGAACTGGTCGATGAGGATTAGATACCGGATCAGGATAAACGGGGTAGTCCAGGGGGTTGGTTTTCGCCCTTTTGTGTATAACCTTGCTAAATCCTTAGGGTTGACAGGTTTTGTCAGCAACGATACCAACGGAGTTTTTATCGAGGTTGAAGGCAACGAGGATACTCTGCAGGATTTTTTAGAGAGGTTAGTTAAAGAAAAACCCCGGCTTTCGCAAATTTACCGTGTGGTTCATGAAAAACTTCCCTCTGTAGGCTATGAAGACTTTTTGATTAAAAAAAGCCTTAAAGATGAAGAGATAACCTTAGACATCTTGCCTGATGTAGCTACCTGTGAATTTTGTTTAGAAGAACTGTTTAATCCTTCAGACCGAAGGTATCGATATCCCTTTATCAACTGCACCCTTTGTGGACCAAGGTTTACCATCATAGAGAGTTTACCTTATGACCGAGAAAAGACGGTGATGAAAGAATTTACGATGTGTCCTGCATGTTTTGAAGAATATACCGATCCTACTGATAGGAGGTTTCATGCCCAACCTATAGCTTGCCCGATCTGTGGCCCTCAGCTTGAATTCTATGATCTTAAACGAAACAAGCTGGCAGAAAAGGAAGAGGCTTTATATCAAGCCATAGAAAAAATAAAACAGAAAAAAATAGTAGCTGTCAAAGGTTTAGGAGGATTTCATCTTGTCTGCGATGCTACAGACAGAGAGGTGGTAAAACTTTTAAGACAAAGAAAGAGAAGGTCTAAAAAGCCTTTAGCTGTGATGTTTAAGGATTTAGTCCAGTTAGAAGAATATTGTTTGGTTACCTCTCAGGAAAAGGAGCTACTTTTATCTCCTTCTCAGCCGATAGTCCTTTTAGAAAAAAAAAGTAAGCTTTTACCTGAGGAAATAGCCCCAGGATTAAAAAAAATAGGAGCTTTTTTGCCCTACACCCCTTTGCATCACTTAATTCTAAAAGAGATAGACCTTCCTTTGGTGGTTACCTCTGCCAACCTTTCAGATGAACCTATAGTGATAGACAACGAAGAGGCCTTTAACAAACTTTCCTCCCTTGCAGATTACTTGCTTCTTCATAACCGAAAAATCCTAAGAAGAGCTGATGATTCGGTGGTAAAAGTAATAGCTGGTGGTCCTGTTTTTATAAGAAGGGCAAGAGGTTATGCACCCTTGCCGGTTTTTCTTCCCTTTAACGTAAAAAAACGGGTACTTGCGGTAGGTCCCAGGGAAAAAAACACCTTTGCCCTTGCCTTTCAAAACAAAATAGTGCTAAGTCAGCACATCGGAGACATAGAAACCTTAGAAGACCTAAAAGATTTCGAAAAAACCCTTTTAGACTTTACCAAACTTTATGAGTTTGAACCTGAGGTAGTAGTAGCTGACCTCCATCCTTTTTATGAGACTACTAAATGGGCAGAACGTTTTGCCAAAGAACAGGGGCTTGAACTTATAAAGATACAGCATCATTTTGCCCACATCCTTTCTTGTATGGCAGAAAACGGGATCTTTGATGAGGTTTTGGGGGTTGCCTGGGATGGTACAGGATATGGAGAAGACCATACCGTTTGGGGAGGAGAGTTTCTCGTAGTAAAAGGGAATAAGTATCAGAGGGTTGGCCATTTTAAGCATTTTAGGTTAATAGGAGGAGAAAAAGCGGTAAAAGAACCTAAAAGAGTAGCCTTAAGTTTGATGTTTGAACTTTTAGGAGAAAAAACTTTCGACCTCTCCTTACCTTTTTTAAAAGAGTTTACCAAACAGGAGTTGACACTTCTTTATCAAGCCTGGAAAAAGGGTATAAATTCACCCTTAACCTCTTCTTGTGGAAGGCTTTTTGATGGGGTGGCTGCGCTAACAGGTTTAAACTTTGTTAACCACTATGAGGGAGAGTCTGCGATGCAGTTAGAAGACCTATTTTTGTATGATTTAGAAGATGCTTACGCAATAAGAATAGAGGAAAAAGAAGAAATCCTGATTTTTGACTGGGAAAGTATGATAGAAGAGATTGCCTTTGGAAAAGAGCCTTTACCAGTAAAAGCTACCAAATTTATCAACACTTTGGCTAAGGTTTGCGAAGAGATAGCTACGAGAATAGGGATAGAAAAGGTATGTCTTTCTGGTGGGGTTATGATGAACAAGCCTCTGGTAGAAAGGGTTAGAGAAAGGCTTTCTAAAAAGGGATTTAAGGTCTATCTACAAAGAAAAGTTCCTCCCAACGACGGAGGTCTTTCTTTGGGACAAGCTCTATATCCCAATCTTTAAGTTGAGAAACCACCGCTTCAATCAAAGGGATAAAATTAGCCTTTACTGAAGGAGAAAGTTCATACCTCATCTCAAGGCTTTCAGGTTCTAACCCTAACACCACAAGCTCCTCAGGAGAAAAACCTCTCATCTCAGCTAAGGTGAGTATGTCTAAAAAACTTACCTCATGGATGGAGAGTTTTTCAAGAATCTGTTTAGGTAGGGTGTCTTTAGTAAATTTGTGAAGGGTGCCAGGAGGACTTCCTTTTGCGATGGCATCTATTACCAAAAGTCTTTTGGCTTTTTCTATGTAAGGAAGTAGTTGAAAACTCCCTACTCCTCCGTCAACAAGCTCCACATTTTCAGAAGGAACTTCAAAAAACTCTTCCAAAACCTTAACTGCTAAAACTCCTATCCCTTCGTCTGCAAGTAAAACATTCCCTATCCCTAATACCACAACTTTATCCATCATCG
>LDZQ01000627.1_pt1 | contig 10876 bp, 9 predicted proteins | sample 615361 | NCBI WGS metagenome assembly LDZQ01 (sample SAMN03408297, study PRJNA278302) | terrestrial metagenome | isolation source: oil reservoir sample I2 | place: USA: Alaska, North Slope, Ivishak formation | collected 2013 | reverse complement strand
CTTCTCCTTCTCTCAACCTCCTCTGCCCTCCTGAGCTCGTCTATCAGGTCTTTAAGTGTCGTAATCTTCCTTACCCTTCTCCTCATGGAGGTGAGAGCTTCAAGGATAACCTCGTCAAGCTCCTCCTCGTCAACCTCCTCAGGAAACTCAAGGGGCTCATCCAGAAAGTAGAAAGAGTCGTAGTCGTACATTTCAAGCTCTTCCTCCTCATCTCCACCCAAAGCCTCAAGTGTTATTGCTTCGGCCTTCATCCTGACGAGGATTGCAGCGTAAAGCAAAACTCTTCCTGAAACTCTCAAATCAAGCTTTTTGGCAGCCTCTATCCTTTTCAGAAATCTGTCCGTAACGTCAACTACGTCGATGTTCCAGGGGTCTATCTCACCCCTCTTGGCCATCTCAATGAGAATCTCAATGGGGTCCTCAAAGCTCAGGTTTTCAGCTTGATTCCAGTCACCTGCGATACGTTATCCCTCCCCAGTGTTATTCCAACAATCGCATCGGCCTGCTCAAGCATCGGCTTTCTGAGCGAGACCACAATGAACTGAGCATCCTTCGACCTCTTCTTTATCATCTTCGCCACTCTTCCGACGTTCACACCGTCAAGGAACATGTCAACCTCGTCGAAGGCATAGAAGGGGGCTGGCTTGTACATCTGGATGGCAAAGATTAAAGCAAGGGCAACAAGGCTCTTCTCCCCACCGCTCATGGACTCAAGTTTTTGCACGGGCTTGTTGTTGGGCTTAACTTTGATGTAAAGCCCGCTGTTGAAAGGATCATCGCTGTCGAGGTAAAGTTCTCCCTCCCCGTTGGCCAACTCCCTTATAATTTCTGCAAAGTTCCTGTTTATTGCGGTGAAGACCTCAAAAAATATTTCCCTCTTCATTCTCTCGTATTTCTCAATTCTGTCCAGAATATCAGCTCTCTCCTTCTCCAGAACCATCTTTTTCTCAACAAGCTCATCTCTCCTCGCCTTTACTTCTTCATACTCCTGAATAGCCTTTAAGTTGACATCGCCAAAGGTTGAAAGCTCTACCAAAACCTCGCTCAGAACCTTCTCAACTTTTTCAAGCGGTGGGAGGTTTTCGGGAACCTCGACCTCGCCAATTTCTGCAATCTCAGATTCCGCAATCTCAAGCCTCTCCTTCTGGAGCTTTATCCTCTCCTCAAGCCTGTCTATCTCAGCCTCGATTTTCCTCTTCTCTTCCTCAGCATTTCTCAACTGCTTTATTAACTCATCTCTCTCCTTTCTCAGGCCTTTAAGCTCCTTTCCAAGCTCCCTCTCCTCTTTCCTGAGCTCTTCGAGCTCGGAGTTAATCTCCTCCACTCTGGCCTTCCCCTCTTCAATCGTCCTCCGAATTTCGTCTATCCTGTCCTTTATCTCATCCAGATACACCTGCTTTTCCTGCATGCTGCTTTCAAGCTGCTCTCTCTTGAATTCAAGGCTCTCAATCTTCTTTTCGATGGAAATGAGAATTTCCCTGTTTCTCTGGTGCTCCTCCTTAATTTTATCAAGCTCTTCCACGATTTTCGGCACCTCGCTGCCCCTGAGCATCCTCTCAATTTCCTCAATTTCCGCCTCAAGTTCTCCAATCGCTTCCTCCATCTCCGCCAGCTTTGAGTTGTAATCCTTCAGGGAGCTTATGTAATTCTCCTTCTCTCTGCTTTTCTGCGAAATCTTCTCCCTCAGCTCCTCAATTCTTCCACTCTCCGTTCTTATTTTCTCGTCGAGCAGACTTATTCTGTTTCTCAGTTCGCTGATCATTCCCGTAAGCCTGTCCACCTCGTCCTTGTACTGCTTCCTCAGGCTTTCAGCCCTGTTAAGCTCCGCAAAAAGGCCATCCTTCTCCCGCTGAAGCTCGTAAATTTTATCGGAAAGTATTCTTTCCTTCTCCAAGAGCTCTCTTGAAACGAGAATGCCCCTCTTTTCAGCGCTTCCACCGGTCATAAGACCGGACTTCTCAACAATATCCCCGTCCAGAGTCACGAACCTGAAGCCCCTGTCCATCAGCCTTTTTGCAGTCTCAATCCTGTCAACAACAACCGTGTCCCTCAAAATAAACCTGAAGACAGGCTGGAACTTCTTATCGCACCTTACGAGATTAACGGCGAAGTCTATAACTCCGTCCTCCTTCAGAATCGACTTGTCAAGGCTCAGCTTGAAGCTCTTTATCCTTCTGAGAGGTATGAAGGTAGCCCTCCCCCCTCTTACCGCCTTTAGGAAGTTTATAGCTGAAACGGCATCATCTTCAGTCTCAACAACGACGAACTGCAGAGCATTTCCAGCAGCGGCCTCAATTGCAGCTACGTACTCCTCATCCACTTCGCCAAGCTGTGCAACCGTCCCAAAGATTCCGGGGAGCTCTCTTCTGTTTCTCGCATCGAGGAGAATTTCAACCGGCTTTGAGTACGTTCTCAGCGTGGAGAGCGTCGCCTTCACCTTTGCAAGCTCAAGCTCGGCCTTTTTCAACTCCTCCTCGACATCGGAAATCTTGGCCCTTATGTCAAAAAGCTTTTTGTCAGCTGAAGAGAGCATCTTTTTGGCGCTCATCAGCTCCTCTTCTTGCTTCCAGACCTCCTCCTGTTTGGCCTTCTTCTCGGTCTCAAACTCCTTTAGCTTGGACTCAATAGATGCAATCTCGTTTTTGATGTCCTCAACGTCCATGTCTATCCTTCTGAGCAGCTCGATGAGCTTGTCCCTTTCCCTTAAAATCTCACCTCTCCTCTCCTTGTACCTTTCGAGCTCCTCTTTTCTGCTTACAAGCCTGTCTCTCAGCTCTCTGTGCTTTTTGTCAACCTCCTCCAGCCTTTGCCTCAGCAGCTCCATTTTAGCGGCAAGCTCATCAACGATTTCTCCGACCTGAATCCTTTTTATCGCGTATTCCTCCAGCTCTCCATCCAAGATCTCCATTTCTTCCTTTATTTTGGATATTTCCGAAATTATCTTTACAGACTCCTCCTCAAGCCTTTTGGCCTCATCAAGGTAGAATCTTTCCGCTCTCCTGAGAGATTCAAGCTCCGAGCTTAGTTCGAGAATTCTCGATTGAATTTCGGCAGAGCTCTCGTCTCCAAGCTCTGAGATTTTAGCGGCAAGCTCGTTGATTTTCTCATTGAGCTCAGCAATCCTCGCGTTGATTTCCGGTATCTTGCTTGTCAGCTCATCCTTTTGCCTTTCAAGCCTTTCAAGCTCTCTTTCGACTTTTTCTTTGCTTTTGACGGCTGTCAGGTAGTTGTGAGCCCTCAAATAGCCTTCGTACTCTTCCTTTTTGCTCAGAATCTCCTTGTATCTTATAGCCTCATTCCTGTCCCTTTCCAGAGTTTGAAGTCTGTCGTTGACTTCGGCAATAACAGCTTCAAGCTTCTCTATGCTCTCCCTAACTCTCTCAAGCTCTTCCAGCGCTTTCTCCTTCTTTTCGTCGAATTCTGAGATACCGGCAACGTCGTCTATTATCTTTCTCCTCTGGAATGGGGACATTTCGATTATTCTCGTCACGTCTCCCTGCATCACCACGTTGTAAGCGTCGCTGTATATCCCGAACTGTGATAAAAAGCTGTGAATTTCCGAGAGGCTAACACTCTTGCCGTTGAGGTAGTAGTAGCTGTAGTAGCCCTTCTCCGTAATTTTCACCTTCCTCGCTATCTCGTACTTCTTTCCATTCTCGGAGAAGAGGATTGCAACCTCCGCCTCGCTCCTTCCGTTGTGGACGAGGTCTGTTAGCCTCTCGGCTCTCAGCTGCTTTGTTGAGGTGGATAGGCCAAGGCAGAAAAGAATGGAGTCGATGATGTTTGACTTACCACTACCATTGGGCCCGGTGATAACGGTAAATCCCTTGAAAAAAGGAATTTCAGCTTTTTTGCCGAAGGATTTAAAGTTTTTCAGCCGTATTTTCTCGATGTGCATCCTAATCGCAAACTATCAACCCATCCTCCCCATCGTCTGTTCTCTCTTCTTTCTTGCCTTCGGGGATGATTACGTCGTGCTCACGTCTTTTGCTCTCCTTGGCTGGTTTTCTCTCTTCTTTCTCCTCCAAGTAAAGGGGTTCATTTTCAAAGACCATGGCTTTCTGAATTTTTTCCTCGATAATCTCCTTTCTCTCTACTTTGCTTTCGCCTTTTTCCTGAAGACCTTTTAGCTCCCCCTTAATGTAAGCAAGCTCGGTGATTATGCTCTCCATGGCCTTTCTCAGCTCAACGATTTTCGAATCGACTTCAGAAAGCCTTTGAATCTGGGAGTTCTGCAATAGCTTGTGGACCTCCCTCAAAACCTCCTCTTTGGCCTCCATCGCAATCTCTCTCTTTATTTTCTCAAGCTCCTCCCTGTTCATTCTTCTCAGCTCCACCAACTCTCTCTCCTTCTCGGCAAGCTTCCTTTCAAGCCTTTCTATCAGAATGTCTCTTTCCGACATTTTATAAAAGAAGTGGTTAAAGTCATTAATAAGCTTTTTCCTTGATTGTTACTCAGAGGTAATTTAGAACTATCCATTAGTTAAGGAGAAAAGCCAAGTTGAATTGTGAAAAACTATAGGTTATTAAAATTTTTTGAGCAAAATTGATGCTTCCCCTTTATATTCATTCAGGCTCACATGCTATTTTTTTGCGTGGATGCAGCTTAAACCTTAGAATTAAAAAGCCAGCGGAATGGTCGAAATTTCCGATTAACGCGACAGTTGCATTCAAAAAAGTCAACTTGAGACCTCCGTTGGCCTTCTGCACACGGGTGGCCAATTCAGCCAAGAACTCAAAACTTAAAAAGCCTTTTTCCACTTCTGTATCCCTCAAGGTCGATCAGAACAGCTCTGAATCCAATTTTCTTGAGCTTGTCCCTGACTTTTTCAGCGCAGTTCAGCAACTTCCTCAGCTCGTCACCAGCAACTTCTACAACTGCAACGCCATCGTAGTTTCTAACCCTCACCTGCTTAACTCCGGCAAGCTCAATAACTGCCTCTTCAGCCTCATCGACCATTTTCAGCTTTTCCTCATCTATTTCAATTCCGAAGGGGATTCTTGAAGCAAGGCAGGCCATGGAGGGCTTGTCGTGGAAGGAGTAGCCCATGCTTCGGGCAATTTCTCTGATTTCTTCTTTTGTTATTCCGAACTCCACCCATGGACTGTTAACTCCGTCAAGCTCTCTCACCGCCCTGTAGCCGGGTCTGTGGTCAGACAAATCGCTTGCATTCGTTCCCTCCAGAACGACTTCAATACCCCTCTTCTTCGCCTCTTCAACGAGAGCGCTCAGAACCCTTCTTTTGCAGTAGTAGCACCTGTTCTCGTCGTTTCTTCTGAAGTCTTCGTCCATTAAGTCAATTTTCAGAAACTCGTGTCTGACTCCTAGCTCTTCCGCTATTCGTTTTGCCTCCTCCATCTCTCTTCTCGGTGAAACGCTGGAGAGAACGGTTACAGCGAGAACCTCCACTCCAGCGTTAGAGCAGACTGCAGCGAGTGTCGAGCTGTCAACACCACCGCTAAAGGCGATTAGAACTTTTTCGAACTGTTGGATAAAGTGATTTAGATTTTCGAGCTTTTTTCCGGTCTCGGGTCTCATCAAGCCAATCAGGCTTTGCATGAATAAAAGCTATTCTGCAGTGGAAATAAGGGGCTGGGCGTTTGGTTTGCTAATTGTTTGAATTGGGCAGCCCCTCTGAAGGTTCGAGAGCAGGGCTTGTTTTTAAAAGCTGCTAAGCCCTTTGAATTCGGGTAAATGGCTAGGCTATTTTAGATTAGTTTTTTTTGAGGATTTCGCCTCTTCATGAAGCTCTTTTCGTAAATTCACGCTAAGAAAATTCACCTTACTAGGCTCTTTTGCCGCTAAACTCCGCTTCACTAATACTCTTGGCAGGAGTAAACAATTTCTTTGGTCTGGTGGAGCAAAAAACTCCAATCGGGCGAGAACAGCAGTGGTTTTGGAGAAGCGCGCAGAGGGGAATACAACCTCTCGGAACCTCGCTGCATCAGCTCGCATCAAGGCACAAAAAATTCTGTTCACTTCAACTCAAAAAAGAGCCAAAATACCAAGAAACCTCCGGCAAATCTTAAACAACCAATATTATTCTCAAGCTCCACATGAAATAAAGGGGTGGGGACTAGGAGGTGAGGTACTTGTATGCTGAGTAGGCTGCAACTGCCCCATCCCCGCAGGCTGTAACGACCTGCTTAAGCGGGTTGTCGCAACAATCACCAGCAGCAAAAACACCCTCAACGTTGGTTCTCTGCTCCTTGTCGACCTTAATGTAACCCATTGAGTCCCTCTCCACTCCAAGCTCAGCAACGACGTCGGTGGCGGGTCGCATGCCTATCGCGACAAAGATGCCATCCGCCTCGATTTCGAACTCCTCCTTTTTCTCCCTGTTGTATGCAACGACTTTCTCAACCTTTCCGGAGCCGATTATCTTCCTGATAGTGGTGCTGTAGTGGACCGGAATCCCCCTTTTCTCCACTTCTTCTACGAGAGCCTTTTCCGCTCTGAATGAAGGCGTTCTGGAGACGATCGTAACCTCGCAGCCTATGTCGTGCAGGTAAATCGCGTCTTCAATGGCCTCCTTCCCGCTGCCGTAGACAATCACCTTCTTGCCCCTGAAGAAGTTTCCGTCGCAGGTGGCGCAGTAGCTCACGCCCCTGCCGATAAAGGCGCTCTCCCCCTCAATTCCGGCCTCCTTGTGCTTTCCTCCAGTTGCAACTATAATCGCCTTAGCCTCGTACTCCCCTCCTTCCGCAATAACCGTGAAAGTTTCTCCGTTCCTCTCCACCCTTTCAACCTTCTCCAGCTTCCACTCCGCCCCAGCCTTTACCGCCTGCTCCTTCATTTTTTCAAGAAGCTCCATGCCGCTGCCCTCAAAGCCGGGGTAGTTCTCTATTTTTGCGGCGAGCGATAACTGTGATACCGGATCGACAGTTTCAAAGAATACAGTCTTCAGGCCGTATCTTGCTGAGTAAAGTGCAGCGGTTAATCCAGCAGGGCCCCCTCCAATTATTGCGACATCGTACATGCAACCCCTACTTCCCCATGGCTAATAACCTTTTGCCGGGTTTGGGGAGCGTGGGTCAAAACTGAGAACCCTGATGAACTTCGGAGGTACAAAGTCGACGGTGTAAACTTTGCCCTTTCTCCTCACCTCTATCCCATCTTGCATCAAGCCCTTTGCATCAATTTCAAGGAGAGCAGGATTGGATGAGTGCCTTTTCCCCACCTCAATGGCCTCTTGCGGGGAGGAGCACATGTGCACCTCCCTCCTCCTCATCGGAAGAAGCCCGGTTTTGAGGATTGAGTTGAGGTTTTCCGGGGATGTAGCGTGGTAGAGCTTTTCGGGAATCTCTCCACCCTCGCTCCAGTCCGTTCTGACTTCAACGCTGTGCCCGTATTTCGCCCTTATCCTACCATTTTTCAGCTCAAACCTTCCCTTAGGGTCGAACTTAACTATCAGCTCAACGTGCTTCCTCCCAACACCGTAACGCTCACTCAGGATTTTTAACACATCCCTCAACTCAGCCCAACCATCCTCGTCCAGCCTCACTCCAAAATCTCTGCCGAAGTGCCTCAGCAAACCGCTCAAAAACTTGCTTACCTTCTTTCTATCCTCCGACTTCAAAAGAACCTCTCCCTTGCTGCATTCACAGCTACCCTCGAACTCTCCACACCTTTTGCATATTCCGAGGTCCACAGATAGATTGGGTCAAAGTTTTTTAAAAGTGGTTTGGTTTAGATGTATGCGATATGGAGAGGCGGCGATAGTTCTGTCGGCAGTTCTTATGGGAACTGTTTCGGTCTTCGTCAGGAACGTTGGGGGAGATACGCTCTCCGTAACCTTTCTCAGGCTTTTCTTCGGATTTCTCGCAGTTCTGCCTTTCTGCCTGAGAGATGTCGGCAGACCAGACCGAACGTTACTGGGACTCGCTGTTTTTAACTTCCTAACTGTTGCATCCTACATAGCGGCTATACAGAGCACAGAGGTTGCGATGGCTGCCCTCCTCCTTTACATGGCACCCGTTTATGTAATCCCCCTCTCCGTATTGATGGGCGAGAGGGTGGAGGTAAAAACTCTACTCGCCCTCCCTCTGGGACTCATTGGGCTTTACCTCATGCTCACACCGTATGCAGAGCTAACTTTCGGCATCATTTTCGGAATAGTCTCAGGTTTAAGCTATGCCATCGTCTTTGTTCTGTCGAAGGAGGCGAGAAAAAAGCACTCTCCCTGGAGAATCACCTTCTACAATTTGGGTTTAGGCTCCGCTGCACTACTCCCTTATTTTTTGATGTTTGGGAGGGTAGGCAGTTGGCTGTGGGCGATTGGGCTTGGTGTTGTGCCAACGGCAGTTCCCTTTGTCCTGTTTTCCTACGGAATGAAGTACGTTAAGGTTCAGAGGGCCCCGATTCTCGCTCTCATTGAGCCCCTTTGCGCCGGCCTCGTTGGATACTTTTATTTTGGGGAAACACTTACTCTAACCCAGCTAATTGGAGGAGCGATGATTCTGGCTGGAGTTCTGATTGCCTGGAGGGAGTGAGTGGATTTTGAGAGTGATAAAAATCTCGAAAATGTTATAAGTTCAACACCATGAAAGAACCTGAGTGATTGATACCTGGGAAGAATACAGGATTTTTGAGGACAGCTTGAAGAAGTTTGTTGAATCGGTAGAGGCTACTCCAAAAATAAAGAAGGGTCTTGCCTACGCTATAACCGCAGGCGGGAAAAGAAGCAGGCCTGTTATAGTCCTTCTCTCCGCCAAGCTGTGTGGCGGCGATTATGCTGATGTAATGAACCTTGCGCTCTCAGTTGAGCTAATTCACACCGCAAGCTTGGTTCATGATGATGTTATCGATAAGGCTGAAAAGCGAAGAAAGAGGGAAGCCTTGCACAAAAAGTACGACATCTCTCTGGCAATAGTCCTCGGGGACTGGCTGATTTCCAAGTCGGTGGAGCTGACTTCAAAATACGGGGAGGAGATTATCAGGGACTTCTCGAACGTTGGAATGATGATGTCTGAGGGCGAGGTTCTTGACATCTACAGCATCAAGGAAAATTTTACCGAAAAGGACTACTTTGAGTGCATAGAAAAGAAGACCGCTGCTTTGTTTGCCTACTCCGCAAAGAGCGCTTGTAAAATCGTTTGTGAAGACCGCATTGCCGCGGATAAACTCTTCGACTACGGCCTGAATCTCGGAATTGCTTACCAAATCGTGGATGACCTGCACGAGTATCTCAGACTTCTGGATGACAAGCACTCGGTGTTTGAATCGAGAACGCTTCCGCAGATTTACGAGGAAAAGTACGGGAAGGAGGAGGGTGTTAACAAGGTCATGGAGAAGATAAGTACCTTCGTTGAGAGGAGCTTAAGCTCTCTGGAATATTTTGATGAAAGTCCGGAGAAGGAGAAGCTTAGAAAAATCGTCGATTTCATGACCTACGATATGATAAGAAATAAAGCCGAAAAGAAGGCTATTTTCTGAGCTTTCTGAACAGCTTCTCGTTATTTTCCAGCACCGCCCTCCACTCCTCTACCCCAGCACCCTTTAAAATCCTCTCAGTGGTGGAGTCGTTGATTATGTCCGAGGGGGAGTGCATGTCCGTGTTTATGACAAGCTCAAAGCCGTACTTCTCTGCAAGCCTCGCAACTCTCCCGTTGCCGAGGCAGTGCCCCCTTCTGGCTGAAATCTCAACGTAAATTCCGTTTTCTCTGGCCAGCTCAGCCTCCTTTTCGCTCATTATGCCCGGATGGGCCAAGATTGTTATTTCCTCACTCAGTGCAGCGAGATTGGTGCCCTCCTTTACCGGCTCGGCTACGGTTTCGCCATGAACGACAACAATTTCCGCTCCTTCCTTCCAAGCAAGCTCCACGGCTTTGCCGATGAGACTGGGAGGAACGTGAGTGATTTCAACGCCAACAAGAAACTTGGCCTCGTAGCTTTCCATGTGCTCCTTTATTCTGGTCAGCTTTGCCAAAATATCCTGAATGTTGGTGAAGTCCGCGTGGTCGGTAATGGCAAAGCCTTTGTTGCCCGCAGCGTACATCCTCCTTGCAATTTCTGAGGGGATCAGTTCTCCGTCGCTGAAAACGGAGTGGACGTGCAAATCGAACATGCAAAAATGTTAAATAAGGAGCTATTAAGCTTTTACTGTGAAGGGCTTGAGAAGACTCGTGCTCGACGTGTTAAAGCCCCACGAGCCGAAAACCATAGTTTTTGCTTTAAAGCTAAGCGAGCTTGAGAATGTCGATGGTGTGAACATCCACCTTTCAGAAATTGATCAGGCCACGGAGAACATAAAAATCACTATTCTCGGCAACAACCTCGACTACGAGCAGATTAAGGGTGTGATTGAGGACCTTGGTGGTGTTATTCACAGCGTGGATGAGGTTGTTGCTGGTAAGATTATAGTTGAGTCCGTTAAGACGGAGCAGGATTAACCTATAACCTTTTTAGCCTCTGCAATCACTTCTCTTGCTTTTTTAGCGCTCAACCCAATCTCCCTCAGCTTCTCCTCTCCCGCACTGACAACATCCCTGCAGAAAACCAGTCCCGCCCTTACAAGCTCATCTAAAACCTCCTTGTCGATTCTCAGAATTGTAATGGGATACAGCCCCTTGGACTCCAGCAGAACCTCAATTCCCTCCTTCTCAGGATAGCTCCAGCCAGTCAGCTTTATCCCCACGCAGCCTGCATACTTCTTTGCCTCCTCCGAGAACTTTGTGTTGGTGAAAATCCATGGCTGGGTGAAGCCATGCTTCTCAACATCAAGAAATCGGGCGTAGGTGTACATGGCCTCCTTTAAGCCAGTGTAGATGGGCTGGTTGTGGAACTTGCACTCAATCATATACCTCTCTCCATCTCTCTCAGCAACAACGTCAATCTCCTGCTCAACGCAGTTGCCCTGAACTATGACGTTTGTTT
>LDZQ01001225.1_pt1 | contig 10920 bp, 7 predicted proteins | sample 615361 | NCBI WGS metagenome assembly LDZQ01 (sample SAMN03408297, study PRJNA278302) | terrestrial metagenome | isolation source: oil reservoir sample I2 | place: USA: Alaska, North Slope, Ivishak formation | collected 2013 | reverse complement strand
GGTTTAGGTGAATATTCCAATCTCATACCTGAAAAGGCTGTTGTTGAATTCCTCGAAGCAGAACCCTATCCATTAATATTGGTCGATGGCGAACCTTTAATCATGTTAGTCAACAACAGGCCTTTCCCAACCTTAAAAGGCGCCCTTAAAACTAGTATAAAATTTAATTGTGTTGTAGTTGATATGGGTGCTGTTAAATTCCTTGCAAATGGTGCTGATGTGATGAGCCCAGGTATAGTTGACGCAGATCCCAATATAGAAAAAGGGGACCTGGTAATAGTAGTAGATGAAAAATACAAGAAACCTATAACAATAGGAGTAAGCCTAATAGATGGCGCTTCCATGGTCAAAAACAAGAAAGGAAAAGCAGTAAAAAACATACATTATATCGGAGACAGAATATGGAACCTGGAAATATAAAATTAAATTATGACGCGGGCAACATTATATCACCTGCCATCCACAAGATAGGAATACTCGCCATAGGCTCGCACCTTGAAAATCATGGCCCAGCACTCCCCATAGACACCGACGCCAAAATCGCCTCATATCTCGCCCTTGAAGCAAGCAATAGGACTGGGGCGAAATTTTTGGGGATAATCTATGCAGCAACAGAACATCCATATATAAGACATGGAATACACATAAAACCTATAGAACTCATAGACAAACACCTAAAACCAATCCTAGAATGTGCAAAAAAATCCCTAAGAATCCGAAAAGTCCTTATAGTGAATGGACACGGGGGCAACGCAAAAATAAAGAAATACTTACCCCGGGTCGTGGAGGAAACTGGGATAGAGATAAAATTAAACAACAAGATAGTTGAGATAGAAGGCCCACACGCAGGATCTGGTGAACTTTCAATAGGCCTAATCCTAGGTATAACCGACCCCAAGAGAATCCAAGAATGTGAAAATATTGAAAAATATCCAGAGATAGGGATGCTAGGCTTGAATGAAGCCCGTGAACGGGACAAGAAGATAGATGAAGGTGCAAGACAACTAGAAAATGAGGGTATCAACGCAGATCCAGTATTTGGAAGATCACTCCTAGAAGAAGCCCTGAAAGATATTATAAAAGACATAAGAACATTATTAGAATGATTAACCCCACACAATTAGGTGCACCCCCCATGAAATTAACCCAAAATGCCTTGAAAGTCCTCAAGGAAAGATACCTCCTCAAAGACGAAAAGGGGAAAATAATAGAAACCCCCAAGGGGATGTTCAGGAGAGTTGCCATTGCAGTTGCACAGGCAGAAGAAAAATATGGTGGCGACGTTGAAACAACTGCAAAAGAATTCTATGAAATAATGAGCAAACTCGAATTCCTCCCAAATTCACCAACCCTAATGAATGCCGGCACACCAATAAACCAATTATCAGCATGCTTTGTAGTCCCCATAGAAGATTCAATGGAGAGTATATTCGACGCCCTTAAATACATGGCCCTTATCCACAAATCAGGTGGAGGAGTTGGCTTCTCATTCTCACATCTCAGACCCAAAGGGGACATTGTAGGCTCAACCATGGGCGTAGCATCTGGCCCAGTATCCTTCATGAGGATATTTGATGTCGCAACAGAAGTTATAAAGCAAGGCGGCAGGAGAAGAGGGGCCAACATGGGCATATTAGATGTTAACCATCCAGACATCATCGAATTCATAGAAGCGAAGAAAGAAGAGGGGGCATTCAGCAACTTCAACCTCTCAGTGATGGTAACCGATGAGTTCATGGATGGAATAGAATCCAACGTAGAATATGAGCTCATAAATCCGCGCACAGGAGAAGTTACTGGTTCTGTGCCAACCAGGGATATATTCAATCGAATGGTTAAAATGGCATGGAAGAGGGGCGACCCAGGAATACTATTCAAGGACACGATAAACAAGGCAAACCCCACCCCAGCCCTCGGCAGCATAGAAGCCACAAACCCATGCGTCAGCCCAGAAACATGGGTTATGACATCCAATGGCCCAAGACAAGTTAAAGAATTAATAGGAAAAAACTGTAAAATAATATTAAATAGTAGAGAATGGAGATCATATGGGGGATTCTTCCCAACCGGCACAAAGCAATTATATAGACTAGAAACAGTCGAAGGCTTCCACCTACGCCTTACAGCAGATCATAAAATCCTCAGATTATCCTCAGATGACCAACTTGAATGGAGAAGATTATCAGAACTGAAAATAGGGGATAAGATAATCTTAAATGAGCACAAAAGCCTAGAATGGGATGGTAAATTCACAGAAGATGATGGTTACCTCACAGGCCTCGCAATCAATAACGAAAACCTAAAAATTACAGATGAGATAGAAAAGGCCTCCTCAAGATTCTACACCGGATTATTCAAAGGCCTTCTAGACTCCAACTCAAATAGGATATTATTTGAAGGAGATCTTGAAACTGCAAGGATCCTGCAAAGGATGCTTCTGCGATCAGGGATATACACAAAGATACTGGAAAATACATCAGAATACCAGCTAGAAATGATTAAACCCCCAAGAGCATTTGCAACAGTCAAGGATATAATACCAGATACTACAGAGACAGTCTATGACATCCAAGTCCCTGGTATAAACGCCTTTGACGCTAACGGATTCTATGTCCATAATTGTGGGGAACAACCACTCCTACCATATGAATCATGCAACCTCGGATCAATAAACCTCAAACTCATGGCAAAAAATGGTAAAATAGACTGGGAAAAATTATCAAGAACCGTTAAAATAGCAGTTCATTTCCTCGATAACGTGATAGATGTTAACACCTACCCAATAAAAAAGATCGAAAAGACCACGAAAAGAACCCGCAAGATAGGACTTGGTGTTATGGGATTTGCTGACATGCTAATAAAATTAGGCATACCCTACAATTCCAAATCCGCCCTCCAAGTAGCGGACAAGATCATGTCACATATAAAAGTTGAAGCCCAGAAAGCTTCAATGGAACTCGCAATTGAAAGGGGTTCATTCCCAGCTTTCAAAGACAGCAGATGGTACCACGAAGGCTTCGAGTATATGAGGAACGCCACACTTACAACCATCGCCCCAACCGGTTCACTCAGCATAATAGCAGGTGTTACGAGCAGTATAGAACCCATATTCGCCGTGTCTTTTATAAGAGAGATCATCAACAGAAAACTCGTAGACGTAAACCCACTCTTTGAAGCGGAAGCGAAGAAAAGAGGATTCTATGACAGAGAACTCATGGAAAAAATCGCCAGGGAAGGCTCCATCAAAAGGATCAAAGACATCCCCGCAGATATAAAACGCCTTTTTATAACAGCCCATGAAATAGATCCAATCTTCCATGTGAAAATCCAGGCAACGTTCCAGAGACACGTGGACAATGCCATTTCAAAGACAGTGAACCTCCCACCAAGTGCAAAACCAAAAGATGTGGAGAAGATTTTCAAAGCAGCCTATAAACTCGGATGCAAAGGTATAACAGTTTATCGTTATGGAAGTAAAAAGAGAGAGGTTCTGAAGTTCCCAGAATCCATAGAATATGCTGGTACATGCCGTGATATGACCTGTCCAAATTAGATTACCATGTAAACCATAAACTTCTCGTTCATAAACCTTCTCCAGATAAACATAACTCAATTATATTATTAACCATACTATGATTATAGTATAACAGATTCCCAAAAGAGAAAGAGTATCATCCATTTCTCGTAGTTGTAAGCTTTTGAGTATGAAAATCGAAATCCATGAAACATTCCTTAAACCAAACTTCCTATAATCCTTGGGCCAATTCTATTATGAAGCTGCAAACAAAATAACCCAAGGCCTTAGGATAATCCAATATTCAAAGAATTTGAATTGATAAGCCCACCCTCCAAGTGCATTGTAGATGGGACGGAAGTGGAACTCATATAAACCTTCGCATATGATCAAAAATACCTTATCCAAGTAGCTACTTGTAATTTAGGGATCGCCCAAAAGACAGATTATGAAAATAATTAATTTGATATAGGCTACTTTATTTTTATGGGATGATACCACCTCCCATTTCATGGAATTTTATCACCAGTTTCGATCGCCTGTAATATCATGGAAGATTCTTTCACCTTTTCATGCTTTTTAAATGCTGATGAAATCCTCCTTATACTTTCAAGTATTCTTAGTATCGAGTCGAGCCAATTGAATATATCACCAGAATATGCTTGAATCTGATATTTTTTAAGGAGTAATCTACTTATATCAGCAGGGTCTTTCCCCCTTAACCTCATTTTAACAATATATTCTGAAAGTTTATCCTGTATGCAATCACAGAATGGTCTCTCTTTACATTCACAAGATAAGAAGTCAATTTGTATATTGAGGAGAGCCTCCTGGAGTTTCTCATCTAATTTTATGATGTTGTCACCATTGGATATTATGTCTAATGTTGAATCTGCGAATAATTTATTTGAAAATTTAACCTTTAACTTGTGGGTTAATTGATTGTGCAGACGATTTGAAAGATAAGCATTTTCAAATGGTTCCATCGAAAGGGCTATCGCAAGTGGATCCATATTGTCTAGGTTTTCTCTGATATAATCGGCTTCTTCACATTTTAAGAAGGATTTGGAGACTGCCATCCCATAATCTGTAACCTTTAATTTTCCATCATCCTCTAATATAAGACCATATGATTCCAGGACCTCTAGGGCCTCTTCTGGGTTAATAGGCCATGTGGGTCTTTCTTCAATGTCTCTAATGTTTTTAATCGCGCCAGAACTTATATCAGCTAATAATTGTTCCATGACATCTTCGCTGGTGTAATGGACGTTAACAGGATCCAAGCCAGACTCAAGCAATTCTATGGCCTTTGATTCCTCAGTTTCTCCATCAAATGACATTCCCACTTCCGGTAATAAATATACTATGCCCCTGTCATGATATGACGGTCTCCCAGCTCTTCCAAGCATCTGAGAAAACTCATTGGGAGTTATCCACCTGTTACCCATGAGCAGTGTTTCGAATATTACTTGGGAGGCCGGGAAGTCAACACCAGCTCCTAGTGCGGCTGTTGTGACCACCGCAGCCAATTGTTGGGATGCGAATTTCTCCTCGATTTTTCTTCTTTGTCGATAAGGTAACCCTGCATGGTACGCCTCTGCCTTTATCCCCCTCCTTCGGAGATAATCTGCAATCAATTTTGTTTTTCTCCTGGAATTCGTGAAGATTATGCTCTGTCCACGGAATCCATTCTTTGAAATGTTCTTAAATTCTCTAGTGGTCAATCTCATGATAAGATCTTTCTTTTCTTCTTCGTTTCTTGTGAATGCGAGATGCCTTTCTAATGTGACTGGCCTTTTATCATATTCAATTAATTTCAAATTGAATTCTGATGCTATCTCTTCCGGGTTGTCGATAGTGGCCGATAATGCGATGATCTGGGCTTCTGGGAATATCTTCTTTAACCTTGATATCATCCCATTTAATCTTGAACCCCTTTCCTCATCATCTAGTGTGTGTATTTCATCGATAACTACAACACCAAGTTCTTTTAGTATGTTGGATTTGTCAGATCTCAATATGAAATCTATGCCTTCATAAGTACCCACGATTATATCAGCGCCTTTGATGTCAGTATCTGGTATTACAAGCTCCCCCCTAGCTTTTACCCTGTTCATCCCAACCTTTATGGCCGTTTTAAGGCCCATCTTAGAATATTTGGATTTGAACTCGTGGTATTTTTGGTTTGCAAGGGCTACAAGAGGGGTTAAAAACAAGAACCTTTTACCATTTAAGGCTTTGGGTATTCCTGCCAATTCTCCTATTAGAGTTTTTCCACTCGCAGTGGCGGATACTATCAAAAGGTCTTCGCCTTTTAGGAGGCCTTCTTCTATTGCGAGTTTTTGCACAGGTAAAAGTTGTCTGTTACCATGCATTTTTAATATGGATTTAAAATTTTTGGGTATCTGTAGTTCATCTACAGAAATTGGGTTTTTCTCATCCTTTGACGAGATTGTCTTGTCAAATAATGTTAGGCTAGGCTCCCTCAGGGGGTCGAAACGGGGTTCGAAAACTTTTAAAAGTTTTTCCAAGTCTTGTGTCCTCTGGAGGAGTCTTTTAAAGTTTTTGAATGTTTTCTTGTCCATCCCATTATATTTGATTTCCCTTTTTATCACTTCATCGGCGCATTGTTTGCATATCCACTGGTTATGGTATTTGAATCCTTTTGTGATGATTGTAACGTATCCTTCGAGGAGGCAATGATTACATACTCTGGCATAACGGTTTTTAATGTTAAGGGATGCTAAGAATTCTTCTATTTCGTCATCTTTTTTTGGGAGGAATATTAGTTGTTTTCTGAGAAGTTTTATAGCCTCTGCTGGGGCTGTTGGTTTTTCTTTTTTACCCTTTTTTATGATAAAGCGTTTTATCCTAAGCCCTTTAGCCGTTCTTGTTAGGCGTATGTAACCTTGAAATAATGGTTTTCTGCGAGAATTTAATGCTCCTTTGGCTTTTCCAATTGGTAGTAATTCGATTATCCTTTTTTTCCTATTTAATACTATCATTTTCTTTCTTCTTTAATAGTTTAATTGCCATTTCCCGTAATTTGAATTTTTGGACTTTGCCACTGGCTGTTAATGGGAACTCTTCCACGAAGAAAACGTGTTTAGGCACTTTATAACGGGCTATCCTCTCTATAGCATAATCTCTGACATCCTCTTCCTTTATGTCAGCGTTTTCTTCTTTTATGACGAATGCTCCGACTATTTCGCCATATTTTTCATCTGGTATGCCCACCACTTGAACGTCTTTGATGCCTGGCATGGTATGTAGGAACTCTTCAATCTCCCTTGGATAAATGTTCTCACCGCCTCTTATGATCATGTCTTTGATACGTCCAACGATGGAATAATAGCCTTCTTCGTCCATGACCGCGAGATCCCCACTATGTAACCAACCATCCTCATCTATAACCTCCTTTGTCATTTCTGGCATCTTATAATAGCCTTTCATCACATTGTATCCTCTGCAACATATTTCACCTATCTGTCCGGGTCCAACTTCTTTACCTGTTTCAGGATCCACTAACTTGACCTCGATGTGTGGGAGTGGTTTCCCAACAGTTTCAACTCTTTTCTCGATAGGATCATCTACGCTGCTTTGGGTAATACCTGGGGATGCTTCTGTAAGCCCGTAGACGATTGTAATCTCCTTCATGTGCATCTCATTGATAACGCGCTTCATGGCCTCGATGGGGCAGGGAGATCCTGCCATAATCCCTGTTCTAAGGGAAGAAAGATCAAACATGTCAAACATTGGATGTGTGAACTCTGCTATGAACATTGTGGGGACTCCGTAAAGTGCTGTGCATTTTTCCTTTTCAACCGCGGCCAATACTAACAGCGGATCAAATTCTTCTAGGATTACAAGGGCCCCACCATGGGTTAAAATTGCGAGTACGCCCAGTACTATCCCAAAACAGTGAAATAATGGCACTGGGAGGCATAGTTTGTCTTTTTCTGTGAATTTTTGCCTTTCACCAATATAATAACCGTTATTAAGTATGTTACGGTGTGTTAACATCACCCCCTTTGGGAATCCTGTTGTGCCAGAAGTATATTGCATATTTATAACATCGTCATTGTTAAGGGTCTTTTTCACTTTTTCCAGTTCGCTATCTGGGATGTGTTTGCCGAGTAGCATCAACTCATGGATGTTATACATTCCACGATGCTTCGCAGCCCCAATATAAATGACACTTTTAAGATGGGGGAATCTCTTACTTTTAAGATTACCCCTTTCATGACTTTTAAGTTCGGGTACGAGCTCGTAGATAGTCTTTATATAATCAACATCACGGAAACCATCTATTAAAGCTATGGCTTTCATGTCAGATTGTTTCATCACATACTCTAATTCGTGGATTTTATAGGCCGTGTTTATTGTGACGAGCACGACTCCTATTTTTGCCGTGGCAAAAAGGAATGTTAACCAGTCTGGCACGTTAGTCGCCCAGATACCTAAATGGTCACCTTTCTTGAGGCCTATGGCTAAAAGTCCCTTCGCTAGTAAGTTAACCCTTTCATTGAATTCATTATAAGTGAATCTCAGATTCCGGTCAGGGTATATTATAAATTCTTTATCAGGGTATTTTTGCACCTGTTTTTCTAGGAATTCGCCGATTGTATCTTCTGTGAAAACCATAGAACACATCCCCCCAGCTTCTGTTAGAATGGTGTGTAGACTACTGCCAGTATCCTTGCTGGTTTATCGCCTCGTGTATGTAGATGATGGGGGACTATAGAATCATAGTAGATGCTATCCCCCTCCTTGAGGTGGTATTTTTCCTTACCATATAATATCTCGATTTCTCCTTCGAGTACGTATATGAATTCTTCGCCTTCATGTGATGAAAGTTTGAATTTATCATGGTGTGGTTCAACCTGGACTATGAATGGCTCCATGTGTCTGTCAACCTTCCCAGCTGCGAGGGAATAAAAATCAAGGTGACTTTCACTAGTCTCATCCTCTTGCCCAGAGAAGTGTATTACTTTACCAGCTTTTCCCTCCCTCACGATCACTGGCCCCTCTTCTATTGTATCATCTAATAGTGTCCCTAATCTGATCCCAAGAGATCTTGAAATCTTGATAAGGGGGGCTAGTGACGGTATGATCTCCCCATCCTCTATATCCTTTATAAGATCCTCTTTAACTCCACTATTCTCAGAAAGTTCTTTAAGACTTATCTCCTTATCCTTTCTAAACTTTTTTATCTTTTCACCAATGGTAGCCTTAGCTGTCACATGATCACCTGAAAAACTCCTGTTATAAAAAATCGTTTGTATTATATTTTACCGGAGTATCATAAAAAAGATTAACCCATAAAACGCCCCATCATAAAAAAGTGGATATAATTATCATCCAAGACCCTTAAACTTATCAATAAAAAGATAAAAATAATATCATATAAGCTTGGGGGGTTTTTAATGCGGAAAGAGTACCTTATAATACTCCTTGTGGGCATAGCAATTATAGCCATCCTATCATTCTACATGGCCAGTGAGAAACCCTTAACTGATAAGCGTGTTGCTATTATCATATTTGACAGGTACAACCCCATAGAATTAGAGGCTGCCGAGAAAATAAGTGGAAATTATACTATCATAGCTGCTGACAGGATAAACAGAGAGTATGATATCTACATAGAAGATATGAGCCCAAAGGATATAGGCCAATATGATGCTCTAATACTTGTAGGTGGAAGCGGAGTATACGATAGGGTAACTGGGAAAATAGATGATCCGAACATGGAAAAGGTCATCGAAATCGTTGAAGAAGCCAACAGACAAGGTAAGATCATAGGCGCGATCTGCGCAGCCCCTGCAATATTAGCAAAAGCAGAGATACTAAATGGCAAAGAAGCCACCATATACCCCGGCCTCGAATATATACTAGGTGAAAATGGCGCCAAATATGTGAAAAGAGATGTTGTAGTCTCTGGGAATATAATAACTGCAAAGAATCCAAATGTGGCTGATGAATTCGCAAGAGCGGTAGCCGAAAAACTCGGAAAATAGTGAAGTTCATGGTATCCAAAAAGGATAATACTACACTAGCCACAGTAACAGGATTATGCTGCATTGGAATTTTAATATTGGTCGTTATCGGGAGCCTGTTACCAGATTCAACAGACACCGGGGACAATATCACCTTTAATGTTGATAAAGGCAATGAAACTAGCCCACCTCCTAATAATACGAGTAATCAAAGTGCATATGAAGCAAGTGGTTACTGTTATCATGTGGTGGATGGTGACACAATAGATGTTGAAGGTGTTGGACGGATACGCCTCGTTGGCGTTAACACCCCGGAACGTGGACAACCAGGATACTGGGAAGCAAAGGATTTTGTGGAGAAAATGTGCCTAGGTAAAACAGTCTATTTAGACATTGACGATGCTAAAAATTATGACAAATACGGTCGAATACTCGCTGTAGTTTATGTTGATGATATGAACCTCAACGCAGAATTGCTCAGAAGAGGATATGCCGAGATAATGTACATACCACCATCAGAATTCGACCCATACACTTGGACTTAACAAGAAGGCTTACCATTGACTACCAATAAAGTCCTAACCATAAATCTGTGGGGGGTGAAAGTCACAATATGATAACATTCCAAAAAGAAAAAATATATATCATAAGAAGATTATATTAGACTGGGAGGGTTCTAAAGGACAATTTTATCATCTATTAGGAATTCCACCTCCTAGAATGAGCGTCATGCTCACAAAAAATGTTAGAGGAGAAAAAAATGGATGCAAAGTTTTTGATTTCTATTTTTGCTGTGATGGTGCTTTTAACCTCTTGTTTTGGATGCATTCAATGGCCACTCATCCAGCCACAAAATAATACCACAGATCCGCCCACCATCCAAACTGGTGGCGGGGATTCAGGAGGGCCATCAGGGGCCCAGAAATGTCCAAACTGTGGATATTACCCATGGTATGTGGGTACAAGGTGTCCTGAGTGTGGATATGGGGATGATGATGGCCTATTAGTCTGTCCAAACTGCGGATCCTATAGTTACCATGCTACAGGTACCGCTGGTTATGGAGATCCAAACGGCTACTGTTCAAATTGTGGATATCGCATATAGGGTTAATATGGGGGGATTATCCCCCAACTCCAATTTTATAGGTTGAAGGATTTTATGAGCAGCTCTTCGTTGACGAAACCTGCTCTGAATACTTCGCCTGTGCGAAGATCATTAATGAAGACCTCAGCTGGGGCGAACATTCCCTTATCTATCTTGTAGAAATCATAACCAGCTTCTTTGAATATTTCATAGAATGGTCTGCCATAGTCTTTAGAGGCTGATGATGGAAGATTCTCTGCAAGGTATTTCAAGTCGTCACCTTCATCTGATTCGATATAATAGTATGTTCGACCCCCGAAGAGCAC
>LDZQ01001224.1_pt1 | contig 10921 bp, 13 predicted proteins | sample 615361 | NCBI WGS metagenome assembly LDZQ01 (sample SAMN03408297, study PRJNA278302) | terrestrial metagenome | isolation source: oil reservoir sample I2 | place: USA: Alaska, North Slope, Ivishak formation | collected 2013 | reverse complement strand
GTTGAACCGACTATGTCAATTTTCTTTTCACCTTGGCCTTGACCGCCTAGGATCATCAAAGCCCCTATTATTACAAGTATGGCTACTATTATCCCTACGATTGTTTTGGTGTCCATTTTTTATCACCAATATTGTAGGTTGTCATCAACATACTTAAATTTTACTATTAGTGAATTATATTTCACTTTATATGAACAAAAAAGCTTGGTAACAAAATTTAGTTCATATTATGTGAATAAAACTGCATTAAAAGTGTTAAATTTAAATAGGAGTAGATCCAAGGACAATACGGTGAATAGCCATGATAACAGAAAAATCCTTAAAAGAAACCTTTAAAATTGATTTTTACCGCTGGAAAACTGCCATAACCTTCATAGGAAAAAATTGCATCGCTACACGTGGTTACTTCCTGGAAGACCTTATCGAAAACGTCAACTTCGCCGATATAATATTCTTACTACTAACGGGCAACCTACCTTCCCAAAAAGAATCCAAAATGCTCAACGCCATACTAGTATCCCTCTGCGACCACAGCATCACCCCACCCAGCACACAAGTTGCCCGTCTCACCGCTTCTACCGGCTCCACCTTAAACGCATCTGTCGCAGCAAGCCTATTAGCATTCGGAGAAAAACACGCAGGCGCCATAGAAAAAGCCATGAGACTATTCCAAAATACCATAAAGCTATGTGAAACCGAAGAAGACATACCATCCCTAGCCAAAAAAACCATAAAAGAACACTTGCAAAATGCTAAGAAAATACCAGGATATGGTCATAGATATCACCATAAAGATCCCAGAGCAGCCAAAATCCTAAAAGTAGCGGGAAAGTTGGAATACGCAGGACCACACACTCAACTAGCAAAAGAAATCGAAAAAACACTACACAAAACCAAAAAAATACACTTAAATATCGACGGAGCCAACGCAGCAATACTATCCGACCTAGGATTTCACTGGAGCGCAGGAACGGGAATATTCATGATAGGAAGGCTTCCAGGGTTAATAGCCCACATAAACGAAGAAAAAACACAAGAAAAACCATTCAGAAAAACTTTGAAACTCGAAGAAATACAATACTATGGAAAAAAACCAGGAAAACTAAGAGAATCCAAAAACTTGGACGAAACAATACAACAATATACCAAAAAATACAAAAAGTTGAAGCACCCAACGGCCTTTTAATAAAACCATTAAATATACACCCCCACAAAACTTTTCCCGACAAAACCAATCCTTTTAGCAATATCCCACAATATATAACTTGGGATGCGATGCCCTTCGATGCTTTTTATGGACAAGAAAAAAATTCTTTGGAAAGGAAAATTCAAAACTTCCTGAACCTCTCAGGTGTGGTTGTGCGTGGAATATTCTTATAAAATTCCACTGCAGTATCCATAATCTCAACACAAATATCCCCTATCCTCTCGAAGGTCTTAACAATCCTTGAAAGCGAAATATAATATGTTGAACGCTCCTTCCCATCAAAAGAGGTTTCTGCCATCTGAACCGCGATACAATTAAGCGCCTTTCTCTGTATCCTATGCATTTCCTCCTCAAGTCTCATAACATCATCTTTAAATCCCAATCTTTCGTTAAGGAAAGCGTCCATGGCCTTTTTAACCATGCTAATAGCTGTTTCATACATTCCATTGAGATACTTCATTATCTCAGGGTCAACAGGATAAGCTTCCTTAACCGTGAAATTGGCCACTATACCTGAATGATCACCTATACGTTCAAGATCATATGCAATTTCAGTGAAGACCACAGCCCTCCCAAACTCAGAATATGGATTCATAGCTATCGCAGTATCAATTGAAGACCTAATCTTCTCATGCATATGATTCGTAACATAATCCATTTTAAGGGCTTCATCTGCAAGTTCCTTATCATATGTTTCAAGGGCCTTAAATGATTTTTCAAGCTGTTTACACACATGTTTTGACATGTCCTTTAGAAGCTCCTTGATGAAAAAACTTCCCGCATATTCCTTTGAGGTCAATTCCTCGCCAAAAATATCTGAAAATTCCTCAAATTTTTGGAGATCGACCATATAAGCCCTTTTAACAACGCCTTTTCTTATAAGGGGTCTGAGCAGTTCAGTAACATAACGTCGTGTGATCCCCAACTTTTCAGCGATTTCATCTTGTGTAGACGGATTTTCGTATAATATCACGTCGATTATCGCCTTTAAAGTAGCATTTTTCCCAGGCATTCCCATCACTTATCTTTTATCCTCAGTTATTATAACTATGGATTCATTAAAAATAACAGCTATCACATAAATTAGAATCGCAATGATGATCACCGAGATCAGGGCATCAAATTGATAAAACAACAGACTATACAATCTTACAATGGACGAATTCACATCTATAAAGCCTCTTAAAAGGAGCAATAGACCAGCGAATATAAGCAAGTATCCATGAGTTCTCTTTATTTCATCTGCTCTGAAAAGGGGATATAATCCCATTATGAGAAGGCCAAGGCCCATTGACCTGAAAAGATTCCAATGGGTTACACCTTCCAGGAGATAGAGTATACTCTCTGATCTCCAATAAAAATTGGCTAGGAAGTTTATAACTTCTATTATAAGGATTATAATAAGTGGAATCGTGAAAACTATCTTATCTTCCACTACCCGCGTTTTAACATTTCCTAGCGGCTCTCTAAGGTAATGGGATAATAGTTGATAAAGCATTGAACCTAAAACCGCGCCTAATGCAGTTCCACCAACCCCAAGTTTTTGGGTGGTGAATGCTACTATCCCCGATATCAGCCCTGCCATTATTATATCAAATGCCTTGGACAATTCCACCACCAAGAAGAATATCATTTTCCCATAAACTCTTACCAAGAAAATTAATCATCATTAAAGCCTTAGGGGGGATTTGAACCCCCGACCTCTGCCTTACCAAGGCAGCGCTCTACCACTGAGCTACTAAGGCCAGAATAAGTTAATGCAGGGGAAGGGATTTGAACCCTCGAAGGCCTGCGCCAGAGGATCTTAAGTCCTCCCCCTTTGGCCGCTCGGGCACCCCTGCATGGTAATTAATAAATAGGAAAAAACTGGTATATTAAGTTAACGGTTAAATGATTAAAAACCTCACCCTTTATGGATTTCAAGAAAAGATTTCCCTATCAGTAATCAGGGGGGATAGGACTTCCCTCCATGTCTTCAGTGTGGGCACACTATAAAATATATAAGGTGATCGATTGAGGTTACTAGAGAAGTGTGGGTGTTGTGGTGCTTGTGTAAATGTATGCCCCTATGAAATTCTAGAAATGGAAAAGATTGTCATAATGAATGGGGAATGTAGAGAATGCGGTACTTGTAGTATAATATGTCCAGTGAATGCCATCCAAATAATATGGGGGGTGTAGATCATTAAATATGATTTGATAGTGGTGGGGGGTAGGGTTGCCGGGTCCATATCCTCGTTCCACGCGGCAAGGGAGGGTCTCGATGTTCTCATGGTGGAAAAAAATCCTGAGATAGGCACGCCAGTACAATGTGCTGGGGGTGTTAGTGACACTTTTTTCAAATCCATGAAAATAAAACCATTGGCACAGTTCACTTGTTCTAGGATTAGGGGGGCGTGCATCCATGCACCCTCAGGTGCAAGTTTCCTAACCGATGACCCTATAATAAAAGGTTATATTGTTGAAAGGAAAATATTTGATAAATACCTTGCCATCCGGGCGGCCGAACAAGGAACCGAAATAATGCTCAATACAATAGCAAAGGATCTTATAATCAAAGATGGGAAAGTTGGGGGTGTGATAGTTAAAAAAGATGGTCAGACATTTGATATCTGCTCAGATATTGTTATAGCTGCAGATGGGATACAATCAAAAATCGCCAGGAAAGCGGGCCTTGATACAAGGTTTAGGGTGGATGAAATCTGCTCATGCGCCCAGTCAGAGATGGTGGGCGTTAACATTAAAAAGGAGATAATGGAACTCTATTTTGGAAATAGAACAGCGCCTGGAGGTTACCTCTGGGTATTCCCAAAGGGTGAGGAAAGGGCGAACATTGGTGTTGGAATACGTAGAAGAAAATGGAACGCGAAAAGCGCCCAATATTATCTTAAAAGATTCACGTCAAAATTGGATGCAACTGAAATAGAATTCAATATAGGGGCCGTGCCCATTGGAGGGCCCGTGAAAAGAACCTATACTGATGGTCTGATGGTTGTGGGTGATGCTGCAGGGCAAGTAGACCCATTAACAGGAGGGGGTATACACATAGCCGCAGAATGTGCGAAGATAGCTGGTGAAATCGCATCAGAGGCCATAGAGATGGGTAGGGCCGATGCAGAGTTCCTGAAAAGGTATGAGAAAAGATGGTACAAGAGGGTGGGGGCCAATATTAAAAGATCCCTTAAGTATCGGAAAATACTTAATCAACTAACCGACGAAGATATTAATAAGTTGGTGGAATCATTAGAAGGAGGAGAATTAAACCTTTTTAGCACTTCACTTCTTAGATTTGTGAAAGACTACCGTAATATCCTCAGAATCCTCAAGGAAATACTATAAACGGTGATAAATTTTGCCAAAAAATAAATCCATTATATTGGTATGTATCTTAGCCTTTATCATAAGACTTATACCAAGTAGGAATTTTGCATTCCCTGGTAATGATGCATATATCCACCATGACATCGTAATGAGGCTAGCTACGGAGGGTCTAGGTATACTTTCAAGGAATCTAATTTCACTATTAGGGCTTAAACCGTATGCTTATCCACCATTCTATCATATACTAGGATTCTTATTGTATAAGATCTTTAACAGTCAACTTGTATTCTTTCTTTTACCACCATTTCTTGGAATGTTAACCGTCCTCGTATTCTATAAGATTGCATGGGAGATCTTTGAGAAGAAGAGGGAGGCAATTTTATCTGCCTTTTTGTTCTCAATGGTACCATCATTCGTGGCCAGAACATCAGTTTTCATACCAGAATCCTTAGGGATCCTATTATTCACAATAATACTCTACTTGCTTATAAAATATGCTAAGAGCATGCCAGGATATTCTGATATTGATAATTTCAGTCTAGGAGGATTCTTCAAGATATTCAAAGGTAGTTTCAAGTATCTTATAACAGCCCTTTTAGTATTATCTATATACCTCTTCACCCATCGGGGGTGGGTATTCCTCATCCTAACCATCCTATTATTCATTTTAACATTCATGATACCATCCTTTAAAAAAAGGCCGGTAGAAGTTTCCATTTTATTCCTCTTAGCAGCCGCTGGTATTCTAGAATTTGTATTATTCACTGCCCGTTTACAAACACAACCAGTTACAATACTCGGATTCCCAAAGTGGATGGGTTTAATCCAGATCATATTTGGATTATATGGTGCATTATTTTTCATAAGATCAAAGAATCCCATTTATAAGTTCATCCTTTTATGGTTCGTTGTATTTGCGATGATAGGAACATATTCCTTCAGATTCCGGGACCCTTATGCGGCGATACCACTATCTTTAATGGCTGGTTATGGGCTTGCACAGGCCATTATAAGATTGGATAGGGTGAAAATACCAGATTACAGGATACTTAAGAAAAATCTCACACCATATATAAGATTATTTATTATGTCATTCCTTTTAATCATCCCAATCATGCAAGGGGGTGTGATAGCCTATGTAAATGTTATAAATCCTACACCGGAGCAGATGGAAGCCTTTAAATGGATAGATGAAAACACCCCCGCAAATTCTGTGTTCTTGGCGACAATGGATGATGCTTACCTTCTCATAGGTAACACGCACCGAAAAGACGTCCTATTATGGAAAACAATCTACCAGGGCATGATGGGAAACCCACCCACTTTGAAAGAGAAGGAGATGACCGAAATAGAAGTGAAAACGATATTCACCACGTCACAGCCCAACGAGGCCTATTATTTCCTGGAAAAAAATAATATAACGTACATTTACATTAGAAAGGATATGCACCAACAAGGCTTGGGTCTATACCTCCCCACAGACACACACTTCAAAACCCTTATCGTAACTGGAGACGCCGCAGTATACCAGTACATTCCAAACCCACCCCTAAAAGGCGAAAAGGCCAAAATAAACTTTACAGGAAACCCAGAATATGAAAAGATAACCAGTTTCATAGAAAAATTCTGGAATGGATATTCTTATTCAGAGAGTGGTGGATACGCTCCAAAAGGAGATGATACCGCCAAGGACTTGGAATTTGGGAGCGCATTCAAAGGCTGCTACGATTCCAATGCCATGATAGCGGTACTATATGCTAAACTATCTTCAAAAACGGGTGACACAAGATTTAAAGAACGATCTGATTATCTTATTGAATGGTTAGAATATAAGCAGATGGAAAACGGGTCATTCCCAGGGGGAATGCCACCAGCAGAATACACCCTAACAACGGCCCAGGCAATCTATCCCCTTAAAGACTTGAAAACAAATGAAACTGAAAAAATAGTAAAAAAAGGGTTACAATTTATTGAAAACCAGATAAATGATGAGGATATCAAAATAGCAGCCAACAAGGAATCATCACAGTTTATGGGAACAGATTACTTGAAACTTAAAACGAAATCCCAGGTGGGTGGAATAAGCCCAGATAAAAAACTCGTATACAATGTAATTGAAAAACAAGAAGGGGACGGGTCTTGGACTTCCACAGCATATGAAAATATTGAAATACTTAAAGGGTTAGCAATATACTACCTCACCACAAATGATACAAAAGCCCTCAAAGCGATTCAAAAAGGTTCGGAATGGCTTAAAGCTAACCAAAATGACAATGGCAAATTTAAAGGTGACGGAGACTCTGAAATATACTCCATAGGACATTATGCCGATGCAATCCTAGTATATTATGTGGCTGGGGACAAAAAGGCCATGGAAAAAACCCTAAAATACACCCTAAAAAAGAATGTTGAAAATGATCCAACGCCATTAAAATCCTACTTAACATTATTCTGGAACCTCAAAATGATATACAACGAGGATATAGCCCTAGAATTATCATCCCAAGTACTATAAAACACATAATGGCAGTGGGATACACTTGTTATAATTGATATCTGCGGTTTTCACATCCCCGCATCTTTAAGTTTGGACGATAAAATGGTGTGGATAACAAAAATTTATAGGATATTCATATTCTGGGCAAAACAAAACATATTTATATGTTTTAGGAGAAGAATTAAGGTGAAGTATAAAGGTATAATACGGGTATGAGGTGCAAAGAATGTTTAATATACTCACACTCCAATATTTTTTGAAAAAACTATTAAACATTTAAACATCCTCCCAGATTTCATAACCTCACAAAGCTTTATAGGCTTATACATGGAACCTAAGGATATTAAATATAATCATATGACTTGTGACAAGTCCAATATTATTTTTAGGGGATTATCAGTTTGGAGTGGATATTTTTGAATGAAATGGTAGCGATCCCAATCGCCGCGGTCTTGGCGTGGCTGAACTTTGTTATAATAGACATATGGATGGGCCTACCCGAAGCCCCAGGTGTCAGGGGTGCCAGGGCAATTGGCAGATCCATAGAGAAAAGAGAAGGAGATCTAGGAGGGGGCTATTTTTCAGGGAACATTGTATGCTCTCCAGATGCTTCAGCCGGAACTCTACTAGCATCCTGCGGTTACTACGGATTTGGAGGGCCTGAAGGCGGTTTAATCGCGGCATTGTTTGTCTATTTTGGGAATAGAATGTGTGCGGATCCTGGATATGCTGGGACAACAGGAGCCTTAGCCATAACCTTCATAATATGGGTTGCATCACATTTTGGTATCACAGCAAATTACTTTATAGTAGGTATGGTGATCGCCATATTGACAATCCAAGGCTTGTACCATCCACTATCTTCTAAGCTTATCGGTAAAATAGCCAGGAAAATGAATAGAAAAGTCATCAAGTGATGAAAATGATAGAAGAGACAATAATTTCCTGTATAATAATATATATGGTTTTAAGACTCTTCATAACCCAGAATAGGCTAGAAAGGATGCCATACCTCAACGTTATAAATTTTGGAGTGGCGGCTGTTATAACACTCAAAAACCCGTCGCCACTAGGTGCCATAGCATCCATGGTATATTTTATACTCGCGACTGTAGGCGCAAATGCCATAGCATTCACCATAAGTAAAGTAAAGGAGATAGAACATGGCGATTGAATTCGTATATGCCGCGGCCATCCTCATGATAGTAGGAGCCTTAGGGGGTGTGCTCCAGACAAGACCCATAGACAAATTCCTGATGTTAGCAGTCCTAGGGGATGGTCTGATTAGTATCGTGGCAACCTTCGGCTATCTTGACGTGGCAATGGCATCATCATTCATGACCTTCGTGGGGATAATTATAATGATGATTGGATTAATCAGAGTACTTGAAATCAGAAAAATGCGAGGCGAACTAGGATGATATCAGCCACCGGGACTCTCCCATTAATATCATTCTACCTTGGATTAACATTATTATTAATTGGGGGTTTAGGTGTTGTGTTCGGGCCTAAAACTTCAACAGAGCCCATAGTTAGGATAATAAACCTTACAGTCCCCTCCACTGGGGTGGCTTTGATCTTTTTAAGTTATAATTATACCCTTGCAATGCTAACATTCTTAAGCGTGAATCCAATCCTCTACATTATTATGATAAGGGCTATTATAAGATTGGAAGAAATGGGAGGCTCCATAAGTTGATAGGGAGGATATTGAATTCGTTAGCCGAGCCTAGGGTGGTTCCGAAGATATTCGCATTCGCCATAGCGATAGTATTAGTTTTTAGTTTGCCTCTTCCATTCCATCTCAACCCGGAACAGGTCTATCCTAAACCCGCACCCCAACTCCAAATGGAGTTAGCCAAGAAAAATATTGATATAAGTTATAATCTCGCCCCCTATAATCGTGGCGGACTACCAGTAGACCCAGACAATAGGGGTATAGTGAAATCACAGTACAAGAGCCCATATGAAGGTTGGATAACAGCGTATCTGACACCGTTTTCCCAGTGGATGAGGGACGTCTCCTACCATCTAGGCACTACCATCGTAGCACATCCGGGAGGGATACTAGATGAAATACTATATTATACAAGGGGATTAGACACGATCCTCGAATCATCCATACTATTCACAGCATTTACAATAGCATCCTGGGTTATATTAAACAGGACGAGAAAAATGACAGGAGAATAATATAATGGATCCTAGTTCAGTAGTCCCTAACTTTGTGCCCCAGATAATCACGAACTTTTATCCATTAGCAATCATAATCGCCATCTTAACAGCTGCTATAGGACTCTCAGGTGTTATAATAGAAAGAGACGACTTTCAAAAGATTTTAATAATACAAATAGTCACTTATGCCATGCTGATAATCGTGGCAGCTGTAGGGACCGACCTAGCCGAGGCCCTTATCCTCCCAGGGTTGGTTGTATCACTAGCAGAGATACTAGCAGTAACAGAAGTACTAATATTCAGAGAATATATAAAAAGGGGGATCAGTTACCCCAGGTTGAAGGAATATAAACCCATTGACATGGAAGTTCTAAAAACAGCCATCCCCATGACGTCACTTCTATGCGTCGTCTATGGTACTATCCTAACAGGCTTTACAGGGGGGGCGGTTGCAGGAGCAGGTATACTCATATACCTTTTCATAGGAGAACCCAAGGGCTTATCACATGATTTCTGGGAGGAAATGTCAGGAGTCTCGGGACTTGCATGGTGCTTATGGCTCCTAGGATTCCTATTATATTTCTTAAACCCTAGACTATGGCTCGTGGCACTATTCATGTCAGGCGGCGGGATCATAGTCAAAGTAGCCTTGAAATTCGGACTTCTAGGAATACTAAACCGGGAGGAATTCAATAAATAAAGGCGGTTAACAATGAATGAGATAACCAACTTAAGCGGTCCAATAATAGGACATATCCCATTCATAGACATAGTATTATATATAAGCCCATTTTCACTAGCCTTAGTGGCGGTTATAGCAGCATTCACAGCATTCCTGGCGCTAAGCAAGCCAGAACTGAGATCGGTGACAAGATTTGGAGAAGACGTAGTAAGAACGACCACTGTAGAGAGGAAAGAAGCCAGGTTCAGGAGATTCATGACAATACTCTGCGGTATAGCATTAACAGGCGTGGTAACCACTGGGGACTTGTTCAATTTCGCATTATTTGTGTCATTAACTGGCATCACTAACATGGGAATATTCGCAGGAGTAAAGGACGCCCATGTCCTTGATGCAACATTCCATTATGGTCTCGTCCTCATGATCTGCAGCTTACCACTCTTTGGTGGGGTGGCCATGATACTAGCAAACACAGGCACGCTAAGTATGGGCGTCCTAGCAAACATCCACACAAACCCTATATTGAATATGAGTAGAACATTACTCCTTATAGGAGCTATAGGAGAAGGTGCCTTGGCACCATTCTTCGCAACCAAAGTAGAGATGATAAGGGCAAAGGGGGCCCCTTATATAAATATGATGCACTTAAGCTCCCTAATGGTTTTCACAAGAGTAATAGAAGTCCTATTAATCCTGGGGTGATCCAAGATGAAAAAAGGGACAAAAAATAGTATGCTCGCAATAATCACCAGCCTACCCATCATACTCGGATTTATAATATCCTTTCCATTAGCTGTTTCAATCGTGATTTTAACCGTATTCATCCCATTATCAGCATATTATATCGGCCTCGTGTTAATGGCCCGTGCAAAGACAAAAAAAGATGAGAAAGAGCGCACAAAGGTGACATTCACAGGTTATTAAACTTTGGTGATGAAGATGACTTATCTTATCAGCATCAATCTGCCCTACATGCTATTAGAGATAATCACAGCATTCATAATAGGAGGATTGTTATTAGGACTCCAAAGGAAGGTTA
>LDZQ01000407.1_pt1 | contig 11056 bp, 9 predicted proteins | sample 615361 | NCBI WGS metagenome assembly LDZQ01 (sample SAMN03408297, study PRJNA278302) | terrestrial metagenome | isolation source: oil reservoir sample I2 | place: USA: Alaska, North Slope, Ivishak formation | collected 2013 | reverse complement strand
TCAACACCAAGAACGATATACCAGGGATGATACGTCGTTTCGGCTCGAAAAAAAGGATCAGCTTCGTTCATCTAAGAAACTTCAAACTGCTCGGAGAGAGAAGATTCTACGAGAGCGCGCATCCAACCTTTTGTGGTTCGCTCGACATGCTACAGATCGTCAAAGCCTTGCACGAAGTTGGCTACGATGGTTATATCAGACCCGACCACGGAAGGACGATCTGGAACGAGAAAGCCAGGCCCGGTTATGGTCTTTACGACAGGGCGCTCGGTGTGTGTTACATACTCGGCCTATGGGAAGCGGTCAGCTCGAAAGATTGATTGGATTTCTCTACCAACAGAGCTTCAGCCACGGTTCTACGGCTGTCCACAAAATCTCGAGTCCTCCTATTGAGCTTCACCAGTTGGAGTCCAACCACAATATTGTGGGAGGGATAATCCTGAGATGCGAGTACAATCGAGCTCCCATGCGCGATCAAAAGCCATCTTGTAGAGAACTTGTTCCAATTCGACGTAGTGGATCGACGCAATGTACTGCACAAAATCCCAGGCTATTTGGGAAGAAGTGTAAGACACCAGAGTTTCATGGAACCCGCTCGTCCACTCTCCGCCGGAATCTTCTGGGTTTGGATCTTTCTTCCCATCACAATCGCCGTAAGATAAATGATCGGCATCGGTCGCAGTCATTATAGCCAGCAGATTTGCCAAACCATCGTACCACAGGTCATCGATGAAGCTTCCCGAACGACATGCATCGAGAATCACATAGAACTTCGTTTCAGAATGATTCCTGATGATGTTGCGCAGATCATCAGCGGTCAAAACGCTTTCTCCCATGACCAACTTATCTCTGCTACCATGAGAAGAAATGTAAATCGTCACACGCATAGCACCGCCTCGAACAAGAGCGTCGACGGCATCTTCAAAATCCTCTTTTGAATTGTTTGGATACTCCAACGTCCTAACGGCATTTTCAGCGTAGAAACGACTGTAGAACTGTTCCATGTGCTCTTTGTCCTTGGAAATACCGACATCGGCGTAACGTGTTGGATCGTTACCGTTCACCACCAACGCACAGTTGGCGGGCACACTCACCACGACTTCTGAGGCAACGACTGACTCGGAGACAGCCAGTTCGAAATTGCTCCACTTGATTTTGGAAAACGATGGATGATAAATCTCACCGAGAAAGAGTGGTTGGTCGTTCACGAAAGGCATCCATTCGGCATCATGTTGTTCGACGATTTCAAAATTCTCGTTCAAGTACAGATAAACAACATCGTGGGCAAATCTTCCGAGAGGACTCTTGTCGAGCACGAAGAGCCATTTCGCTTGGTCTGGCACTGCTTTGCGCAAGATCTTGAACGGGTCACCTTCTGAAACGACATCGCCATTCTTCAGTTCTGTTGCGTAGAAGATTATGAACCTGTCATCCGTCGACTGACTCGTTTCTGGTAAACCAAGTTGATCAACAATGGCGATCGCAGCAAGTCTCATTCGATCCTGTTCTTGGATAACAGCGCAGGACGAAAAGATGAACATTACAAGCAGAGACAGCAGAATGCACACGGAGCAAAGACACTTTGCTCGCATGCGACTCCCCCCTCGAGGCGATTATACTCCTTAAAACAGTCAGTGCATTTGTAAGTAACTGGGGTTTGGATAATGAATTAACGGAAGTCGATTTGTATCCGTTGCGCAGATGATTCAAAATCGGGTAGTACAAAAACTTCTCGATCCTCGTAACTGGCGGCCACGCAAGCTGTCTAAATTTGTGGAGGTGTGACACTTTGGGCGAAGAACAGTTCAAAAGAACGTTTCATGTGACTGGTATGACCTGTGCGACATGTGCAAAGATAGTTGAACAGGCGCTCAAGAAGATCGATGGTGTGAAGTTCGCTTCTGTGAATTTGGCAACTTCGACGGGTTTCATCTTGGCAGAAAGAGAGATAGATTTCGAAACGATAAAGAAAACGGTTGAAGCGGTCGGTTACGGCGTCGAAACGGAGCTTGGAGAAGACGTTGAATCGAGACGGTACGCTCAGGCGAAGAAGAACCTCATCTTGGTCTGGCTTTTCACTGGACCCCTCATGTTGTTCATGTTGCTTCACATGTTCTTTCACATTCCTTGGCTCGGTTGGCTCGAGTTCGTCTTGTTGAGCTTCGTCATCTTCTTCGTTGGAAGAAAGATCATGAAAGGCGCTTGGATCGCCATCACACACAAACACGCCAACATGGACGTTCTCACCTTCCTCGGTGCGCTCAGCGCTTGGATGACGGGTTTGCTCTCGATGCTTCATCTTCCAGTCGCTTCCTTCGCCGCAGTCGGTGCCATGATCGTGGCGTTCAATATCACCGGCAGGTTCATCGAATCGCGCTTGCGAGACAAGGCGAGCAAGCAGCTGAAATCTCTGATGCAACTTCAAGCGAGACAGGCGCGCGTTCTGTTCGATTCTGGCGAAATTCTTCTGCCCATCGAGGCGGTGAAGGAAGGCTTCGTCGTGATCGTGAACCCATCTGAACGCGTTCCAGTGGACGGAACGATCGTCGAAGGATCAGGCCTCATCGACGAGTCGATGATAACTGGTGAGTCTGTGCCCGTCCTCAAAAAGGCTGGTGATTCTGTGACAGCAGGTTCGTTGAACCTGACATCTTCGATAAAGGTTCAGGTCACGAAGGTGGGTGAAGACACTTTTCTTTCTCAAATGATAAAACTCGTTCAGGAAGCTCAGGGATTCAAAGTCCCGATACAGGCGCTCGCGGACAGAATAACGAACTTCTTTGTTCCCTTGGTTTTCGCTTTGGCGGTTTTCAGCGCCGCGTTTTGGTACTTCAACTATGAAAGGTTTTCGACTTTTCTTGAGAAGATGAGTCGCATCGCTTTTTGGATCGTCCACACCGATGAACCTCTGAGTTTCTCGATCTTTGTCTTCGTCTCGACGTTGGTCATAGCATGTCCATGCGCGCTGGGACTCGCGACACCCATGGCGCTCTTGGTGGGAACAACTCAAGCCATGAAGAAAGGTCTGCTCATCAGAAATGCCGAAGCGATACAGACGGCGAAAGATGTGAGGTTCGTTCTGACGGACAAAACGGGCACGCTCACTCTGGGTGAACCGATCGTCGTGGAGCACGACTTGGACGAAGAACTTTTGAAGATCGTTGCGAGCATCGAGAAAAAGTCGAACCATCCCTTCGCCAAGGCGATCGCAAAACTCAACGAAGCGCAAGTGGAAGTACAGGGGTTCGAGGAAATCGTTGGTGAGGGTGTTAAAGCGATCGTGAGGGGGAAAGAATATTTCATCGGAAGGCCTTCGGATTATTCACACTACGAAGAGCAACTCGAACAAGGAAGAACGATCGTTGAAGTGAGGCTGGATGGAGAGATCTGTGGTTTTCTCGCCTTGGAGGACAAGTTGAGGGAAGATGCGAAGGAAGCCGTGGAAAAACTGAAGAAGATGAGCATAGAAACCATCATACTCACGGGAGACAACGAGAGAGTCGCCAGAGCCGTGGCGAGGAAACTCGGTATAGACAAGCTTCATGCGCAGTTGAAACCTCAAGAGAAGCTCGAACTGGTGAGAAGGTACCAATCTTTCGGAAAAAAGGTCATGATGGTGGGCGACGGGATGAACGATGCTGCGGCGTTGAAGGCCGCCGACATAGGTGTGGCGATGGGCAGCGGCACAGACATCGCCATGGAGAGTGCCGACATCGTCGTCGTGAAAGGTGGTATATTCAAAGTTGTGGAAGCCATAGAGATATCGAAGAGGACGTTGAAGAAGATCAAACAGAATTTGTTTTGGGCGTTCTTCTACAACGTCGTCGCGATCCCGTTGGCCATGGCAGGCTTGGTCCATCCACTCGTGGCGGAGCTTGCGATGTTGATGAGTTCGATCAGCGTGGTGTTGAACTCCTTGAGAATGAAAGAGGTGAAATCATGAAATACGAGCTTCACGTGCCAGACATTTCCTGTGGTCATTGCAGAAACAGAATCAGTAAAGCACTCGAAGAACTCGGAGTGAAGAACTACCAGATAGACGTGCAGACGAAGAAAGTGATCGTGGAAACACAAAACGTCGAGGCCGTGACGAGAAAACTCGAAGAGATGGGTTATCCTGTGGAAAGTTTCAAACAGATCTGATATCAACCTTCTTGGAGCTCTCTCAAAACGATCTCGTCTGGAACGTTTTCCAACAACGCGATGCGCTTGTGTATGGGTGGATGCGTGCTGAACAGGTTCGCGAAGAATCCCTCCTTGTTGTTCACCGATCTTTTCAACGGATCTGAGATGAACAGATGCGCCGTCGCGATCGTGGCACCTTTGACTTTCCCCTTATTCTTCTGCATCTTTGCGATCTTTCTCAGCGCACCCGACAATCCTTTTGGGTTTCTTGTCAATTCAACGGCCTTCGCGTCCGCAAGGTACTCTCTGGTCCTTGAAACTGCGAAGATGCTGACGCGTCCGATCAGAGAAAAGAGCGTCGCAACGAGCGCGAGGATGAGCAACGCCACAAGGATGTAACCCACTCCAGAATCTTTTTTCTTCGATGACCTTCTCCCCCCACCACTCCACGCCAGAAACCTCAAGCTCCTCCACGCGAAAAGTTGCACCAAGACCATGGTGCCCAAAATAGCGCTTATGGTGGTCATCAAGAGCGTGTCTCTGTTCTTTATGTGACTGATCTCGTGCGCGATGACACCTTCGGTCTCTTCCCTGTTGAGATGTTTCAGAAGGCCACTGGTGACACACACCGCACTCTTTTCAACCTTGAAGCCCGTGGCGAAGGCGTTTATGTTCTCGTCCTCCATCACGTAAACTTCTGGGGTTTTTTCAAGACCAGCGGCGATCGTGAGCTCTTCAACGATGTTCTTGAGCTGTTTTTCTTCAAGGCTCTTCTCATTTATCTTCCGAGCGTTGACCGATCTGAGCACCAAAGCTGGTCCAGACGACATACCCGCCAGAATCTGGATCAAGGCGATGAAGATCAGAAGGATCGTTCCGAACGGAAAAACGCCGAACAGAGCGTCGATGACCAACCCCAGTGTGGCCATCAAAAAGAGAAACACAAAGACCAAAAGATAGGTTTTCCTCAAATTCTTCTTCTGTTGCACTAAATAGTCCATAAGATCACTCTCTCAGAACGTCAGATCCACCTTTGGTGTTTCCTTTTCAGCGGCGGCGGCTTCGAAGAACGGGAATGGTTTGAAGTTGAACATCTTGGCGACGAGGTTGGTCGGGAACATCTCGATCGAGGTGTTGTACTTCATCACGGTATCGTTGTAGAACTGTCTCGCGTAGGTGATTCTGTTTTCTGTGCTGGTGAGTTCTTCCATGAGCTGTTTCACCTGCTCGTTGGATTTGAGCTCTGGATATCTTTCAAAAACTGCGAGCAAGCGAGAGAGTGCACCTGAAAGCTCTCCTTCCGCCTTGATACGATCGTCTATCGAACCACCCGCTACGGCTTTCGCACGCGCGTTTATGACGGCTTCCAATGTTTCTCTTTCGTACTTCATGTATCCCTTCACCGCGTTCACCAAGTTGGGTATCAGATCGTGCCTTCTCTTCAACTGAACATCGATTTGGCTCCACGCGTTCTCAACGCGCTTCTTCTTCGAAACCAAAGAGTTGTACGTTCCAACGAACCAAAACAGAACGATCAAAACTATCGCCACAACGATGCCAACCACTACCACAGCGATCACCTCCACTCAAGAGAATCATACACCAAAAACAAAACCCCGGCACAAGGCCGGGGTTCATGCTCTGACTTCAATCAGAACGTTACACCCATTTTCCAAGCGACAGTAGCTTGGCTTCCATCCCATGTGAGAGACAACCTATGACCAATCAAACCAGTATCCCAAGATGCGTAACCCGCGAGCTGGAACTTTGTTATGCTCATGATGTTTGGTATGACAATGTCTGCACCAACTGTGACTGGGGCAAGCGCTGTCGTTTTGACTGCGATGCCAAGCGTGTTGTTATTATCGAACGCGACGCTCGCACTCAGCTTTTCGATGCCAACGTCCGCACCGACGAGGTACCTCTGCAGTATTGGCGAGCTTGTTGGATTAATCGTGAAATAGCCAAAACCTTTCAATGTTGCACCTTGAATTGCCAAAGCCTTTGCAAGATCAACACTTGCTGAGAGACTAAACGCTGGCAAACCTGAGGTGGCGTCCAGCAGATCTTGAACAAGTATTCCGGTGCTCAAGAATCCAAAGCTCAAGCTGTTAAACACATCAACGTTGACGATCTTGCTTGCATCGCGCTTCACAAAAACCCTTAGACTGTCGGAGAGATCTCCAGAGCTGATATCAAACTTCAAGCCGACCGCTGCGCCACTGGAATACGCGGTAAAGGACGGCGGGGTGATAAGCCAGCTGAAGTTGGCACCTGACGCTCCGGACCAACCGCGCGAGAGATTTCCAGCCTGAAGCGTTACCGTGAACGAATCAGATGTGTAGAGCTTCTGCCAGACGTATCCCCAGCAGCTCCAAGAGAACGAGGCACTTGTCAAAGCCGTGGTTGTACCGCTCGGAGTGTTGACAACTGTAGCCGCTGTGGTAACTGTTGGGGAAATGGAAACGTAGAAGCCTGTCGTTTCGTCCTTATTCGATGCGCTGATGCTGAGTGCTCCAGCGACACCAACTGAGAACTCCATTTTGCTGGTTGGTGTAGCTGTGTACGTTAGTGTCGGTGTCACGTCAAGAAGACCAGAAAAGTTCACCGCTGCGAATGCTGCGACCGTTACCAGGGCGACCAACAGAACAAGCAGTTTCCTCATAAGTTAACACCCTCCTTCACTTTAAATTTTACCCCTCACTGGGGTTCACATTGCACCCACTATCATGGCGGCGACTGCAATGATTATAGCACCTATGACGGCACCAGTCAAAGCCGCGTTGGCTTTCTTGAGTTCTTCGATCTTAGAAAGCAACTCAGCCTTGACGCTGTCGATGGTGCTTCCAACTTGGGTGAATCTCTCGTCCGTATCGGATCTCAACGCAAACAGACCGTCTCTGAGTTCGCCAAGCTGAGTGTTCACAGAATCCAGCTCGTCAAGGATGTAATCGATCTGTTCTTCGTGCATCGCCATGAACTCGTCGACTTTACCAGCGAGTTCTTCGAGATTCTTGGCTTGAGCTTCTATCGCTTGCTTGTTCGCTGCTATGGCTTCTTTGTTGGAAGCTATGGCTTCTTCGTTCGCTGAAACCTTCGCGTTCAACTTGGCGATGGCTTCCTCGTTCGCTGAAACCTTTGCGTTCAACTTGGCGATGGCTTCTTCGTTTGCGCCGACTCTCGCGTCGATCTTGTCGACCTTTTCACTCAATCTGTCGAGCTTGATGGAAACGTAGCCGAGGTTCTTGACCGCGTTGTCGAGCATCGAAGAGAGATCTCCCACCTGAGCCTCGAGAGCGGTTATCCTGTTAGACTGAGCGCGTGTGTAAGATGTGAGGTCCTTGACGATGTTCTTCACTGGCTCGAGCGCGAGCAGTTTCTCGTTTAGATCTTCGATCCTGCTCTCGATCTTGGAGATCGCTGCCTCACAGTTTGCCACGTGGTCGGCGAGCTTGCTTTCGAACGCAGAGCTCAGTTTGGCAAGATCTTCTTCGTGTTTCTTCTGCAGATTGGCGATCGCTTCGTAGAGTTTGATGACGTCCTTGTCATGGATGTTCACAGTCTGCTTGAGAGACTCCAGCGATTTTGCAAGCTCTTCGACCTTGGTTGAGGCTGCGAGCTCTCCAACTTTCTTCTCCAGCTGATCCACCCTCTGAATGGTCGAACCAAGCTTGACGCTGATGGCATCCAGGACCTTCAGCACATCGCTGATGTAAGGACCGACGATCTCTGTCTCGATCAGCCCGATCAGTCTGCTGATCATTGCGGCTTCCTCGTAGCGTGTGATGTTGCGATCACCCTTGAAGGTTCCGTCGGGATATCCAATGACGATACCCTTATCCTTCAGATGTTTCACGTACTCATAGGCCCAGTGATGCTCTGGTATGTCTGGAAACATCCCGGAAGCGAACACCCCTACGGCGACGACTAATGCAACGACTGTGAGGAAAAGTTTCTTCATGGCGCCAACCTCCCTTCTGATTATTCTCGTTGGTGGGAACTGCTCCCCCCACTTGTCAAAGACCGAAACGACCCAGTTCAGAAATCATTATATCACTCGAACGGCATGTGAATCAAGTCTACACTTTCCGCACCAGTTTGAAGAACTGTCTCTTGCCAACTTTCAGGATCTTTTCTGTGTCCAGTGTGATCTTCGCATGGATGTCAGTGATCTTTTCTCCGTCGAGTCTCACGCCACCTTGTTGGATCAATCTCTTTGCCTCACTTTTACTCTCAGCTACGTTCAACTTCACGAGTAATTCTACCAGTTCCACACCGTCCGTGTCAAGATGCACGATGGGCATTTCTTCGGGAAGCTCTCTTTTCGAAAAGACTTTGATGAAGCCTTCTTGAGCCTCCTTCGCCGCATCTTCTCCGTGGAAGAACTTTGTGATCTCGAACGCCAACTTCATCTTGACGTCCCTCGGGTTGATCCTTCCTTCCTTCATCGATCTCTCGTACTCTTCGATCTCTCCTTCCGATATGTCCGTCAGAAGTCTCATGTACTTCACTATGAGCCAGTCTGGGATCGACATGAGCTTTCCGAACATCTCGTTGGGTGGGTCGTTGAAGGCTATGTAGTTGCCGTAGCTTTTGCTCATCTTCATCTTTCCATCCGTACCCTCTATGATGGGCATCGTCATGACGATCTGCGGTTCTTGCCCGAGCTGTTGTTGGATGTGTCTGCCCACCAGAAGGTTGAAGTATTGGTCGGTTCCACCGAGCTCCACGTCGGCTTCTATTGCCACGGAATCTTGAGCTTGCGCGAGTGGATAGAGAAACTCTGCTATCGAAATGGGAACGTTCTCTTTGTACCTCTTTGCAAAATCGTCCCTTTCGAGCATGCGCGCGACGGTGTATCTCGAAGCGAGCTTTACCACGTCGGCGAAGCTCATCTTTCCGAGCCATTCGCTGTTGAAATGTACTTCGGTCTTTTCTCTGTCGAGGATCTTGAAAGCCTGCTCTTGGTAGGTCTTGGCGTTCTTTTTCACTTCCTCCTCGCTGAGCATGGGCCTTGTCGAATCTCTTCCCGAAGGATCACCTATCTGCGCGGTGAAGTCTCCGATGATGAGAACGACTCGATGTCCAAGCTCTTGGAACTGCTTCAGTTTGAACAAGACCACGGCGTGCCCAAGATGAAGGTCTGGTCTTGAAGGATCGACGCCGAGTTTGACCCGAAGCTGTTTTTTTCGCTTCAGCTTGTCCAAGAGTTCTTCCTCGTTGACCAGATCGACCACGTTCTTCTTCAAGATCTGAAGTTGCTTCAGTGGATCCATCGACTCACCTCGCAATGAAGAAAGCTGTCACTATGCTACTCACCATGAACGCGATGGCGAGCCCGAGAGTGATCTTTCCAGGTGTGTCGAGACCTTTCTTTCTTCCGAACATCGTGTAGAGGGAACCTGAACCGAAGGCGCCTCCAAGTTCTGCGAACTTGCCCATCTGCTGGATCACCATGTAGATGAGCCCAGCGCTGATGAGTGAATGAACGATTATCATGAACGTTTTCACCTTTCCACCTCCTGCAAGGCTTGACTGAGAAAGATTATACAACAAACTTTCGCACGCTGATGCGACAATTAAAAAACCCCCGCTTGGGGGTTGTGGTGGCGGCGGTGGGACTCGAACCCACGACATAGTGATTATGAATCACTCGCTCTGACCATCTGAGCTACACCGCCACTCAATTGAATGATACCACAACGAACCAACAGGTTCAAGTGGGTCAAACTTTCTATCTTGTCAAGATCAAGATCAGATCGTTCACGTTCGTGCCCGTTGGACCCGTGATGAGAAGATCGTTTGAGATCTTCAAAGCGTTGTACGAATCGTTGTTTTCTAAGAACTCTTCTGGATCGAAACCCGCATCTTTGATCCTCTGAACCGTTTTCCCATCCACGATGCCACCCGCTGCGTCGGTGGGACCATCGGTGCCGTCCGTGCCCACCGAGCAAACCACGACGTTGTCAAGACCGTCTATCTTCAACGCCGCGGCGAGCGCGAGCTCTTGGTTTCTTCCACCTTTTCCTTTTCCTTTGACGCGCACCACGGTTTCTCCACCGAGCACGAGCGCGCAAGGTCTTTTCACAGGTCTATCGTGAAGGACCAGCTCTTTCGCGATCGAGCCGACGAAAAAGCCTGCTTCTCTCGCTTCGCACTCCAAGCTCGTCGTCAAGATCGCGGTGTTGTAGCCAAGCCTTTCGGCGACTTCGACGGCCTTCTCGCAGGCGAGCTTCAAATCTGCGACGATGTAGCTTTCCACGTTCGAAAGGATTTTCGGCGTTTCATCTTTCAACTCTTTGAGAACATTCTCATCCACCTGCACGTTGTACTTTTCGAGCACGTTCAAGGCATCTTCGCTCGTGCTGAGGTCTGGATGGGCTGGACCCGATGCGATCACATCGAGCCTGTTGAACAGAACGTCCGAGAGGATCAGACACACCACACGCGCGGGGAAGACCTTCTGCGCGAACCTGCCACCCTTCACCTCGGAAAGATGTTTTCTCACGGTGTTGATCTCTTCGATGTTCGCCCCGCTCTTCAGAAGTTGATCGGTGATATTCTGAAGTTGCTTCAAGGTGACGCTACCCTTGGGCTTTTCGAAGAGCGAAGAACCACCGCCAGAGATCAAGAACAAAACGGTATCTTCTTCGCTCAGATCTTTCACGATCTCGAGAGCACGTTCGGTGGCTCTGATCGTGTTTTCGTCTGGAACGGGATGGCCGGCCTCGTAGATTTCCAGACCTTCGATCTCACCTTCGCTGTGGCCATACTTGGTGATGACGATGCCTTTTTCTATCTTTTCTTTCAGAACCTCTTTGGCAGCTTTCGCCATTCGCCAAGCGGCTTTTCCTATGGAAACGAGCACAACGCGTGAGAGATTAAGTTCTGCCAGCTTCTGCTTCACCGCGTTGTCCGGAAGAACGTGGCG
>LDZQ01001499.1_pt1 | contig 11063 bp, 8 predicted proteins | sample 615361 | NCBI WGS metagenome assembly LDZQ01 (sample SAMN03408297, study PRJNA278302) | terrestrial metagenome | isolation source: oil reservoir sample I2 | place: USA: Alaska, North Slope, Ivishak formation | collected 2013 | reverse complement strand
CCCCGGGGGAGTTTCGTCGCAGCCAGAACTGGATCGGCGGCACCCGGCCGGGCAATGCGGCTTTCGTTCCGCCTCCGGCCGAAGAGGTACTGGAGTGCATGAGCAAGCTGGAGCTCTTCCTCCATGACCAGCCGGAGCCGACCCCGGTGCTGCTCAAGGCGGCGCTGGCCCATGTGCAGTTCGAGACGATCCACCCGTTTCTGGACGGTAACGGCCGTCTCGGTCGTCTGCTGATTGCGCTGCTTTTGTGCGAGCAGAAGGTGCTGCGGGAGCCGATGCTCTACCTCAGCCTCTATTTCAAAACACATCGCCAGTACTACTACGAGCTGCTCAACAACGTGCGTATGACAGGTGACTGGGAAGCCTGGCTCGACTTCTTCTCCGAGGCGGTGATCGTCACCGCCACCCAGGCGGTGGAAACGGCGCAGCAACTTCTCGACCTTTCGAACCAGGACCGCGACAAGATCAGCGGTCTCGGCCGGGCGGCTGCATCCACGCTGCAGATTCACCGGGCGCTGATGGAGCATCCCATCGCCACCTCAGGCTCGCTGGTGGAGAAAACCGGCATCACCCCAACGACCGTCAACAAGGCGCTCGGTCATCTGGAGCAGCTCGGCATCGTCAAGGAGTTGACCGCCCAGAAACGCAACCGCCTGTTCAGCTATGCGGGCTATATCGAGATCATGAGTCGCGGCACGGAACTGCCGGGCAGGTAGGTCAATTCGATTCGGTTATGGGAACCGAACCGGCGTCCGAAAACCGGATTCGAAGTTGTTGCGGCTCGACGCCAGGTATCCGTTTTTACTGCAAACCCGTCACCCTCGTCCGGTGCCGGGAAATCAGGGTAGAAAATCGTTTCTCTGGTCTGGTTGGCGGAAAATGGTTGTGTGAGATGACTTCGGCGCATATTATCAAGGCGTTACGAGGAGCGCGGGCTTTGAGACTGTTTTGCGGTAGGTCGGCGTTCCCTCCACCAAATTTTTCTAAAATTATCTAATTCCAATTTATATATTTTCCGTCAACACTCCTTCCTTTGAGATTTTTTTATTTTATAACATTCCCATGGTCTCCAATGGTTTTTCACTTCTTTAGAACCTTTTAAAAATTATTTAACTTAAGATATTCCTTTCTCATTTTTGCCAAAAAGACTTTTCCTATATGTCAGAAAATAGGTTATTGCTATTTTGTGTGTCTAGTCTAGTAGTATAGTTGTAAAAATAAGTTTATTGGGTAAACTTAAAGTTTTTATTGAGCAAGAATTTTTCAAAATGAAAGAATATAGCAAAGAATGGCTAAAATTATCAATTATAATAATTTCTATTTTAATGATAGGTACTCTTGGATATTATTTTTTAGAAGATGGGTGGTCACTGCTGGATGCTTTTTACATGGTAATAATAAGTATTACCACTGTTGGGTATGGAGAAATACACGAGCTTTCTCCTGCAGGGCGTGTCTTTACCATTTTTTTAATTTTATCTGGACTTGGGGTTGCTGCCACTACAATGACAAAGGTAGCCAAGTTTTTGTTGGAAGGAGAAATAAAAGGAGCATTTAGGAGGAAAAGAGTGTCAAAAAAGATTAGCAAATTATAAAATCACTACATTGTTTGTGGACACGGACGCTCTGGCTCTACTATTTGTATAAAGTTATACGAGTTGAACATCCCCTTTGTGGTCATTGACAATAGAGAAGAGGCATTACAAATTGCTGAGGAAAGAGGATTTTTAACAGTACCTGGGAATGCAGGGAGTGATGTGACTTTGCTTGCTGCTGGCATTGAACGGGCTAAGGGATTGGTAACCTGCTGCTCAGATGACGGGACAAATTTACTCATAGCCCTGGCAGCCAGAGAACTCAATCCCAACATATATAATTTCTCTAGGAACTTTTCCCACTAATGAATCCAGGATGATTAGAGCAGGTGCTGATGAAGTGGTTTATCCTATACGTTTAGGCAGTGAGCAAGTGGCCAAATTTATAGGAAAACAATATGGTATTGATTTAGAAGACTCTACAAACTTAGCTCCTCCCAATTTATTGGGATACAACTTAAAACTAGTAAAGTATTTTGATTCAAAAAATGCTCAACTAAAAAATATTATAGATAGATATAATGCCATTAGTGTAGTTGCTTTAAAACGTAAATCTGGAATTACTATTGAAAATCCTAGTTTAGACACCCTGGTTGAAAGAGATGATTCCGTAATTTTGCTGGTAAAAGAAGATAAAAAAGCTATTACTTCACCTACAAGTTTCGAAAAAATAGTCTGGTCAGATGACTATTCCGTTGGTATCCAGTCCATTGACGAGGAGCACAGAGGTCTTATATTGCTTATCAATAGATTTGGAGATGCTCTTTTTGTCTCTAAGAGTAAAAAAGAAGTGGCTAAGGCCTTTGAGCAATTACTTGATTATACAGTAAATCATTTTAGAAACGAAGAAGAGTTAATGGAAAAATACAATTACCCTGAGATAAAGCAGCATATTCAGGATCATCATAGATTAACCCAGGAGGTGTTAGAACTAAACAAAGACAAACAGTATGTATTTTCTGATAATATCATTGAATTTTTAAAATCCTGGTTAATCAATCATATTCTGGAAGTGGATAGACGTCTTGGTGAATTTTTGGTAAAAAAGGGAATACATGAAAGGTAAAATATAATGAATTTTAAGGAACAATTAACTTTTAAAAGGTTTCAAACAATTTAAATCTAAAAAATGTTAGTTTTAGTTAGTTATTTTGGTCTTTAGTATATTTACAAAAAACTTTATTATCTAGTTTATATCATACTTACTTAAAGCTTCATTTAAAATTGAGTTAAATAAGAAAATTTAGAATGTATTTTAAAGAAGTAATAAATATAGTTAAAATTAAAATTATTTTAATGAATTTAGCAGGAATATATTTTTGGCATCTTGCCCCAAGATAAATACCAGCCATACCACCTAATCCAAAGAGTAGACCCAATCGCCAATCTGGAGCTACGGAAAGATGGGGATAAAAAGGAGCCAGTAGTTGATAGAAAATAACCCCAGCAATGGAAGTAACAAAGGTGCCCATCAAAGCTGCTCCAGCTATGGTGTAAACTGGAAGTTCAAAAAAAGTAACTAAAAAGGGAGCAATAATTGCCCCTCCACCTATTCCATAAATACCTCCAATAATTCCCACCACAAAGGTCAGAGTAAAGATTCCCCAAAAGGAAACCTCAAATTCTTCTCCATAAAAGGAATAGGCAAGTTTTTTCCAGTTAAAAGCAATAACTTTGGTTCCGGGCAGGTTTTTACGTTGCGATTTTTCCTTAAGGGACCTTACCAGATTTTCAAATTTCTTCTCACTGGTGGACAATTTTTGTTTATTTAATTCCTTTACCATTTTTAAGCCAATGTAGGCCAGGACCAAGCCAGCAAAGAATTTAAAATTGCGGGGATCCGGAAGGTAAATAACTCGAATGATTGCTCCTAGAAAAACTCCTGGAAGAGTGCCTAAGATAACCAGGAGAGTTAAGGGCCAGACCATACGTCCTTCTTTCCAATAGCGATAGACTCCACTGGGGATGGCAACAATATTAAAGACCTGGTTGGTGGCACTTACCGAAGGAGAAGTATAACCCAGGATAGACATTTGAAAGGGCAGAAGTAAAAAGGCTCCAGAAACTCCTCCCATGGAAGTAAAAAAGGAAATGCCAAAGGCCACCAGAGGAGGAATGTACCAGCTAATTTCTAAGTTGGCAGTGGGAAAGTACATTGTTTGCTCCTGTGATTTAGATGCTAAAAATAGTTAGCGAAAAGAGATAAGAGGAGCAAGACATTCTTTTTTTGAAATGACTTTGAATAAATTTTAATAAAAGTTTAAGAAGTGGACTTCCAAATTGTCGCCCTCCTGGTATGGACCAAAAAATAGTTTTTTGGGAATACCTGTTACTTTTACAAAATAAGAATCTTTATCTTGCAAAGGATTTTTAACTGCCCAGGCTGTAAATTCTTCTTCCTTAAAATTTACTTTAAGACCTTTAAGGGGATAGTTTAAGATACATTTTGCAGGTAGTTTGCCTTTTTCTCCAACTCCGTGAGCGCTTATTTCTGCTTTACTTACTCCCAAAATAGCTCCTTCCCAATTCTTGTTTTTCCCTGGCCCCACTTCAAACCAGATCCCAAGCCCTGGGTAGGCAATAACATTTAACGAATATTCCAGGTTGTACTCTGTAGGGACAGGTAGATTGGACTTAGCCACCAGTTTAGCTCCCAAGTGAGGGTGGTTTAAGGGTAAGAGAGTGCTTCCTTTTAACGGAGTGGGTAAATGATCTAAGGTTAGAGATTCATCTAGAGTTAGCCAGAGAATGGGGAAATTGATGGATTTTATATTTTGTAAACAAATAGCAAGCAAAGAAAGTCCATAACTAATAGAAGGGGTTAAATTTTCCTGGTTAGCAATGATTATCCAGAGTTTGGTTTCGTCTGCTTTTAGTTCTTTTAAGGGAGCAAGTCAGGCCATTTTTTCTAATTCATCTGTCCAAAAGTGACCTTGGGCTTCAAGTCCATATTGTTTACTGAGTTTAAGTAAGGGAACTACAATATTTTTTTCTTTAATTAAGGATGTTATCCAAATACTCATAAATTACCTCTTTAGCCTAGGGTTAAAACTGTAACTTGACTGGGAACAATACAACTTCCCATGCAATTGGGAAGCATTCCTAAAGAATTTTGTCCAGTAATACTGGTAAGTCTTTGAGCAGGGGCTCCACCTACCAATATGGTAGTACAGCCAACAATATATTCTGTTTGTCCGTCTATTAGATGGGAAACCACTCCACCAGCAGTACCTGCTTCGTCTCCAAAACTTAAAACCCCTTTTGAAAGCAGATTAATCGTAGGCATGCAATCCACTAAAACATTGGGAACTACTGGTTCGCTTAATATACTCATATTCAAATTGGGATAGGGAAGTGGTGCTCCTGCTGCTTCTGGGGTAATACATACATCGGGAAAACCAAAATTCATTCCTGGTCCTGTAGTTAACATAAACATAGTTTACTCCTTTTTTAACCTAAATGTACTTGTTCTCCATTTATGGTAATAATTTCTTCAGACATATGAGTTGCATTTTTTGAGTGCATAATAAGTGTCTCTTCTACCAAGTATCTAGATGAATTTGACTGTACTTCATTATGTTCTTTTACAAATTTAAAGGAGTTTATAAGTTTTTGGGTTAATCTTTCAATTACTTGTTCTACAGAAATGCATACCATTTTTATTTTTTTTAGGCTTGCTTTAATTTTTTTACCAGTAAATGCGAGACTTTGAATATTTATATCTCCTTTATGAGAAGAAATAAAAAAAATATTTGAAGCCAGGGTCAAATTGTTCTGACTTGCTAGGGATATATCGTTTTTAGCAATTAAATTTATTTTGCCGGATCTAGATTCAATATTTACATTGCCTTGAAAATTTAGATTTATGTCTTTGTTTTCTTTTGCTCTATCTAATACAGACAAGATAAAACTTTCTCCTTGACTATCTATAGATATTAATACTTTATCTCCTATTTCTGGTTTGATTAAGCAACTTATAGATTTCTTAGTTTGTATTTCTCCATTATTAGTTTTTACAATCCATTGTTGGTTTTTAAACGCAACAATATTTCCATATTCTAGCCATGGCTGGTCAAGGTCTAGTTTTTTAGCAATGTTTTTCATAGAATTCTCCTCTAAATAATATTGGGTTGCCAATTTTCTGCCTCTTCTAAATCTTTGTCTATTTTTTGTAATATTTTTTTTGTTTGTTCCATCCCAAATAGTGTGTTCTTCAATTGTTTTATATAGATTGGCCATAAATAAATTTGCTTGAGTAAAGTCAGCACCAGTTAAATTGGCAAAAGAAAAGTCAGAGTAAGAGCAGTCTGCATGTTTAAATATGGTTGCTATACATGAAGATTTGGAGAAAACACAATTTTTTAAATTAGAATTAGTGAAATTGGCTTCCTTCAAGTTAGCTTTTCCAAAAAATGATTTAGCAAAGGATGAGTTAGTTATGTTTGCTCTTTTTAGATTAGCCTCCATAAACATAGTATTTTCGCCTATTACTTCTTTTAAATTTGCCTCTTCTAAATTAGTTTTGTAAAAGTAGGAAAAGGATATCTCTGCTCTATTAAAGTTTGCTTTTTTTAAATTTGATTCGCTAGCATTTACTTGAATAAATTTAACGTTGCTAAAATCATATTCTTCGAGATCACATTTATTAAAAAGTATCTTTAAAAAGCTAACTCCCTTAAAAATAGTATTTTTTAATTTTGCATCGTTGAAAGTGACTTTAGTGAGTTTTACATTATTAAAGTTAGCTGCTGTTAAATTAGTTTTGTTTAAAATTATTTTTTCTAAAATTGAATTTTCAAAACATGCCTTTTCAAAATTTGATTGAGAAAATGAGGATCAAGAAAGAACTGCATTTGAAAAATTGGCCAGATAAAAATTAATTTCATTCATTACGCACATATGAAATTTGACATTTTTTAAACTCGTTGCTTTGAAAATAAGGTTAGTTAAAATGACTCTGTTAAGCTCAATTTCATCCAAGCATGCACCTGTAAAATCACAGTTTTTAAACCCTGTTTTTTGAATGTTTGCTCTTTTTAAGTTTGCCCCTTTAAAAGATACGTTTTCAAATCTCCCTCCTGTTAAATCTGTATGGGATAGATCAATGTTGGTAAGGTTAACATTGGAAATAGTGTCGTTATTCTTTATTGCTTTTAAGATTTCTTCTTTAGTCACTTAACTCTCCATCTTGCAATAAATCAATTCTACCTTCTAGAAAAGTTTTCTTTATGTTAGATCTGCTTATCTTAGTATTTCCCATGATTGCCTTATAAAAATCAACTGCAAATAGGTTTGAATCCCTTAAATCTGTATTAACTAATCTTGTTTTTCTAAGAGAACCTTGAAAAAGATTTATGCCTCTTAAATTAGCTTTTTCAAGGTCACACTTTATAAATCTACTGTTTTTAGCTGGGACACAAAAAAAATTACTTTCTTTTAACTTACAATTTTCAAATATAGTGGATTCAATAGTACTTCCTTGGAAATTAGCACTATTTAATTTGGTGTCTCTAAAGCATCCATTTATAATAATTGAATTAGTAAAATTAGAATTTTTAAATTCAGCATCTTTTGCAGTACGCATGTTTACTAGTTTAGAGTCTATAAATAGAATATTTTTTGCTTTTGATTTTATAAAAATAGTATTGTCTAAATAAATATTAGAAAAGTTTGTATTGTCTAGAGTATTATCTTGAAATATACATTTTGAAATTTTACTTTCCAAGAAAATTACATTGTTGATATTACTTTTTGATATGGAATTCATACTCAATTTTGCTTGATGAAAATTAATATCTTCTAATTTTGCCTTTTGTAATGAAGACATTTTGATATTGGCACTTGCGAAATTTGATTTTATAAAATTTGTTTCTAAGATGATAGACATGTATATGGTACATTTTTTTAAGCTAGTATTTTCAAAATTTGTATATTTTAAAATGCTTTTTTTAATTTTTGAGCCCTCTAGATTGGCTCTAGAAAAGATAGCTTTGTCTACAATTGTTTTGTTAAACGTGGCATTTGTTAGATTGCAATTAGTAAAATTAGTATTTGAACATATAGCTTCTGTGAAATCCGCTCCTTCAAGGTTGAGACCTGATAAGTCTAGGCCAGCTAACATGGTTTGACTAAGGTTTTTATCTTTTTGGTATTTTTCAATAACTTGCTCTCTGGTAAGAGGTTCTAATCTATCTGGGTTTAGTCCTTGAGTCTTTAATTTGTCTTTAAACTCTTCAATGGTTTTACCTGATTTTAAGTGGGCTATTTTTTCTTTTGCTTTAGTTAGCTTGTCTACTTCTGTAGCATATCGTTTAGCAGCATTTTCTCCCATTAGACTTGCTTGTTTTGCACTTGTATCCAGTTTAGCTTCTATTTCTGGAGTAAGCTTATTGTGACTTCTTAATTGTTCTTTTTGTTCCTTTATGATTTTAGCGAGTTCTTTTCCTTGCTGACCTAAGTCTTTAGGTTCAGGAATTTTAGGGTTTAATGCCTTTTCTGATTCTAGACCCATTTTTTTTAATTTGGGTTCCAAATCTTTTTTTATTTTTGTAATCTCTTGTTCCAATTTTGTTTTCTTAGATGCTAAATCGTTTATCTTAGGTTGATGAAAGGCCTTTAATTCAGTTTGAAAATTTTTTATAATTCCTTTTATATCTAAAGTAGGTAAGCTAAAATCTTTTAAGAGAGAATCTTTTGATAGTTTTCCTGGTTTCGGAAGATTGATATTTATATTGTGTTTCTTAACAAAGTCTTCTGGCATAACCTCCATTACCCAAGTTCTAATGTCTATATTATTTTTGGGTAGTTCAAACAAATTATTTCCAATAGTAAATGGTAATGTTTTTATGTTTGGATATTTATCCCTCCAGGCCTGTAATTTGTGCTCAGAATAATTTTTAGGTACAGCGATAATAAGTAACATAGCATCATCAATGGCTTTTTTTATAGTGTCATCTAGCTTCTCTATCTCCTCAATATCTTTTAATGCCAAAATAGTGCATGCATCTCCTACTTCTTGTTCTAAAAGATAGGCTGAAAGTTCGTCTTCAATAATAATTACTGGTACTTTTTCTTTTTCAACAGCAGGTAAAAAAATAGGACTGAATTGAGAACCTGGCATCAAAAATTCATCATAAGAAGAGGCCCAATCAGAGCTTCTTACTTTAAAGCCAATTAACTTTTCTTCTTTAAAGTAGGGGATTACCAATCCTTTGGGTATAATAATTTCTTTTTTGTTTTTTATGTTCCAGTTGCTTAGATTTTCTTTTCTTTCTTCTTGGTTTAATCCCAACCAGGCTCTTTCAATAGTTTCTTTTTCAAAGCCCATTGAGATTAAAATCTTTTTTGCGTCCTTGTTTTTTTCTAAATTTTTCCTCCAGAATACAACTAAAGGAAAACCCTGTTTATGCCAGGGATCATCAGGTCCTTTTTTTTCTAAGATGTGATCTAGATCTGGCTCTTTATCTAGGTACTGGAGCTGTTCTTTTGGTAATTCTTTATATTTATTTTTCAAACTTTCTTTAATGGCTTCAAGTTGGTCTAAGCTGTTTTTTTTATGTTGCTTGATAGAGGAAAAGATTTTGTAAATTTTTCTTTCTGTTTTATCCAGGTTTTCTCTAAGTTGATCAAATGCATTTAAAGGTATTTTTACTAAATGTCCCCACTTGGTATGCATGTTTTGGGCTAAGAGTTCAAGTTTATCTATTTGTTTTCTGGTTTGTTGAATGCTTTGAATCTTTTTTTCCTCTATTTCATCCAAGGTATAAGTCATTTTTGGAGCTTTGCCCATTGCTTTTAGTTTTGCATTTTCTATCTTTTTGGGAAGAGACTTAATTTTCTTTAAGGTCTTAGCTATTTCTTTTTGAGCATTTTCAAAAGGTGATAAGTCAATATCAACAGCTCTATTTATTTTCTTTTTTTGTTCTTCTAAATAATATGATTTAGGTTTAGGTTCCTCGTGTAAAGATTCTTGGGCTAGAAAAATATATTTTACATCTCTAAATTCTTCGTCCTGAATTTCAGTTAGACCTCTGTAAATTAAAAGAACTTTTTCTATTTCAGGGAAAAGCCAGAGAGTATCAATATTGTTTTTTACTTCAACAAATTCTTCTAAAGTGTCTTGTTTAGAATATTTTATCTTAGTGACAAAGCATCTGATTCTAAGGCCAGGGAGTTTAGATTCTATTACAGGTATATCTGGATGCATGTTGGTGATGGTTATTTTTTCATCACCCTGGAAATATTCCTTTAAAAATTGATCTTCAGAAGCCATGTTAAAAAATTCATAATTCATGTCCTCTGGAAAGTAAGGCCATTTTTCCTTTAACCATTTTTCATCATAGGTCCCTTGTTTATTAAATCTTTGAGGCCACATGATATCAATGGGACCAAAGGAAGCGGGTTCAGGTCTATCTTTTATAGATACTATCAATTGATTTGGATATTCTATATTAGGGAGAGGAATTACTTCTTTTCCATCAGGAAGTAATATCTTATCAATACCTTTACCTAGAGGATTTTTTTTATAATTTTTGCCACCAAAGGCATTTTTCCAGGATATGGGCATCTTCGTAAAGGGTTTGGGCTCTGAAATTTTCCAGCCCAAGGGAGATGGTTTCCAATACCTGTCTCCAAAAACTGTTAAGCTCTTATTTAAACTCCCTACTTTTACTCTGACTTCTAATACGGGTGTTGCTTTTTGTTTTGGGCTAAAGCAACTGCCAGTAAGTAATAGCTCTCCCCTAGGCTTCGGTATGCCCATATCAAGTATTGAATTGCCCTTTAATATATTAGGTAGTTTTTGCCACAGCTCTTGCTCAGTTAAAATATTCTTAGGGTTTATAAGATCAAAAAGTATAAATTTAGAACAAACTAAATAGATTTTGTCTTTTATCTTTATAGGCTTTATAAAGAGAGATATGGAATTATCTTTTAATATTTTCATTTTTATATCATCAAAGTCACATTTGCTAAGTTGGCTACTGTATTGTTAATAGCTAAAGTTTCTTCTCTTAAATTGATTACACTGCTTACAATTTGATTTTGTACATTTCTAATTTCATTTACATTATCTTCAATTTTTGTGGCCATTGTTGTAAGATTTACTTGTTGACTACTTAATGTTTTAATATCTCCCTGTAATTCAGAAATTTCCATAGTTAAAGTTAGGTTTTCTTGTTCAAGCTTTGTAACTTGACTGCGCAATGTTGTAAGTTCTTCTTGTAAATCTAAAACCAAATTTGCAAGCATATTTAACTCTTCTGTCATAGTGTTTTTTATTTCTGCTGCTTCTGTTTCTTCTGAAACCACTTTTAAGTTAGTTCCAAGTAAGTAATCTGACGCTTTAGAAATAAGACTATAAGCAGGTATTAAGGCAGTCTTCCAGGATTTATAAGTGTTGTGTCCTCCTATATGAGTAGTTGAAGCTTGTCCTATTACTGACAGTGTATGTAGTCCTCCTACTAATTT
>LDZQ01001498.1_pt1 | contig 11071 bp, 8 predicted proteins | sample 615361 | NCBI WGS metagenome assembly LDZQ01 (sample SAMN03408297, study PRJNA278302) | terrestrial metagenome | isolation source: oil reservoir sample I2 | place: USA: Alaska, North Slope, Ivishak formation | collected 2013 | reverse complement strand
CAGCACCCCTTTTATTAGATGCAAGATATGTAAATTCATTTTTCATTAATTCATGTCTAAAAAACTTATTCTTTATCTCATCATCTTGAAATCTTGGCAGTAACAATAATTTTCCATTTTTTTGTTCTATCATATCTCCATATAAAGTAATTTTTAAATCCAAAAACTGGTAAGCCTTAAAATTCCTTTTATCAGGCATAAATATAACAAAGTAGTATCCCATTTTGGATTTAATTGCCCTATCACTAAAAACCACTTTTTTATAATCCTTAATCAAAATTTGAAATGGGTCTTTATTTACAAAAATCATAATAGCCCCATATGGAAGCATCACTGTTCTTTTGATATCCTCAGGATATGACCATTTTATTACATGCATTAAAACTTTTTTTAAATACATATAAGGATCTTCTAAAAAATCATTTAATTCCTTTTCTTCATCCACATAAGTATGTCTTATGCCATCTCTATAATTTAAAATCTTATATAACTTTTCTTTGGCAATCTGCTCAATAACATAAGGGGAGTTTACCATCTTCATTCCACAAAAATCATCAATAAGTTTTATATCCTCAACATTAGGACTTAAACACAATACCTCACCTGGAGATAAATCTATTTTATATCTTCCATTTTCTGATGACATATTTATTTGTTTTCTGGTTATTAAATCAAAAAATGTTGTGTTATTGACTGTTAAGGAAAATTTGGCGGTTCTTAAATTAGATGTATCAAGATTTACTATGATAATTAAATAACTTGAACTTCTTTGTGATGTTCTAAAAGCAACTATTACTTCATCTGGTTCAGATTCTATAAATTTGATATCACTGTCCTTAAAAAACAGATGATGGACTTTAAGGATTGCATTTATGCGCCTTAAATATTGCACCTGATTATTTGAATTTCCCCAATTTAAAGAAGTTATCTCGTGCACATTTATCTTTTCCTTGCAAAACCACTCAACTCCACATGCAAATCCAAAGGCTCCAGCATAAGACAACATTGCACAAAGTCCATTTCTCATCTTGGAATAGGTCTCAGACACAGAGGCAAGTCTGTTGTTGTCGTGTGTTTCTGAAAAGTGCACCATTATTCCCTCTTGTTTTGAAACTGAGGTCGAAAAATCAACATAGGGTATTATTTGCTCCTTGGTATAATTTTGAAAAAGTTCTGAATATGCCCAATCATAAAGCCCATTTAAAAGCGCCCTAGTTGTATCAATTGGTCCCCCAAGTCCTTCTAAAAAGAACACTGTATCAGGGAAAGACTCCCGTACCTTTGAGATAATATACTCCCAAACATCAATGGGAAGCATGTACCCTGCATCTCCCCTAAATCCATCTACACCCCTCTCACACCAGGTCAAAAAAACATCTGCCATATACTCCCATAACTCTTTCTTGGAATAATCCAGTTTAGTTAAATCAGCCCATGTAACACCCCATACCACAGGTACTTCTATCTCCCCACCTTCTTTTCTCTTAATCCACTCGGGATGCACATCGTGGATTCTAGAGCCCCATCCAGTGTGGTTTATTGGCATATCTAATATAAGAAGCCCATCCCTTTTATGGATTTCATTGGCAAGCTCCATAAATTGTTCAAGCGGAGTCTTTTTGGGATCAAACTTAGCAAGTGCCCTGTCCACCTGATAAAAATCCAGCACAGCATATGGGCTACCCATCTTTCCAAGCCTTCTATAGGTGGTGGGCACAGGAAATATGGGCAGTAGCTGGATATACCTACATCCAAGCTCATATATAATAAAATCCAGCTCTTCTATTAAATCCCTGAAAGTCCCAGATGGGTAAATTACATGAAAACCAGCCTTATCAAGGGTTGTTAAATCATAGTTGTCCATCCATTTCACATCTTTTTTAGATGGACCAAAGAGTCTAACAAAGGCGTTATATATGATATTTGCACCAGAGGTGATAGCAGGTTTTACATTGATGGACACATTTGGTCCTTCAGGCCATATTGGAATCCTTTTATCTTCCTCTAAAAAATAACACTTTGCCTCAAAATGTCCCACCTCACATAAGGGTAAGGTGATTAAATATCTATCTTCATCAATCTTATTCATTGGGATATCATGCCAGTCCATGAAAAATTTTACCTCGCCCTGCTCCACCTTCCTTATAATCTCACGCTTCATAACATTTGCATACCCAATGTTTGTCCTAACAAAGCCTATACCTTTTCCAAAGTTCTCTTTTAATTTTAACTCAAAGGTAATTGTATCACCTGTAAATCTACAAAATTTCTCTCCAGGAGTTGGAACCTGCTCTATTTTGTCAGTTATTATCATAAAATTCCCGTGTTTTTTGTTTAGTTAGCTATAAAACATTAGACAACAAGATATTTAAATTTATAATAATAGATGATACCAATAATTTCAATAATTCTTTAGAAAAAACTCACGGAAAAATTTATGAAGAAAAATTTGTCTAACCTCTTTAAAAATAAAGAAAAATACAACAAGGCCGATCCTCACCCTCAGAAAAAACTTTCTTCTGGTTTGTAACTAGGGAAAACTGAATAAAAAGATAAAAAAATTGTTAGAATTAAAAGTCAGATTTTTTCCTATGAAAAAACGAAAATTTTTCTGAACAACATTGAAAACTTTTTAGCAACTTGCAAAGAATTGAATCTAATAGAGAATATAAAAAAATAATCATAAAACAATGTTTAATTTTATTAATTTCTTATAACTATTATTAATTTCACACAAATATTAAATATAAACGTTTTTTTGCTTTAACACCAAAAATTTATCTTCAATAAATTTCTCTATTACATTTTAGTTTAATATATTTCCAAAAACTAAAAATATTTAAACTCCAAGTAAAATCAATTTAAAATAAAAAAATTACCCCTTTTGCAACCACTCTTTTAAAGAAGGGTGTTCACAAAAACAGCTGCCAGACCAAAAACACCTGGCAGTAAGTTCTACTCCATTTTGAATGACAGAAACGGGTCTATCTGCTGACACCACAATTAAAATTACCTTTTCTCGCCTGGCAGTAAAGCGAAGGGCTGAATTAAATCTGGCCCCTCTGGAACGGTCTTCACCACTTACTCTGGCTCCATCTAAAAGGCAGGCAAATTTTTTCAAAGTAGCATCCCTGGTTAGATGTAAAGCTCCATCTACCCTGGCTAAGGACTTGGCTAATCTCAAATGGGGTAAATAAAGTAAATTTAAAGGCCTTTCCAGGTTTTGCCCAGCAATGTCCTCCAGAGGCGGTTCATTTAAGTCTAGAATCAAAGAACACCCATGTTTATGGCTCTGAGATGCTTTGACCAGGCTGGTAACCACTTTCAACAAGTTGTTTCTCTGTTCTTCACTCAAGTCTGTTTCCAGCAAAAGCTCTTCTAGGACCACCAAGTTGGGCTCTCTATTGGAGCCTCTAAACACTCCGTCCTGAAAACTACAAATCAGTTCTTCATCTAAATACAAAAAACCATGACTTCCTCTAAAATCTGCCTTTAAACTAGATTTAGGAAGAGGACTCTTGGAGATACCCACAATCTTTTCCCCATCAGAAATCATCTTCATTTCTGTATGTTGAACAGCAGTAAGGAGTTTGCGTACATGTTTTATATTGTGCAAAGAAGGCTGTTCTTCCTGGGGAAAGCTAATTTCAAAGTCCAGGGTATTTAACAAAGAAGGCTCTACAAAAGCCAGTTTTCCTCTGGCCCAGGCCCCTTCTTCTTTGGTCTTGGAAAGTTCTAAAATACTTTTAAGTAAGGGATAAATCCGCAAATGAGTATCTAACCCCAGAAGTTCATTGCGTTTATCCACAATATAATCCCTGATGGCATGCAAACCAAGCCCTTCTAAGACCAGAGCAGTATTCCCCAGGGTAAGAGAACTTTCCAGAGCAAAATCTTGAGCCAAAAGCCTTGTAGCCTGCTCTAACCACCTCTCAATAGGCCCTGTGGAGCAGAGGTCAAAATGATGCTCTGTAAACCACTTTTGATAATAAAGAGAATTGGACCATCCTCCAAAAGAAATGAGTCCAGAGAGTTTTAAATTTTCAAATTTTACCAGTTCCCTTAAATGAGAAAGCTTTTGGGCCTCTGTTTGTAACCAAATCTTTTTTTTCAAAAAAAGCTCTTCTAAAATGGGCTCATGCCCCCTTAACAAGTCATAAGGGTCATAAATTCTTAAATTCTCTTCTTCAGGAGTAAGGGCATAAATCAAGGCTACCCGCGAAGGATGAATATAATCACTTAAACCTTCCCTTAAACCCTCTAAAGCATGATAAATACAAAGTTGTCTGGAAAAATTACCCATCCTCTTTTCCCCTTAATTTGACTAAAAACAATTATCAAATTATGTAAACTTTTCTTCTGCCCATTTAAAAAACTATCTTTTTAAGAAAATCAGAAAAAAAGAAAAAAATCAATAAAGGAGGAGCAATTGCCCAGTAAAGGTTATTTGATGGACATAAACAAAATAAAGGGACTAAGTAGCAAAGAAAAAGAAGAACTGGCTCCAGTAGTCGAACAATTTAGTTTCAGGGCACATGAACACTATCTGTCCCTAATCAATTGGGAAGATCCCAAGGATCCCTTAAAAAGAGTCATCTTACCTCAAAAAGAGGAACTTATTGAATGGGGACGATTAGATGCCTCTTCAGAAAAGAATTTTTCTATTTTTCCTGGTCTCCAACACAAGTATACCAGTACAGCTGTCTTACTTATAAGCAATGTTTGTGGCGGTTTTTGTCGCTTTTGTTTTAGAAAAAGGCTCTTTTTACATCCAGATGTTAATGAATATATACATGATTTTGAGCCAGTATTCTCTTACCTGGAAAACCATCCTGAAATAAACAATGTACTTCTAACTGGGGGAGATGGGCTTTTGGTCTCTACCAACAAATTAAAAAAAATCATTTCTCGTTTGCGCGAGATAAAACATATAAAGATTATCCGCATAGGTACTAAACTTCTGGCTTTTAATCCTTATCGTATCTTAAAAGATCCAGAACTATTAGAACTAATAAAAAACTATAGTCTACCAGAAAAACGCATCTACATTATGACTCACTTTAACCATCCTCAAGAAATAAGCCCTCAAAGCATCAAAGCCGCTAATCTTTTAATCAAAGCAGGAGCAATTTTAGCCAATCAAACTCCCTTTTTAAAAGGTGTTAATGATGACCCATATACTTTAGCCTCTTTATTTAAAAAACTTTCTTATATAGGCATTCCCCCTTATTATGTCTTTATATGCAGACCAACTATTGGTAACTTTGTCTTTAGTGTCCCCATTGAAAAGGCCTTAGTAACCTTTCAAAAGGCACAAATGATGTGCTCAGGCTTAGCTAAAAGAGCAAGACTTACTATGTCCCACTCCACAGGTAAAATTGAACCCATAGCTTTAACTCAAGAACACATTATTTTTAGATACCATCGGGCAGCAGATTCCGAGCAAAGTGGAGAGGTGATGTTTTTTAAGCGCAATCCTCATGCTTATTGGTTTGACGATTATGAAGAAATAGTACACAACTATAGTTATAATAATCCCTATAGGTGTTTTGGCCCGGAATAAAACTTTACTTTAAACCTTAATAAGGTGACCAATAATGAAAACTATCTTAAAACTCTTTGTTTTCTTAAGCTGTCTTTTTTATTAGCTCCATTATGCAAGCTAAAGTAATTTTTATTAAGGAATCTCTAATTAATTACGCTAAAAAATCTCCATTTTTCTAGTGACAAGTTTACTAAGAAGATGTATATGCATCTATTATATTGAAATTACGAAATAAGTAAAAAAAAAGGATACCGAATTGATGCTACGAGGTTTATATCTTGCCCATGGAATTTATCTAATCCTAGATTAAAAAACGCGATAAATGATCGCTTATCATTTCAAAAGTTTTTGGAATTGGATCTTTTCTATGAACAGGTTACAGATGAGACTAAAAAAAAGACAGGCGAATAATGTTTCTTTAAAATTTTCTTCCATCTCTCCAGCATAAGAGAAAAACCTCTTCCCCACCCGATAAAAAAGATTTTTTTGAGCTTGATTATTTGTTTTCTTGTTGTAATTATATGTGTTATTAAAAAACGATAAAACAGGCAGGCACAAAAAGCCTATGGTCAAATCTCAGATAACTCAAGCCATCGATCAGGTCATTTCGGCCGGTATTCATCCTATTCTGAAGGAACAAGGTTTCAAAAAACAGGGCCGCGCTTTTTATAAACGAGTTGCTGACCTTTATCACGTTGTCCACGTTCAAGGAAGTCTCTGGAACGAGTTTGACACTGGACGGTTTACGATTAATTTAGGTCTATCCTCTCCCGAGATTGCTGCTGAATGGTTTGGTGGCAGGTTACCCAAGAGCCCTGCCAGCCATCGGAATAGGCTGTTCTATGAACGCATCGGCTCTCTTCTGCCGGTAAAGGCTGACCACTGGTGGTCCATCGGGCTTGACACCGACCTTGCTGAACTAGCGCAGGAGGTTGGCGATGCGCTGAGGAACTATGGTCTCAAATTCCTTGAGTGGCCTGCCTTTCGGTCCACACAAGACCTGTTAGGGGCATTAGAGAGAGATGAGTTGCCGTTAAGCTTATTCGGAGCGCCAACGATCCGAACGGAGTTACTTGGCGTGTTACTGCATAGAGCCGGGCGTGTTGATGAAGCCAAGACAGTCTTGACCAACTTGATCGCAGGGAAGGAACACACTTTGGGCTTAAAAGGTTATGTAAATCGCATTCGGGCTCTTGGCACCAGGCTTGGATTGGCTCTATAAGAATAAAAAAGGGGACAGGCGAATTATGTTTGATACGTTTTTGCGGAATTTATTTTAAAATATCCAATAATTTTGGGCAATAACATTTTACGGCGTTGTATAACGTTTCATCGTAGGGGCGATTCATGAATCGCCCTTACATGAATCGCCCCTACAAATTATAAATCCCCTTCAATTCTAATTCCCACCCGTGATTCAACTGCCTCTAAGATGGCTTTTAACATCTCAGCATACGAAAGCCCAAAAATCTTTGCCATTTTTGCAAGATGCCCATCCCAACACCAGCCAGGATTTGGATTTACTTCAAGAAGTTTTGGATTCCCTTCTCCGTCACATCTCCAATCAAACCTACAATAATCCCTGCACTCAAGCCTTTCAAACAATTTTAAACAACACTCTACAATAAATCTTTCTGTATCCTCTGAAAGATTTGCTGGAACCGACTTTAGATTCCAATAAGGAGAATCTGGTAACCACTTGGCTTCATAACCACATACCCTAGGAAGCTCTGGCGGTAAACATGAATAGTCTTCTTCTATTATGGGCAACACCATATAAGATCCAGACGGATTCCCGATAATTCCAACGCTTAAATCCTTTCCAGATAGAAATTCCTCTACCAGAATAGGCTTATCATAACCAAATTTTTCTCTTATCTCTGAAATAGCATTCATAAGTTCTTCAGGGGTATTGGCCACACTTCTTTTGGTAATACCAAAACTTGAATCTCCAAAGTTAGGTTTTACAAGGACAGGAAAAGAAAAAGATATTTCAAAAGTTATATCTTCAGGTTTTATAAACATAGCTTCTGGAACAGGGATTTCCATTTCTTTCGCAATACCGCGAACCAAAGACTTATCATAACAATAGGCAAGACATTGAGGATATGTGAAAATAGACTTTATATAGAAAAAGATATCTCATCAGATGAATCTGTTAGATGTGGTGGCTATTGTAATGATTTAAGTCAATATGACTTAATTGATGATAACTAAAAATAATGGAGATAATTATGCAAGAGATACAAAGAAAACTTACAAATTTCAAATTATCTGGGATTGCAAAGACATTAGAAAGCAGAAATCAGTATGCTATTGAAAAAGGACTGAGTTATCTTGAGTTTTTAGAGTTATTACTTGAAGATGAATCGATAAACCGTCAGAGCAATTCGTTTAAGAAGAGATTTGCCAAATCTAAGCTTGATTCTTCAAAAACGCTTGAATGTTATGATTTTACATATCAGCCAGAATTAAAGAAACAGGACGTGTTAGATGTAGCAAGTTGCAGATTTATAAGTGAAAAGAAGAATATAATTTTTATGGGTAATCCAGGAGTAGGTAAAACACATCTTGCAAATGCCATAGGTATAGAAGCTTTGAAAAAAGGTTACAAAGTTCTTTTTATTCATGCAAATGATATGGTATCAAGATTAGTTGCAGCAAAAGGTGATGGCAGTTATTTTACGGTATTAAAGCAATTTTTACAGGTAGATTTACTTATTATTGATGAGGTTGGATTTAAAAAGATACCATTGAATTACGTGGATGAATTTTTTGAAATTATCAGACAAAGATATGAAACAAATTCTGTGATTGTAACTACTAATAGACCATTTGAAGAATGGGGAAATATATTTGGTGATGTAGTCTTAGCTTCTGCAATAATAGACAGACTTATTCATCATTCCCATATCTTCAAAATAACTGGTAAGAGTTACAGAATAAAAAGTTTACAGGATGTAAAAAAGGAGTAAATCTTACTGGGGAATTTTAAGGGCCATAAGGTGGGGATTTTTTATTGACTTTGACAATCAATTTTACGTTCAAATTCGTTTACCAAGTTACCATTGCTGCCATATTTTTGGATGGTCAATTGAGAAATAATTAAGGTGTAATTTGATTAGATTCTATGATAAAATAGACTTCGAGTCAATTTAAAATCGACCACTGGTCGATAATGTCGTTAAGGTTCACACACGGTATCGCTGGGCAATTCACTGGCTGAACGAACGGCATAACCGATAAGGAGAAAAATATGAAACAGACAACTTCAGTCTCCAACCAACTTCCGGACCCCAGGGCCACTCGTCGGATCGGCGCGCCGTCGGGTCCACGGAAGGCTGACCTGAGACGCGCAACCTTGATTGAAGCCGCAGGGAAACTATTCGTGGAAAAGGGCTACGAGGCCACCACAATGGATGAGATCGCTGCCGCTGCCAATTTTGCAAAGGGGACACTTTACCATTACTTCGCCAACAAAGCCGAACTGCTTGGAGCTTTGAAGGAAGGTTTCGAAAACGAGGTCATGGAACGTATCCTGGCACGTGTGGAAAGCTGCCCAGCCGATGATTGGCGCGGACGTATCAAGTCATGGATCGACGCAGCGGTCGATGCCTACTTCGAATTAAAAGAACTTCATGACGTTGTGATCTATAGCTTAGGAATGCCGTTTCGGCACGCAATGGTTGATGCCGAAATTACCCGGTATCTTACAAAATTGATTCATGATGGCTGCGAGGCAGGGGCTTGGCAGGTTGATGATGAACGTTGGACTGCGGTAGTCATGTTTTACAGCTTTCGCGGCGGTTGCGATGAGGCCATTATGGGGACACAGCGCGCTGAAGACGTGCCCAATAAACTCAACGATCTATTTCTGCGTATTTTGGGTGTGTATGAATAAGGGACGAATGCAGATGCTTTGTAGGCTGCATTCAAGCTTGCTGGATCGCCTGAGGCAGATGATCCAGCAAGCTTGAAATGGCGCCAGTTGCTCCTGTTGTAAAAGGTTTACGGCCTGGAATCCTGAAGAGACTGCCAGGTGGGACGCTCCAGAAAGCTACCACCAACATTGCTCTCCATTTCGAGAAACATTTTCCAGGGCATTGCAAACGAAAGATACTCCGAGCCTAAAAGTTTGCGAACATTCTTTCTGGCCGAAATATCCGTGAGCCCCACAACCGCCCGGGGATTTTCCGATTTGGCCTCGTTCCAGGGAATGATGCCAATTTGTTGGCACCCTGCAGCCTGGGGGATGATCACGTTTTCCATGCCTTGTCTTTCGTAGTTGGCGAGAACCACCAACGCCGACAGTTGGTCTGCATCAACGGTAAAAACCACGTTTTCCGGTTTGTCTGCCACAGGGTCCGTATCAGAAAGCGGCTTAAAAAGTACATAACGGGATTTGATTTCCATGATGGGCAGTTCCTCCTTAAGCCACTGATCCACCAGCTCTGGACCTTTTAAATATCTTTCACCTTCCAGAAAATCATCCGCAAACTCTTTTCTCGCAGCTCCGGCAAGACTTTCCCCAACCTGCCTTCCCTTTTCCCACTGCTTGTTTCCGGACGACAAAAACCGGGTAAAGCAGTCGACTCCGCCCGGAAACTGTTCATATGCATTGCCGAACCCCAGGCCCACACCGCCGCCCCAGCAGCCGTAGGTCTGTGCGTCAAAGGCTGCGGTCTTGCCCCTCGCGGCATTGGCAAACAAAAACATCACACATCCCCATTTGCCCGGTTTAAATTGAAGAGCGTTTTCCGGTTTGTCATCCGCCAGAACAACCGCCACGGGGTTGTACTTGAGTCCAATGGCTTTAGCGATTTTTGATTCCATAGATCTTCCTCCTTCTAATTTGCTAATTTCAGCAAACCGACGACGTTAACGACTCTCACCGAATAATGATCCTTGATACTACAGCAATATCGACCGTGAGTCAATATAAATCGACTCTGCCATCACCCCATTTTTTGCATCTTTAAGCCACAAGTAAACTTTTCTTTCTTCTCATTTTTCCTAACTCATTAATCCGCTGTCTTTTTTCCTCAATCTTAAAATAATAATCTAATTTAAAGTAACACACCTTATACGATTCATAAATCTTTTGTCTAAACCTAAAAAGTAGTTCTTTAGCTGATAATAACAAGTTTTTTAGCCCATCTGAAATGCGATAATAAATAAATTTGCACACAACTTTACCCTTACTATTAAGTTTTTCCCTTTTTGCCATATTTTCTAAAAGTTTTGAAACAATTGTATCTGCCTCTATTTGACTTAATATATTCCAGCAAAAGGCATAGTTCAATTACTTTTGAGTATAAAATTAACTAGATTTTCTACCTTAAATTTTCAATATAGGGCAAAAAATCCAAAAAATATTTAACTTAGGTTTATTTATATAGTAGAGAATAAAAGTAAGATTTAATTTCTACCTAACTGGTGTTAATGGCCAATTAAAATGAGCCCTAATCGGACAATAATTTTGAGCCACTTCTAGAGTGCAACAGATGGCAAAAGGCCATATCCTTC
>LDZQ01000405.1_pt1 | contig 11204 bp, 8 predicted proteins | sample 615361 | NCBI WGS metagenome assembly LDZQ01 (sample SAMN03408297, study PRJNA278302) | terrestrial metagenome | isolation source: oil reservoir sample I2 | place: USA: Alaska, North Slope, Ivishak formation | collected 2013 | reverse complement strand
GCTGATCGACAGTTCAACCTCGTCCCCACCACTGCCCTGGATCCACATAGAGAGTTTGTAGGTTCCCACGGGAAGATCCCGCACGATCTGGTACATTTCGAACTCGAAGGGCTTGTCGAGCCAGTAGTTCACGGCATACACGCCGTGGTGGGCGTTCTGTGGAGGGCTTGCCCGCACGAGCTTGACCGACTGCTTGTTGCCTTCAACGATCCATGGATCAAAGTTACCTGTCTCGAAACTCCAGTTCGAAAGATAGTTCGTCGGCTCTTTGATCAGCAGTCTGGCCTCAACAATGGTATCGTAACCATCGATCTTTCCCATTATTCGATATTCTCCAGCGTCCTTCAGCTTCCCCTCTTCCACCTGCCAAACGACGGGGACAAGCCTCAGCGAATCGTCTGAAAAGAGTGCTCTAACCCTCTGAGGAAGCTCTACACTTCCCACGATTGACTCCAGCGTTATTGAAGAAACCTGAACGAGCTCAGCCTTCTCTTCGAGCAGTTCTTCGTAGTTGCGGAAGATCTTAAGAGTTTCGAGTGCGTTTCCTTGAAAATCGAAGAGCGCCTGGTTCTCCCAGGGGTTTCCCTCATCAGTTTTCCAGCCAGCTCCTTTCACTGGGATCCATGCACCTTCCCAGTAGAAAAGGCCCAAGCCTCTGCCGTTTGGCACTTGCTTTAAAACCTTGATCAGGTCTCTGAGAAAACTCGTCTGTCCCCGAACGGTGGCCAAATAACCTGCCGTCCATTGAAGGCTTTCATCACCAAAGATATTCCCATGGCCGTCCGCATCCTGCAGCGTCCATGGGTATGCCGTTTCGACGACGAGAACATCTTTCTTGTAACGTTGCGAGACATCGTTCAGATTGAAGCTCAACTCTTCCAGCGTGCCGTGCCAGTAGGGATAATAGGAAACTCCGATGACGTCGAAGTCAACGTTCCTTTTGATGAGTTCGTCGAAAAACCATCTGAACAGAGAATTGTTTCCACCTTCGGCTAAATGAACGACGATGGGAATTTCTGGATCGAAATCCCGCACTGCTCTTATTCCAGCTTTGAGCAATGCTGTGAAATCATCGAACCCTCTCGCGTTCGGACCAGATATTTTGACCGTCTGGCCAGAGAAAACCGTTGTTCAGCTCGTTTCCCAACTGAACCATGTCCACGTGAACGCCTCGCTCTTTCATGTATTCGAGCACGAACTTTGTGTAATCGTAAAGCGCCTTCTGCAGATCCTCCCCGTGCAGATCTCGCCAGGCCTTCGGCTTGCTCTGTTTGCCGGGATCGGCCCACCAGTCACTATAATGAAAATCGATCAGAACCTTCAAATCGTATCTTTTCGCTCTCGCCGCCAACTCGGTCATGTTCTCATGGTCGCAGTTTCCACCACCCAAGGGTCTTTTGAATTCGTCTCTTGGATCGTTCCAGATTCGAAGCCTGATCCAGTTCACGCCGTAGTCTTTCAGAATCTCGAGACAGTCTTTCTCTACGCCGATATCGTAGAATCTCCCACCCAGCCTTTCAATTTCGTGCAACATCGAAACATCGACGCCCAGGATAAGAAGCTTTTCGGAAGCGAAAAGCAACGTTGAAAATATCAAGGCCATGATCCCCGCTTTCCACAGATTTTTCATTCCTTCACCGCCCCTCTCGTTAAACCACTCACGAGGTATCGCTGCATCGCCAAGAACAGTATCACCATCGGTAGCATTCCCAGCAACGCGGCAGCTGTGAACAGGCCCCACTCTGTTTCGTACGGTCCCACGGCGAAGGACTGCAACCCGAGTGCGTAGGTGTAGTTTCGCACGTTTTGCAGCACGATTCTTGCGATGACGTACTCGTTGAAGGTACCGATAAAGGTCAAAAGGAAGACCACAACCAATATTGGTCTTGCGAGCGGCAGTACGATCATGTAGAAGCTCTGAAATCTGGTCGCACCGTCGACTATCGCAGCCTCTTCCAGCGAGGCAGGTATGAGATCGTAGAAGCCTTTGATCAGATAGACGTTGTAAGCGATGTTCGTCAGATAGGCGAGTGCGAGACCACCTATGGTATCCACACCGAGGAAGGGTACAAACTTTCCGAGAAAGTTGAGAAGATTGTAGATCGCGATCATGAATATCACACTGGGGAACATCTGGATGAGAAGAAAGCTCAAAATTCCGTACCTTCTGCCAACAAAACGCATCCTGCTGAACGGATACGCTGCCGCGGCACAGATTGAAGTCGTGATGATTGCGACGATCGTAGAAACGATGATGGAATTGAGCACCCACCGGCCAAAGTAATGCTTCATCTTCTCCTTCCAGATCTGATCTATCCTGAACAGATGTTTGTCCACGTCGCGGAACAGTTTCTGTGCTTCAGAAAACAGAGAAAGCTTCATCAGACTACCAGCTCGGCGTGAAACCACGGCGAGGTCCGCGCGAACCTTGTTCACAAAATCGAGCTTCACCAGATCGAGCAATCGCGTCAGATGTTCCGAGGTCACGAAGGTCCCGCTGTAAGAGAGCACCAGCAGATCATCGCAGATCTTTTCGAAGTCAGCCATCACTTGTTCGAATTCTTTGACGATTTGTTCGTAATTCTTTGAATAGTTCTCAAAGCGCGTCGTGAAGGTTCTGTAATCCTCGATCCACCTGAGATCGCTGACAGCCTTTTGCACGCTTTCCTTCACTTCATCGCTTCGCCCGTAGGAATTCGCGAAGTTTCTCAGCCAGGTGAGAACTGTTGAGTAGCGCTGAAGGTCCGTTCTCGATAAGGATTTGATTGCCTCGACGCTGGAAAGTCTGGCTTTCAAAGTGTCTTCAAAAAGAATGAGCTGCAGCCATGATCTTTCCTCGGCGAGCCTGAGCTCGAGCAGTTGTCTCTTTTGTTGAAGCTCCTCCGCTCTTTGACTGAGCCGTTGAAGTTCTGATTCTTTCAACAAAATCGAGCTGTTGAGCTCTCGCAGTCTTGAAAGTTCATCGCTGTATCGTCCGATCAATGTTTCCAGATCGTCGCATATCCTCTCGAGCCTTGGTCTGATCTCTTCGTAGGTTCTCACCATGTCGCTGTAGGTTGTCAAACTCTTGAGCCGTGGCTCTATGTTCGTAAGCTCGACGAGTCTCTCGGAAAGGTGCCTTGCAGTTTTTCCAATTTCCAGCAAGTCTTCGAAACCCTGCAAAGAGAGCGAGGCGTTCCTCAGCCGAGAAGCGACGTTTTGAAGACTCTTCAGGAACAACGTATCGTCGGTGGGAAGGACGCTCTTGGCAGTCGTGCGTGCGAGCGAATCCTTCATTTTCACAAGAGCTTCAACAGCGGTGGTCAGGGAACGTAGTTCGGTCAGCACATCACCGTTCAACAGGATCTGTGCTTCTAATATAGATCGCTCCAGAGGTTGAAGGGTCTTTCTCAGTGATTCTATTTCTGATCTCAACGAAGAAATCCGGGCCGAAAGCGTTTCGAGTTCTTCCAAAGACGCACCCCCGAGCTCTTCATGAGTTTGCCTCAGAAGATTCATGGCGAGTGCATAAGACTGTTCGTCATCAATTTTGAATCCAACCATCTCCTCGACCGCCGATCTCAAAATCTTTTCCATCTGGGAGTTGAATTTCTCTTTGCTCAACACTTCGTAAAGGACAAAAGCCAGTTCTTCTTTATCAATCTTCAGTTCACTCAGAGTTTTCAGAAGGACCTTTTCGATCTGCCTCAGATCGTTCAAGGTCGACTGCTTCACCCGGTTGGCGTTCGTTTCGAATATCTTCACTAAGGCTTCGTAAGATTTCCTGGCGGAGTCGTTCCTTTTGTTTGATTCATCGAGGTAATTTCTCATTTTTCGGAGCAGTTCCGTTGCCTTCGTTCGGGCCTGAGCTAAGGTCAGTCTATCGTAAGGGCTCACACGCGATATCAGCTTTTGAAGTTCTTTGACGAGCACCGGCACATTTTGTTCCTGAACGATCAAGTCCACATAGTTTTGAAGCGTGAGCCTGCTCGAAAAGAGATCGGTCGAGAAAGCCGCCTCGTCCCTTCTCAAAGAGGTTGTCACCACCCACACGGTCGGGAAAAGGATGACGACGATCAGAAATATCAGGATCGCGTGCACGTGCAGTTTCATTTTCCCACCTCTTCGAAGACACCGGAGAATCTGAAATTGACGTAGCTGATTCCACCAACGAGGAAGAAGATGAGGATCGATATGGCTGCCGCCAGGCCAAAGTCTTGGCCCGTTCCAGCCTGGAACGCGAGCTTGTAGACGTAGGATATTAGTATGTCCGTATAGCCTGTCGGTGTCGTGGAACCCGGTATGGGAGGACCTCCAGCCGTGATGAGATAGATGATCGTGAAATTGTTGAAACTGAAGGCAAAACTACTCACAAGAAGCGGTGCGATCACGGCCATGAGCAGCGGAAAGGTTATGCTCGTGAACCGTCTGAATTTTCCAGCCCCATCGATCATGGCAGCCTCGTACAGTTCGTAAGGTATACCCTGAAGCGCCCCGAGCGAGATGGTCATCATGTAAGGATAGGTGAGCCAGACGTTGACGAGCAGTACTGCAACCCTTGCCCAGAAAGGATCGTTCATCCATCTGATGATCGGCAGGCCGAGCGCTGGTAGGAGGAACTTGTTGATCACTCCGTAGCTCTCGTTGAAGAGTCCGTTTCTCCAAATCAGTGCCGATATGAACACGGGGATCGCCCAGGGAATTATGAGCAAGGTTCTGTATATATTTCTTCCTCTGAGCTTTGGGTCGTTCAAGACCAGAGCGAAAGGCAGCCCCACAGCCAGAGACAGCACCACGCTGAGCAATGCCCAGAGGAAGGTCCACACGAAAATCTTGAAGAACGGTCCCGTGATCCTCGGATCCCTCAAGATTCTCAAAAAGTTTTTCCAGCCAACGAAGTCTATGTAGCCGATCAGATAGACCTCTTCGTTCTTCTCGTTCACATCGTAGAAGGAGCCTTCCCTCTCGATCAAGGGTCTGTTCGTTTTGTTGTTCACAACGATCAGTTTCGTTCTGGGCTTATCGTTTTCCAAAGTCTGCATCAAATCGAGCCTGTACAATCTCTCTATTCTGGCGAAGCTCCATTCACCAGTTCGATCTATTCTCAACGCGTATCTGTTTCCATTTGGATGGACGAATTCCGACTTCTGAAGGTAGAACTGCGCGATTCTGCTCTTGAACAAAGGTGCGTTCAGTCTGAGAAACTCCTCCTGTGGCGAGTAAAAGGCCCTGTAGGTTTTTTCTCCTGAAGTGATCATCCTGATCTCTGTGAGATCCTCAGACTGTGGCACACGTTGGTAAGTTGAACTCTCGATCGGTATCAGCTGAGCTTCACTCAGGAGCACGTCCTTTCCTTTCTTTTTGATGGGGATCGGTTTTTCAGCTATGAACAGAGTTCCTTCTATTTTGAACAAAATCAGAAAATCGTCGTACATCGGTATCAGACCATCGTAAGCGATGAACAGCTTGTACTCGACTGCTTCATTTCCCACCTCGTAAGTGTAAACCGGATCGTACAAGAGCCTCTCGATGGCCTCCTCTTTCGGCATGTAATGCCCGGTACCGTAGTTGGTGAAGGCGGTTTTCACGGTGAAGTAAATCGGATAGATGACAAGCACAGTGAGCAGAACAAGCGCGGGAGCAACGTATCTGTATGGGTATCCTTTGGGATTGAAAATGAAGAAATCGATCAAAAATACAAGGATCAAAAACAGAGCGCCCAGAGCATAATAAGCGTTGTTGAAGAGAAAGAAGGCTATCCAGAAGAAAAAAACGTTCAGAAGGCCGATGAAGGAAAAGCTCAAAAGCTTTTTGATCACGTGTTCCCACTCCAGAACCCGGGGCGGATAGCCCCGGGTGAGGATTCACTGAATCTGAGCTTTGATTCTTTCGACCGCGTTCTTCATAGCTTCTTCCGGTGTGGCTTTCCCGTTGACGATAAGGTTCAGCGCATCATCCATAGCACCCCAGACGAATCCCATCTGCGGTACGTTCGGCATGGGTATGCCGTTACCCGCGCTCAGTGTGAAGGCGACCACATCTGGATTGTCCTTGACGAGTTCGAGCACATCCTTCCTTGCTGGAAGCCTGGGGTCTGCGAGGTAGAGCCTGTACATGGTGTCCCTCTTGGCAATGAAGTTGGTCAAGAACTCGATCGCCAGGAGTTTGTTCGTGGATTTGGCGTTCACCATGAAGCCCTGTACGCCGACGAAAGGTCTTGCAACCAAGCCAGGTTCAGGTTCCGGTATCAGCGCTACGCCGTAATCGATGCCTGCATCTCTGTAGTCCTTGATCGCCCAGGGTCCGTTGATTATCATCCCGGCCTTGCCCTCTTTGAACATCGAATCCATGATCTGGTAATTGTCGGCTGGGTCCACCACTTTCTCATCCACCAGTCTTTTGAGAAGTTTGGCGGCCTTTATTGCTCCTTCGTTCGCCAGACCTATGTCCGTGACATCGAGCCCTGATGGAGTGTCTTTGAAGACGTAACCACCATAGCCGAAAATGAACGGCACCACGTAGTAAAACGTGGTGGCTGGGAAGATGAGTCCTCTGACCTCTCCCGCGAATTCTGCATCGATTTCCTTTGCTATCTTGATCATGTCTTCTACTGTCTTCGGAGGCTCAGGCACGTAGTCCTTGTTGTAGATCAACGCGATCGCTTCGAGGGCGTAAGGCAGGCCGTAGAGTTTGCCACCGTAGGAGAAGGCGTTCAATCCGCTCGAGAAGAACTGCGTCAGGTCTGCAAAGTTCGGTATGGGTTCGAGCAAACCGTTCGCCACCAGTTCTCCTACCCAGTCATGCGCACCCACGATGATGTCTGCTCCCTGTCCTTCCGGAGCGGCCGTTAGAAACTTCGGTTTGATGTCTGAAAAGTTCACGTACTGGACTTCAACAGTCACGCCGTATTTGGCCTTGAACTCTTCCGCGAGCCTCTGCAGGATGTCGACCTGCTTCTCGGAACACCAGATGGTGAGCTTTGTCTGTGCAAAGATCGCCAGTGTCATCAGAACGACCACCACGATGAGTAACTTCCTCACAGTATCACCTCCGCAACATTAGCTTATCACTACGGAAGCCACAACGTCAAGAATGGCGAGCTTCGTTAACACGCGGAGCATACTGGTGCATACTCGAGATTTGAAGAGATTAGAGACAGAAGGTGCAATTTTTTCAAGCACGATGGTCAAAAAAGGGCCAAAGTTCTGTTTTACGATGCTTTCGTTTTGAGCAGGTTGGTGGTAGAATTTAATTGTAAACTAATTCACGAATGACTCGTGGAAGAGCATTTACCCTACGTGAAAGGAGGTTCTTTGATGGAAAAGTCACTGTATGAACAGGCGCTCGAGGTCTTCAGGCAGGCGGCGAGCGTCATGCAGCTGGATCCCAACATTCAGAAATTTCTCGAGAGGCCTCAGCGCACCATAATTGTTGAGTTCCCGGTTCTAATGGACGACGGCAGGGTCGAAATGTTCGTTGGTTACAGATGCCAGCACAGCACAGCGCTCGGTCCTGCAAAGGGAGGCATAAGGTATCATCCCAACGTCACGCTCGACGAAGTACAGACCCTCGCGTTCTGGATGACATGGAAATGTTCGTTGCTCAATCTGCCCTACGGCGGCGGTAAAGGTGGTGTGAAGGTCGATCCGAGCAAGCTGAGCAAGGGCGAACTCGAGAGGCTATCGAGAAGGTTCTTCTTCGAAATATCGCAGTTCATTGGTCCACACAAGGACATCCCAGCTCCAGACGTGAACACGAACCCGCAGGTCATGGCCTGGTATCTGGACACCTACAGCATGCACGTTGGTTACACCGCGCTCGGGGTCGTAACGGGTAAGCCCGTGGAGCTTGGAGGTTCGGTTGGCAGAAACGAAGCTACAGGTAGAGGCGTTGCCGTGGTGGCGGCAGAGGCGTGCAAATTACTGGGCAAGGACATTTCTAAGGCTAAGGTCGCCGTTCAAGGTTTCGGTAACGTTGGTTCCTTCTCTGCAAAGATATTGCAGGAAGAGTTCGGAGCGAAGATCGTTGCCGTGAGCGACATTTCCGCGGCATATTATGATCCGAACGGGATCAACATCAGTGATCTCATAGCTTACAGGGACAGCAACAAGGGACTCATCAACGGTTATCCAAAGGCTCAGAAGATCAAGCATGAGGAGCTGTTCGAACTCGACGTTGACATACTCGTTCCAGCCGCTTTGGAAAACTCCATCACGGAGGAAAATGCTGACAGGATCAAGGCAAAACTCATCGTGGAAGGTGCGAATGGACCTGTAACACCCGAAGCCGACAAGATCCTTCGTTCAAAGGGTGTGACGATCATACCGGACATCCTCGCGAACGCTGGTGGAGTGACGGTCTCTTACTTCGAATGGGTGCAGGATCTACAATCGTTCTTCTGGGATCTGGACGATGTGAGAAGCAAGCTGGCCAAGATGATGAAGGCTGCCTTCGCGGACGTAGCGAAGACAAAGGAAAAGTACGGTACGGACTTCAGAACCGCGGCGTACATAGTGGCGATCGATCGAGTGGCGAAGGCGGTCAAACTGAGGGGTATATATCCATGAAGGAAGCGGGGCTTGTGCCCCGCTTTCATTTTCTTTCATCCAGTCTTGTTCCTTCTTGAAGGTTCGAATAACTTTTCAAAGCAGCCTGTGAGGTTCGAGCCTGAAGTGCCTGATTCTTGATGTTTTCCATGAAGTTCTTCATCTTTTCCAGCCTCACCCTGTCGGCCTCAATTATGTTGTTGGCAAGTTCTTCAGGGATCTTGGAAAGCGTCTTGAGCAACAACTCACGCTGTTCCAAAAGCATGTTCATGCGCTCAAAATTCTCTTGCTCCAGTGCCCTGTCGAGTTCGTTCTCAAGGTGTATCAGCTGTTGAACCAGTTCTTCGTCATCAGCAGGCATTCTCCCCCTTCTTTCAAGAAGCTTCTGAGTTTTCCCATCAAAGGATGTTCGATGTCAGAGATGTCCAGGAGAGGTCTGAGCACGAACTGTCTGTTCGCCAGGTCGTAGTGAGGTATCGTCAAACTCTCGCTTTCCAGAACGATGTTGCCGTACAGAACGATGTCCAGATCGATAGTTCTCGGTCCCCATTTTCTGTCACGGACTCTTCCAAGAAGCCTCTCTATGTTCAGAAGCTCTGCAAGCAATTGAAACGGTGTCAATTCTGTTTCAATCTCGACGACACAGTTGAGAAAATCAGGTTGGTCCACAAATCCATAAGGCTTCGTCACGTACACCGGAGAGGTTCTGAGCAATCTCATGCCAGAGCTTTCCATCAAGCAACACGCCCGCTGTATGTTCTTCAGCCTCTCACCAACGTTCGAGCCCAGTGCAACGTAGATATACCCTTCCTTCCTTTCGAGTACGACCATCGCCATCGCAACTCTGTCGTGCGACACACTCACGTGGGTGAAGTTGAACTGTACGTCTCTGTGAAAGACCAGCACGGGTTTTCCCAACTCGTTGTGCGCCAGTTCAACGTCCCTGAAAGAAAAGTCTCTCAAGCCGGTTCCCAGCGCCTTGAAAAACGCTTCCTTCACCGCAAAACGCGATGCGAGAAACTGCTTCCTGTCGTGAACTCGTTGAAATTCTTGCAACTCGCGATCCGTTAAGATTCTTGTGGCGAGTTTTTCGTCGATCCTTTCGATGTCGACCACATCGACGCCGATTCCAAAGATCATATGGGATGCACTGGAGCTTCGAACTCCTTGACCAGCTCGAGATCTATTTTCAGCTGATCGTAATAGCGTTTCTGCAAGAACTTCTTACCGACCTCACCCAAGATGATGTAGATCAAGAGATCTTCATCGTTTTTCGCCAGCAAGCCTATCTGCTTTCTTGCCTTTTCGATTTCAGGTTCTATGAGCTCACCTGGCCTCACATCTATGGGTTTCTCATCTTTGAGAATCTTCTTCACCAGTTCCGGATCGATCGGCGCCGGTGGCCTTCCGTACAGACCCTTCACGTAATCTCTCACTTCACGCGTGACCTTAGCGTAGCGCTCACCGCTCATAACGTTGAGCACGGCCTGAACGCCCACGATCTGACTGGTGGGGGTGACCAGCGGAGGATAACCCAAATCTTTCTGGACCCTCGGTATCTCCTCGAGGACTTCATGAAGTTTGTGCAGCATCTTCTGTTCCTGCAACTGCTTTATCATGTTGGAGTACATGCCCCCGGGTACCTGGGCGTACAGCACACGGAAGTCTATACTCGTCATATTCACGTCGTACTGCGCGTATTTCTGCCTCACCTTCCTGAAGTGTTCGTTCAAATACGATAGCGAATCCCAATCAGGTGGCGGGAGCAAGCCTTCTTTGCTGAGCGAATAGTAGATCGGTTCGAACGGAGGTTGCGAAGTGCCGAGCGCAAAAGGAGAGAGGGCCGTATCGACGATATCGGCACCCGCATCGATAGCCGCCTGGTACGCAAGCGGTCCAAGGCCACACGTGCAGTGTGTATGCACGTCCACAGGAAGCGCAAATCTTTCCTTGAGAGCCTTCACCAGCCTGTACGCGTCCTGAGGTGTGAGCAGACCGGCCATGTCCTTTATGCAGATCGAGTCCACCCCAAGTTCCACGAGCTTTTCGGCGTAGTTGACATAGTACTCGAGCGTGTGCACGGGGCTCACAGTGTAAGAGATCGCTCCCTGAACGTGCAAGCCACATTTTTTGGCTTCCTCGATGGCCACCATCAAGTTGCGCTCATCGTTCAACGCATCGAAGATCCTCACGATGTCTATCCCGTTCTCCGCCATCTTTCTGACGAAGAGCCTCACTGTGTCGTCTGCGTAGTGCCTGTAACCCACCAGATTTTGACCCCTGAGAAGCATCTGAAGCTTTGCGTTCTTGATCTTCTCTCTGATCTTTCTGATCCTTTCCCATGGATCTTCGTTGAGGAATCTCACGGCGACATCGAAGGTTGCACCTCCCCACATCTCGAGTGAGTAGAATCCAACCCGGTCCATCGCCTCGAGTGCGGGCAGCATGTCGTCAGTAGACATACGCGTGGCGATGAGCGATTGATGACCATCCCTGAGCGTTGTGTCGACGAACTTCATGATATCACCTTCTCTTTTTGTCAAAGTGATCCAGCACTTCTAAGGATAACTTCACGCGCCCTTCGAAGCTGTCGACGAGCGCAAATTCTTCTTCCGAATGAAACCTTCCACCGGACAGTCCAAGCCCATCGAGCGTGGATACGCCGAGTGCTGTGAAGAA
>LDZQ01000403.1_pt1 | contig 11298 bp, 9 predicted proteins | sample 615361 | NCBI WGS metagenome assembly LDZQ01 (sample SAMN03408297, study PRJNA278302) | terrestrial metagenome | isolation source: oil reservoir sample I2 | place: USA: Alaska, North Slope, Ivishak formation | collected 2013 | reverse complement strand
AACATGAAGGCGATGGGCGTGAGAATGAAAATGGCAAAGATTATGAGAAAGAACCACGCTACGCTCGAAGTAAGGAACCTTTTCACCATTCTCACCTCAGTATGAGACCTCTTCGCTCTTTGAAATCTTCATCTGCAAATAGCTGAGAGACATGATTATCAACAACAATAGAACGCTCATCGCACTGGCCCTGCCTATCTGGTGGTCCCTTATCGCCATGTTGTAGATGCTCAAGGCAATCACGTCTATGGGCTTCAAAGGCGCACCGCCCTGAACGAACAGATACTGTGTGCTGAAGGTTCTGAGGCACTGGATCGTCGTCATGACACAGACCAAGAGTGTGGTGGGTTTTATCAGAGGTAGTGTGATATACCAGAAGTCCTGCCACTTGCTTGCCCCATCGATCGTCGCAGCCTCATGGACCGATCTCGGCACGCTCGCCATCCCCGCAACGAAGATGATTGTGAAATAACCGACGTACTTCCAAAAATAAACTATGATCGTTGCCAGTCTCAGCATGTTTTCGTTCGCCAGCCAGCGGTAATCCACACCCTTCGTGTTCAACAGGAAGTTGAGAAACTGGTTGGCCAGACCTCTGGGATCGAACATCAAAAGCCATATCGATGCGGCCACGACAGACGAAAGGACCGCCGGCGAGTAGTAAACCATCTGCAAGAATCTCTGGAATTTCTTTCGGCTAACGATCAGTGCAGCAAACACTAAGCTGAGCACGACCATGGGTACGAACGTGCCCGCAGCGAATATGGCAGTCGCTTTGAGAGAGTTCCAGAAAGATTCAGACTTGAAGAGATAGACATAGTTGGCCAGACCAACGAAGCGCGGCGGTTTAAGTGATAAAAGATCTTTCCTGTGAAGACTCATCCACACCGCGTAGAAAATGGGATAAAGATTGAAAATCGCAAAAAAGACGATCGCCGGAACGGTGAAGATGAAACCCCAGAGGGCTTTCTTTTTCTCAACACCCCTCAAAATGGACACCTCGCTCGATATTCAGCGACAAAACGGGTGGGCGGTGCCCACCCTCGAATTACTTATTCTTCCTTGAGTAAATCGTTAGCCTTCTTTTTCAACGTCTCCAAGGCCTCTTCGGGTGTGGTGTTTGTAAGCATCACTGACTCGACCGCCTCTTTGATCAACTGCTCGAGCTGGGGACCCTTCGGGTGCAACGGGACTATGTGTGCCTTCGCCATGTCTTCAAGAAATACCTTAGAGTACGGGTAGTTCTTGAAGGTGTCTGTTTCCACAAAGTCTTTCTTCGGCTGTATCAAACCGACTTCGGTCAGGTACTCTTCAGGGTGGCTCAGCATATACGCAATGAATTTCCAGGCCCACTCCTGTTTTTCCTTGGAACTTTCTGCGTTGACCATATAGTAATGACCGTAATAGTTGCACCTGACGTCTTTGACGGCGTTCTCAAACACCGGGAACGGAACGACCATCCATTCTTTGCTCTCGTAGAACTGTGGATTTTCTGCCTTGATCCTGAGTATCTGGTACAGTCCTGATAGACACATGCTCACTGTGTTGTTGTCTTTGTTGAAATCTTTTCTCGCAGGAGTGTAGGTGGGTGAGCCGAGGTTTCTTCCGTTCGGTCCCCATTCTTTGAAGAACTTCAACACTTTGAGCCAGGCTTCGTCGTTTATGATCGCACTCTTTCCATCTTCACTGAGCAGCGCGCCACCGAGCTGTTCCACCATAGGCAACATGAAGGTCAAGTAGTAGGGATATCTGAAATCGAAGCCTCTTCTCTTGAGGATCTGACCTTCCCTTATGACCAGCTTCTCACTGACTCGGACCATGTCCTCCCATGTCTTGGGATAGTCCTTTTCGGGATCCAGCCCGACTTCTCTGAAATACTTCTTGTTGATGAACACACACCAGTTGGTCAATTCCAGCGGTAGGCCGTAGATCTTTCCCTGGTAGGTGACGGCATCTAAGGTGCCTTCGACGTACATCTGTCTGAGCTCGTCGTAACTCTTCAATCCGAGCGCGCTCAGACTCACAGGCGCGACGCGTTCGTTCACTATGTAAGGATACGCATCCTGGATCTCCATGTTGAAGATGTCGGGACCCTTGCGCGCGGCGAAGGCTGTGAGAACGACTTCCCTGATCTTCGCTGATGGGTACGTGACACGCGTGATCTTGACGTTTGGATGCATCTTCTGGAACTCCTGGATGTAGCGTTCTTCCAGAGGCGTTCTGTTGGGATCTTCATGCGTCCAAAAGATGATTTCGATCTGCGAAGCGAAAACAACTGCAGAAAGCACCAGCGCAACAAAAACCAGCCACCTCATAAAGCCACCCCCTTGGTCTTTTACTAAGAGCATTATACAACTTTCACGTCTGAACCTCTTCTTCCAACCAGTGTTTTGTTGAGCTCAAGATTCTCGATGTTTTGTGCATGCAGAAGCGATCGAGTGGATGCGAAGGTTCGACCGATTCGTACCGTCGTCGCGTCATTGAACTTTTACCGTTTCGACATGTGCAATCGTTGACAGTTCCCGCTACGTGAGATACAATCTTGGCAAAGAATTCGAGCGGGTGAAGTTCGTGGTGCGAGGCTTGCGGAAAATTGAATGGCGCAAGGATTTTAATGTAACGCTCAACATTCGTAGACGTGCTGGGTGCCGCCGGGTGCAGGTGGTGGGCACTTAGCGCGCCGTTTTCTTTGCACAGCACCCGGGCGGCCATATCTCAAAAGGATATGGCCGCCTTTTTTTTACAAGCACAAAAACTTGGGAGGTGTGAGGATGGAAAGTAAGAAAGTGGTGCTCGCGTACAGTGGAGGTTTGGACACATCGGTCATACTCAAGTGGCTCTGCGAGAAAGGCTTCGAAGTCATCGCGTTCGTCGCGGATGTCGGGCAGAAGGATGATCTACAGTTCATCAAGCAGAAAGCTCTGAAAACGGGAGCAACAAAGGTTTACGTCGAAGATCTCCGAAGAGAGTTAGTCACAGACTTCATCTTCGTTGCTCTCATGGCCAACGCGGTTTACGAGGGTAGATACCTGCTTGGCACAGCGCTGGCGAGGCCCCTGATAGCGAAAAAACAGGTTGAGATCGCTGAAAGAGAAAACGCGGAATACGTGGCGCATGGTGCGACGGGAAAAGGAAATGACCAAGTCAGGTTCGAGCTGACCTACGCTGCGCTCAATCCACGGTTGAAGGTGATATCGCCCTGGAAGGATCCAGAATTCCTCGAGACTTTCAAGGGTAGAACGGATCTGATCAACTACGCGAAAAGTAAGGGCATAGCTGTCAAAGCAAGTGTGGAAAAACCATACAGTGAAGATGAAAACCTCATGCACATTTCGCACGAAGCCGGAAAACTGGAAGATCCGCTCTACGCACCGGACGAGTCTGTTTTCAGCAGGACCGTCTCACCGAAAGATGCTCCGGATGAAGAAACTTTCTTGCAGATCCACTTCAAGGATGGTATTCCCACCAAGGTGGTGAACCTGAACGATGGAACGGTCAAGGAAGACCCACTCGAACTGTTCGAATACCTCAACGAGATCGGTTCGAAGAACGGCGTTGGAAGAGTTGACATGGTGGAGAACCGGTTCATAGGCATAAAGTCGCGAGGGATCTACGAAACACCCGGTGCAACGATCCTCTGGATCGCCCACAGAGACCTCGAGGGGATCGCGATGGATAAGGAAGTCATGCACCTCAGAGACATGCTTTCTGTGAAATTCTCAGAACTCGTCTACAACGGTTTCTGGTACTCACCGGAGATGGACTTTCTGCTGGCCGCTTTCAAGAAGTCTCAGGAGGCGATCGATGGTTACGTGATTGTGTCCATCTACAAGGGGAACGTAACTCCTGTGGCCAGATTTTCACCGACATCTCTGTACGATCAAGCCCTATCGAGCATGGACGTTGAAGGTGGATTCAACGCACTCGACTCGAAAGGTTTCATAAACATCCATTCGATCAGGTTGAAGGCGCACAATTTGGTTTTGAAAGAGAAGGATCCGTTCGCGTGGAGGAAGGGACTGACTCATGTCTAAGCTGTGGGAAAAAGGCTACACCCTCGATCCATTGATCGAACGATTCACCGTTGGTAAAGATCACATCACAGACATGAAACTGATCAGGTACGACATCGTCGCTTCTGTTGCACACGCGGAGATGCTTGCGAAGACCGGATTTCTTTCCAACGAGGAACTCGAGAAGCTAAAAGCTGCCCTCAAAAAACTTTCAGATTTGATCGATTCAAATCAGTTTTCCATCTCGCCAGACGAGGAAGACTGCCACACCGCGATCGAGAACTTCCTGGTTCGAGAAGTAGGAGAGGCGGGCAAAAAGATCCACACCGCGCGATCGAGGAACGATCAGGTCTTAACTGCGCTCCGATTGCTTTACAAAGACGAGTTGAAGAAGCTACAGCAACTGATTCAGGAGCTGAGAGAACAGCTCAAGTCCTTCTCGAAGAGGTTCGGCAGGATAAAGTTTGCAGGTTTCACGCACACCAAAAAGGCGATGCCGACGAACTTCAGAACCTGGTCCATGGCTCTGTACAACGCTCTGGGCGATGATTTGAAACTTCTGAGGTTCGTCTTCGAAATGATCGATCAGTCCCCACTGGGTACGGGCGCCGGCTACGGTGTTCCTGCAAAGATTGACAGACGTTTCACGGCCCAAAGACTTGGCTTCAAGAAGATTCAAAAAAATCCCATCCACACTCAGTTGAGCCGAGGAAAATACGAATTTCTCCTTTTACATTCTCTCAGCCAGATAAGTTTCGATCTGAACAGGTTCGCGAGCGACATCGTTCTCTTCTCTTTACCTGAGATCGGGTATCTGTCTCTACCGAGAGAACTCTGCACGGGCAGCTCGATCATGCCACACAAGCTCAATCCAGATCCTCTGGAGCTGGTGAGGGCGTACCACAACAGGATCGTCGCCAGGCAGATGGAGTGCGCGATGATCACAAGCAACCTCATCACGGGTTATCACAGAGATTTTCAACTGCTCAAAGAGATCGTTCTGGAATCCTTTGAGATCGTCGAACAACTTTTGCTCGTGATGAAACTGGTCTTTGAAAAACTGCGTGTGAACCAGGAGAAATGCCGGGCGAGTCTGACCAAAGAAGTTTTGGCAACCGAAAGGGTGTACGAATTGGTCGAACAGGGAATTCCCTTCAGAAACGCTTACAGAAGCGTTGCGGAAGAACTGGGGAGTGAGAGAGAATGAAGATCAGGGTGGGTATAGTCGGTGCCACGGGTTACACGGGTCTGGAACTTCTCAGAATCCTGAACAACCATCCTCACGTTGAGCTAACGTATCTGTCCTCAAAAAGCTTCACGGGCAAAAACTTGAACGAAGTTTATCCCTTTGAACTGGATGAAAAGGTCCTGGAAGACATTGAGATCCAGAAACTTGAAAACTGCGACGTTTTGTTCACAGCCTTGCCGGCCGGGGTCAGCTACGAACTCGTTAAGGATCTGAAGAACGCAAAAGTTATAGATCTGGGAGCGGACTTCAGATTCGACGATCCTGCGCTCTATGAAAAACATTATGGTAAGAAACTCTCAGGTTACGAAGCGTGCGAAAGAGCGTACGGTCTCACCGAACTGAACAGGGAGAAGATCAAGAAGGCGAAGCTTGTTGCCAATCCAGGATGTTACCCCACAGCAGTTCTTCTCGCCTTGGCACCACTGGCTAAAAACGGTGCACTTGAAACGAACGAGATTTTCATAGATGCAAAGTCCGGTGTTTCGGGCGCGGGGAGAAGACAGGACGAAAGCTACTCGTTCTGCGAACTGAACGAGAATCTCAAACCTTACAATCCCGTGAATCACAGACACGTGCCGGAGATCGAAGAAAAACTTGAAACTTTGTTCAAAAAGAAAATTAACGTCGTTTTCACTCCACACCTGGTGCCCATGAACCGGGGCATTCTGTGCACGATCTATCTCAAAACGTATCTATCGATCGAAGAAGTTCACCGAACGTATCGCGAGTTTTACCAGGATGAATTCTTCGTGCACGTGCTTCCCATAGGAGTTTATCCTGCTACCAAATGGTGCCTCGGCACGAATCACGTTTTCCTCTCCCTGGCAAAGGACGAAAGGACCAGTACCCTGATCGTGATGTCCGCCCTCGACAATCTGATGAAGGGTGCTTGTGGACAGGCCGTTCAGAACATGAACGTAATGTGCTGTTTCGAAGAGCAAACAGCTCTCAAGTTCAAAGCTGTTTATCCGTGAGGAGGTGAGTAGATGGAACTAGCCAAGGGTTTTCTGTTTTCCGGACTAAACTGCGGAATCAAGAGATACAGAAAAGATCTTGGAATCGCCTATTCAACCTTCGATTGTGTTGCTGCGGGTCTCTTCACAACGAACACAGTGAAAGCTGCTCCCATCCTCTACAACATGAAGTTGCTCGGTGAGAATTGCACAAAGATCAGAGCTGTCGTTGTGAACAGTAAGATTGCCAACAGCTGCACCGGTCAGCAGGGCCTGAACAATGCGTATCGCATGGCGCAGAAGGCGGCGCAGGCTTTGCAGATAGATCGAAGATCCGTTCTGCTCGCTTCGACAGGTATCATAGGTCTTCAGCTACCCATGGACAAAATCGAAGCCGGTATCGAAGAAGCCTCCAATCTCTTGAGCGAAGATCCGACACCTTTTGCCGAAGCGATCACAACAACGGACACGTTCATCAAGATGTCTTCAAGAAGCTTTGAAATCGACGGAACCAGAGTGAGTATTCTCGGCATTGCCAAAGGTTCGGGAATGATACATCCAAACATAGCGACAATGCTGGCCTTCATATTCACCGACGCCAACATTTCACCAGAGGCGTTGAAGAAGGCTCTGAAAGATTCAGTTGAAAAGAGTTACAACATGATCGACGTCGATGGGGACACGAGCACCAACGACATGGTCCTCGCACTTGCAAACGGTTGTGCTGGGAATGAAAGAATCGAGGAAGGCAGCGCAGGGTTTTTGAAGTTCTTTGAAAACCTCCACGAGATCAACGTTGAACTTGCGAAAATGATCGTTAAAGACGGCGAGGGAGCGACAAAATTGATCGAAGTCAGAGTGGTGCATGCGCCAGATGAGCTTTCTGCGAGAAGGATCGCAAGATCGATCGTGTCATCGAATCTGGTTAAGACAGCGATCCACGCCCAGGACCCCAACTGGGGCAGGATCGTCGCGGCGGCAGGTTACTCAGGTGTGGATTTCGACCCTGACAAGCTTGATCTGCACATAACGGATGGGAAAAACGTGATCACGGTGCTGAAACGCGGTTATCCATGTGAGTTCAGTGAGGAAGAAGCAAACAGGATCTTCTTGGCGAGCGAAATTGTCCTCACGGTGGATTTGAACGACGGCGTTCACAGTGCAACGGCGTGGGGTTGTGATCTGAGTGAAGAGTACATCAAGAAGAATGGGAGGTACAAAGTATGGGTCAGGACCTTGTGAACAATCTGTTCGAGCTGCTTTTGCACATCAGACAACTCAAGAACAAAGTGTTGCTCGTGAAAGTGGGGGGCAACGTGCTTGCTAATCAAATCTCGAAGGACTTCTTCACCAAGAGTATGGCTTTCCTCAACTGTGTGGGAATTAAAACATTGGTCGTCCATGGTGGAGGTCCGGAGATCACCGCTCTGATGGAAAAACTCGGGATGAAACCCACCTTCAAGAACGGTTACAGAGTGACGGACGAGAAAACCCTGGAGATCGTGGAAATGGTGCTCAACAAAATGAACAAAGATCTCGTCGTGGCTCTGAACTTCCACGGAGCCATGGCCATCGGAATCTGTGGCAAAGACGTCAACTTGCTGGTCGCAGAAAAAGACACTCAGTACGGTGATATCGGTTACGTGGGAAGGGTGAAGAACGTGAACACAGAACTGTTGCGGCAACTTCTCGAAGCCGGCTATGTCCCAGTGATAGCCCCGATCGGCGTGGGTGAGGATGGAACAGGCTACAACCTGAACGCGGACGTTGCGGCGGCCCAGATCGCCATCGCCCTCAAGGCGGAAATATTGATCTTCATGAGTGATGTTGATGGTGTCATGAAGGATGGGCAGATCGTTCCGCAACTCGATGTCGAAGAAGCCTCGAAACTGATCCAGGAAGGTGTCGTGAGAGCAGGAATGATACCTAAACTGCAGTGTGCGATACAGGCCGTGAAAAACGGTGTGAGACAGGCACACATAATCAACGGAAACGATCCAAATGCTCTGCTTGAGATTCTTCTCACACCGTACACAGTCGGGACGACCATAACAGGTTGCTGAGGGAGGTGTAGGTCTTGATCCAGGCCAGAGAATGTTTGATGAACACTTACCACAGGTTCGACGTCGTGTTCGATCACGGCAAAGGCGTGTTCATCTGGGACAAAGATGGAAAGATGTTTCTGGACTTTGGCTCAGGTGTGGCAGTGAACGCGCTCGGGCACTGCCATCCAGAGCTGGTCAGGACGATCAAGAAACAAGCTGAGAAGTTACTCCACTGCTCAAACCTTTACTGGACAGAACCGCAGATCGAGCTTGCCAAAATGCTGTCGAAGAACTCCTTGAACGGTAAGGTTTTCTTCGTGAACAGTGGTACCGAGGCGATCGAGACGGCGATAAAACTTGCAAGAAAATTTGGAAAAACGAAGCATGGGAGCAAGTACAGGATCCTTTCAGCGATGAACTCCTTCCACGGTAGAACCATGGGTGCACTTTCGGCAACGGGGCAGATGAAGTATCAGGAGAAATTCAAACCGCTCGTCGATGGTTTTGAGTACTTCGAACTCAACGATGTGAAATCACTCGAAACCAAGTTTTCGAAGGAGGTTTGTGGAGTCATTCTGGAGCCCGTGCAAGGTGAGAGTGGTATCTTCCTGGCGAACGAAGAATTCCTCAAAACGTTGAGAAAGCTGTGCGATGAGTACGATGCTCTTCTCATTTTCGATGAAGTCCAGTGCGGGATGGGTAGAACGGGAAAACTCTTCGCGTACCAGCATTTCAACGTCGAACCCGATGTGCTCGCCGTCGCAAAGGGTTTGGGTGGAGGTTTTCCCATAGGCGCGGTGATCGCGAACAAGAAGGCTGACGTTTTCGAACCAGGTGATCATGGATCCACCTTCGGTGGAAATCCTCTCGCATGCAGCGCCGGCCTGACGGTGATGAAACAGTTGTTGAAGGACGGATTCTTACAGAGAGTGAGTCGAATGGGAAACTACCTGGGTGAACTTCTTCTGAAACTGCAGAAGGAATTTCCAGACAGGATCGAACAGATCAGAGGTATCGGTTTGATGTGGGGCATTCAGTTGGTTAAAGACATTGCTGCGAACGAATTTGCAAAGGAATGTTTGAACGAAGGTCTTTTGGTTGTTCCGGCCGGCAGCAATACTGTTAGATTGCTTCCTCCTTTGATCGTTCAAAAGAAACACATAGTGCAGGCTGTCGGAATCTTGAGGAATGTCCTGGCAAAGGTTGGGAAGAAGGCATGAAGAGGGCTTTGCTGGTTCTGGAAGACGGTACGTTTTGTTTCGGTGAAAGTCTTGCGGCAGAAGGTGAAGTCTACGGTGAGCTGGTTTTCAACACGGCCATGACGGGTTATCAGGAACTGCTCACCGATCCTTCCTATACGAACCAGATTGTCGTGATGACGTATCCAGAGATAGGCATATACGGTGTCAACGAGGAAGACATCGAATCGGATGGTGTGAAGGTGAAGGGCTTCGTTGTCTTCAGGATGGTGGAGAAAGCTTACAACTACAGAGCCACAAAGAGTTTGATTGACTATCTCAAAGAGAACGGCACGATGGCCATCCAGAATGTTGATACCAGATCTCTGACGAGAAAGATAAGATCTCAGGGTACGATGAAAGGCGCGATATCGACGATCGATCTGGATCCAAAATCTTTGCTTGAAAAGGTCAAACGAAGCGAGCCTGTGCTCGGCATAGATCTGGTGAAGGAAGTATCCTGCCACGAGAGCTCGCTCGAAGAATCTTCGGGCCCCCGCGTAGCCGTCATCGACTGCGGTGTGAAATTCAACATCTTGAGGGAACTGAAAAAGCGCGGCCTTTCTATCTTGAAAGTTCCATACACGATCGATTTCGAGGAACTGAAGAAGTTCGATGTAAAAGGTGTGCTGATTTCCAACGGACCAGGAGATCCATCTGTGCTGGTCAAAACCATAGATCTGGTGAGAAAAATCCTGAAGCACAATTTGCCCGTAGCAGGTATATGTCTGGGACATCAACTGCTGGCACTGGCCATAGGGGCAAGAACGTACAAAATGAAATTCGGACACAGGGGTGTGAACCATCCTGTGAAAGACCTGGAGAGGAACAAGGTTTTGATCACGACACACAACCACGGCTTCGCGGTCGAACCATCAAGCTTGAAACTTACCGGTATCGGACAGACTGAAACCTTTCAGTACGAGAACCTCTCCTATTTCCAAGAACTTCTGGGTGAAAGTCCTGCGGGATTCGGCAAAGTGAAGGTCACACACGTTTCATTGAACGACGGAACGATCGAAGGAATGAGACTTCTGGACTATCCTGCCTTCTCGGTGCAATTCCACCCGGAGGCCTGCCCGGGTCCACACGATGCGAACTTTTTCTTCGACGATTTCATGAAACTGATCGAAGGAAGGTGAGAACATGCCTAAGAGGCAAGACATAAAGAGAATTCTGGTCATTGGCTCTGGTCCCATAACGATCGGGCAAGCGGCAGAGTTCGATTACTCAGGTACACAGGCGCTCAAAGCGTTGAAATCACTTGGTTATCGTGTGATCGTGGTGAACTCCAACTCCGCAACGATAATGACCGATCCACAGTTCTCCGATGCTGTCTACATAGAACCTCTCGAAGCAACGTACTTAGAAAAGATAATCGCGTGCGAAAGACCCGACGCAATACTGTGTACGCTCGGTGGTCAGACCGCGCTCAACTTAGCGGTCGAACTCGACAAAAAGGGCATTCTCGAAAAATACAACGTACAGCTCATAGGAGTGAGCCCGGAGACTCTAAAGAAAGCCGAAGATCGTGAACTTTTCAAGAAGGCCATGCAAGAAGCAGGTTTGACGGTCCTGAAAAGCCAGACCGTCTCGAGAATCGTAGATGCCTTGCAGGTTGCTCGCGATCTGGGCTATCCAGTCGTTGTGAGACCCAGTTTCACACTCGGTGGCAGTGGAGGAGGTATTGCGTACAACGAGGATGAATTGGTCTCGATCGTGTCGAGAGGTTTGATCGAGAGCCCCGCCAAAACGGTGCTCATCGAGGAATCGATCATAGGCTGGAAAGAGTACGAACTC
>LDZQ01000041.1_pt1 | contig 11437 bp, 17 predicted proteins | sample 615361 | NCBI WGS metagenome assembly LDZQ01 (sample SAMN03408297, study PRJNA278302) | terrestrial metagenome | isolation source: oil reservoir sample I2 | place: USA: Alaska, North Slope, Ivishak formation | collected 2013 | reverse complement strand
ATGCCATAGAGGCTGGCTTGGAGCCTCACAGGATGGGCAAGAAGGAGGAGTGAACCTCATGCCAGTGATGGACACATCATTTCTGGTGGGGCTGGTGAGGAAGGAGGCTGCAGCAATGGAGCTTCTCGATGATATGATTGGTGCAGGTTTTTCATTGAGCACCACAGAAATAAGCATTCTTGAGCTCTACAGAGGAGCTCACCTCTCCTCAAAGCCCAAGGAGAACTTAGACTACATCAATAAGACAATCGAGCCATTTAATATAATCAATGTGAGCAGAGATGTATATGATGTGTTTGGCAAGCTCTCTGCAAAGCTAAAGAAGGAGGGCAGACCGATGGGTGAGTTTGATGGGCTCATAGCAGCTCTGGCTCTGTGCTATGATGGCATGATAATCAGTGGGGACGAGCACTTCAAGCATTCCTTGAGGTGTACACATGAACGGGGCATCCTCTCTCCAAACCCATAAATATAAGGGGAGGATGTGAGACAGGGCAAGAGGGAGGATTGCATAAAGCTATGCAACGTTATGCAAAGCCAAAATCAACAGACGGCAGCGCAAAATATCGCACAACCCTCTATCTTGAGAGGGGGTTAGTGGAGCGAGTGGAGGATGCATATCCGAGTGTGTCGCGCCTGATAAACGATATGCTGCGGTCGTTTTTAGAGGGGCGGGGGTTGCCCAGCCAGGTCAAAGGCGCAGGGCTTAGGACCCTGTCTCGTAGGAGTTCGTGAGTTCAAATCTCACCCCCCGCACTACAAAGCACAAAAACCCCACAAACTTCCCCTCAAGACGTTGTACTGCCCGAGTATGCCACGCCAAGCATCACCCACAGCTTAACGAAGCTGGCACGTGAGTGGATTATGGGGGATGGCTGTGCCATCCCCCTTAATGCGCTGTTTTGCTGGCTTTTGTAAAAAGCCATCTCGAATCGATGACCATGTCCGAAACCACGTTGAGGATGGCGGCGGGAATGAAGATGAGCCACACCCAGAGCGCATACAGAAATACCCTTTCCACCGTTTCGAGCATCCATCCTTGAATCAGGGCTACTCATGCCCATCGGAAACCACACAATACCTTTTTAAGGGGGATATCCAGTGGGATGTGGTGGTGTGGTGATGTTGTGAGCACCCTGTCCGAGTTTGTGCACAGGTACTACATAGACCCCATCGTGTACGATACGGGATACAACGTCGTAAACACCCTCACATGGGCGCTTGTTTTGGGGCTCTCGCTGTTTGGTGTGTACAGGCTGCTAAAGAGGCTCGGCGTGCGCATAGACAGTGGGTTCATACTGGCGCTTGCACCCTACATCGCGATGGGCTCACTGCTCAGGGTGGTGGAGGATGCTCGCATCGTGCTTCCACCCCTGAGCTATCTGCTGATAACGCCTCTGATATACTTCGTGGTGTTTGCAGTTGCCATTGTGCTGCTCGCCGCGTGCGTCTTTGTGTGGGGCGGCATCTCCAGACGAACGAGAGTCGTCTATGGGTTGTGTGGGGCGGTTTTGGACATCGGCCTTCTCTCCCTGCTGCTCCACACTGCGTCTGCCGAGGCATGGGTGCCCATGGCAATCGTGGGGCTGAGCATTGTGGCATTCTTGGCGGTGTTCGTGGGCATGCGCCCATTTACCACCCTCCTGCTCAGCCCCATCAATGCAGCCATCGTGTGGGCACACATGTTCGATGCCTCCTCCACGTTCGTCGGTATAGACTTTCTGGGCTATGTAGAAAAGCACGTGCTTCCCACGCTCATCATCGAGCATGTACACACGGCGTTGGTGATGTATCCCCTCAAGCTGGGCATCTACCTTCCCGTGCTGTACCTCATAGACGTGCACATGAGGGATGAGGGGCACGACTTCATACAGCTGCTAAAGCTCACGCTGCTGGTGCTCGGGCTTGCCCCAGCGATGCGAAACACCCTGAGGATGACGCTTGGTATATGACGCTTGGTATATGACGCCCAACCCTTAAATGCCAGGAAGGGAAAGAAGATGACGATGGATGACAGATGGCTCATCGAGATGCGAAAGGGCTTTTTAAGATTTATAATCCTGAGGATAATAGGCGAGAGCCCAGCCCATGGATACGAGATTATAAAGCGGATAAGCACCCTGACGCGAGGAGGATGGGAGCCATCTCCTGGCTCGATATATCCCATCCTCTCGCTGCTGGAGTCGAGGGGCTACATCACCTCGTGCGTTGATGGAAAGCGAAAGGTGTACACCCTCACTGAGAGAGGAAAGAGTCTACTCTCGAGAGTCAACGCTCACATTCAGCAGATGCACGAGGAGATGCTGCTGCTGTTTGGAGATGCGCTCTCTGAGGAGGCTACCGAAAGGTAGCCTCAAGCTTCATCCGACTTTGAGCCCTCATCTGCCCCGAGCATCTCTTCAAGGGGGGTATCACCCCATCCCGTAATCACCATGTTCACCTGAACGATGTCTGGGGATATCTCGTTTCCTCTGAAGGTCTTCCTTCTTCTCAGCCCTCTCTTAGTGGGTCTGAACCCAACACCTCCAGCCACCAGCACCCTTCTTCTTACCTGCCCAGGGATATCTGGTCTCATGGGAAAGCCATCTGCATCCGTGCCGCCCGTGAGCCTGAGGGTATATCCAGAAAGCCCGAGGAGCTCGCCACTCACCTCCTCCCCTATTCTCTTGCCTATGAGGGCTCCAGAGCCGGGTTCAGAGAGCTCCAGATTGTATGCCCTTCCAGTTCGGGGATCAGAAACCACTACCTTGAAGTCCACCATATTAACAGCACCTCGGATTTGAGTGTCGCCACTGCCCAATACATTGACCCCGATAAATACCTTTCCCCACCTCATAGGTGTTGATTACTCCGTAATCAACAGTTGCTTACGAAGTAAGCAACTATGCCAAAGCATTTATAACACAGAAAATAGGTTGCCTTGGATGGTGCACATAGCGATTGTGGACTATGGTCTGGGAAACCTGCGCAGTGTTCAAAACGGGCTTTTGAAGGCTGGTGGAGCGCGTGCCTTCATCACAGTCAGCCCAGAGGACCTCGTGGAGGCAGATGGAATCATACTTCCCGGCGTGGGGGCGTTCAGGGATGGCATGAACAGGCTCTCCCCGCTGATGAGGAACATTCTGGATGTTGCCCATGATGGCAAGCCCATGCTGGGCATATGCCTTGGAATGCAGATGCTCTTCACAGAGAGCGAGGAGGGCGGGGTGCATCTTGGACTGGACCTCATTCCGGGAAGAGTGGTGAGGTTCGAAGGGGAGGGAAAGGTGCCCCACATGGGATGGAACTCCATCCACATAACAAGACATCACCCCCTGCTCGATGGAATAGAGGACGGAACATACTTCTACTTCGTGCACTCTTACTACGGAGCTGCCCCACCAGCACACGAAATCGCAGCATGCCAGTATCTTGAGCGCTTTTCTGCAGCCGTGCAAAACAGGGAGGGCAACGTGGTGGGCACGCAGTTCCACCCAGAAAAAAGTGGGGATGACGGGCTTAAGGTCCTCGCAAACTTCATAGAGATGTGCAGAAGATAGCTTTCAGAATAGCTTTCAGAATAGCAAATTTATGAATGCTCGGTAGCAATGCGTGAGCAAACGCAAGAAACCCGCTCTAAGGAGTTCCATTACTCCATATAGTTAAAATTGAGATATGTTGATTACGGAGTAATCAGCAGTAAACAACTCATTCAAGAACTGCTGGGGCGTAAAAGCGGTAAAACGACTTTATACTCATGTTGCAATGAAAGATTTGAGGAAAATAAGGAGCTGGATTTGATGAGTGGTGGGGAGGATGGGTAGGTTCGTATATACTGCTAAAGAGGATAACATGAAGTTCGTATCCCCTCCATACTGGGACAAAATGCGAAGTTCATATCTACTAAGTTAGGCGTAATCGGACTTCGGCGAGCAAACAAATTTAATATGAGTATCAATTATGATATATGATGACGTATAGAGAGAAAGGTGATTAGGATGAAAAACACTGGAGAGGTTTGATAATATCTCTAATAGGACTTGCGCTTTGGATTGCTGGGAGCACGTTTGAAGGCATCGCAAGAGGATTAGCTGGAGAATCGTTTTTCATAGCAAGAGGCGTAATGGGTATTGGATTCTTTTTAATCTTCTTCGGACCCATTTTCTTCTGGATTAGTTTACCCTTAAAAGATAGGTGGTACGAATCGCATACAAAAAGGTTTATTGCTGTTGTCATCCCACTTATTTTATTTCTATTGCTCATTTTTGGAGCAGTAATTTCGGATATCATTTACGAGCCTCAATTACCAGTATTCTTTTAACACAACAGTTGAAGGTAATAAACTTATTGTAGATATTCAGCGTATTTCCAGCGGTGATTTGCCTGATGACTTAACTCTTAAGTTGTTTAATCCAGATGGAGAACAAGTAGATTTCGAGTATGTTCCAAATAGTGATTTAAAAGATGGAAAGGAAAGAGTAGAATTGAGTCTGGCATATTTTGGTGCTCCATACACATTGGTTATAGAAAATGTTAGGGATGAGGTGATTTATCGGAAAGAAATATCGGCACCAAAATTTGGAGAAGTTCCTTATTTGATTATCAAAGATAGTTTGATATTGCCATCAAACAAAGTGGAGGAGTGGCATAAGATGGAAATAATAAACTATACGATGGAAGTTGAGGAAGGATGGGTAAATAAGTATGAGATAGATATTGATATTTGGATACGTAATACTTATAATTTGCCTGTAGACTGGATAGAAGTGGATGTTGAATTTATAAACGAGTGGAATCAAACATACATTGAAACCGACATCTGGTCTCAATTTATTCGACCTAATGAGACAGCCAAGACATATATTCACACGGCTGGGGAATATATTCCTCAGATAAAAGAAATCCATGTTTGGGGGTACGAACATCAGCCGTGAGGGATTAAAATGGCAGAAGAAGCAAAAGGTAATCCTCGTGCTGCATTGCTTGAAGACTATTACAGAGTAATAAAAGAAAATGAGGAGTTTTTGCATAGGAATGCGGAGGAAACATATGGAGAGGTTATAGACCTGATAAACGATGTTATAAATTACATGATATTGGAGACGGAGAAAAAAGAAAGCAAGGAGGATTACGTTAGAAATCCTATGTCTTTTTTATAGAGCTTAGATTAATGTTGGAAACTATGACAAAATGTTATTTTGCTGGCTTACATCCTAATAGAACTTTGTTTTTTGAAGCAAAGCTTGAATTGCTTGAAAAAGAACAAAAAAGCATATCTAAATTATTGGAAGATTTTGGGAATAAAATAGAATTGGAAGGTGAACCCATTGCCCTATGGGGCAAACTCTCAAACGATTGGGTTCATCCAAGGGGAATTGTAAAGAGAGTAGTAAATGAAATAGTTGAAAAATCAGATGTCCCTTCTTGGGCTTGGATAATACCTATGAATTATTCAGAGAGCGACTTGGATACTATCAAGGAATTAGGTAAGCGCATATCTCAGTTTAGAAAGTTATTAAAAGCTCCAATGGAGAATTACAAACATATAAGCTGGTGTTAAATATGAAGTGGAAGACTCACACAGCTATAGCAAGAGCAATATCTAAGTCACTAAATTTATCGAAAGATTTAGAAAAAGCATTATCTCAAGGTTCGATTGAACCAGACAAGTATCCTGACAAAGTCTTAAGGGTGGGAAGGAGAGGGAGGGTATACATGGCTCGTGCAGCACACCATGATCCTGAGTTGGAAGTAATAATGAGACATGTATGGAATGCAAGATTATCTTACTTAAGTGGAAACAGCATTCAGGCAATGAAGAGCCTATGAAGAGCCTTGCACTACGTTCAGGATAAAAGTGTTTCAAAGGGATTTCTTGGTATATCACATAATGCAAAGGAGGAAGAATTATCTCACCAACCTATTTCAGAGGATGCCATTAAGAGAGGTATTGATATTGCCGTTTGTTCACCTCACTATGTTAAGAAGATCATTAAGAGCGTTAAGCCGAGAAAGAATATAGATGAGATCATGAATCAAGCATGTATGTGCTCAGCGGCTATAGCAAAGGCAGTGGCTGGAGAGAGAACACCATCAAATGAGTTAGTAGAGAATTTTAAATCTGCTAAAGAGAGATATCGCAAAAGGACAATCCCGATAGCCATAGGAACCTTTGGGATATTTTTGATTGCATCCATCATCATGCAAAATTTCTTGTATATCATATTCGGGATTTTGGCTGGATATATCACACAAAGATTAGACTTTAAATATCATTATTTAAAAGAGGAGACAAAGTGGTTTGGAATCAAATAAGGACTATGAGAGACCTTAAGCCCACCTTTGTCCAACTACGGTCACTGTCGTTCCCTACGCCTAACAGCAGACATACGGCTCCGCTTTGCTCCGCCCAAATGCTCACGGCTACGCCTCGCACTTCGTATATCTGCAAAACATTGTGCGAAATCGCCCGAAGCCCTTTAAAGGAAAATATTATTACGGCAAGATGTAATATGGCGAAACAATGAACAACTGGGCAAAAATAATCATTGGCGATAGCAGAAAAATGATTGAAGTTAAAGATGGCAGCATAGATTTAGTTGTAACTTCACCACCTTACTGGCATATTAAGGATTACGGTGTTGAAGGACAAATCGGATATGGACAAAGTTTGCATGAGTATTTGAAGGATTTGTATAAGGTGTGGAAGGAATGTTATCGGATTCTCAAACAGGGAAGAAGATTATGTATAAACATCGGCGATCACTTTGCCCGTTCAATAATCTATGGAAGATATAAAATAATACCCCTACACGCAGAATTCATAGCCCAGTGTGAAGATATTGGCTTTGATTATATGGGTGCAATCATCTGGCAGAAGAAAACCACCATGAACACCACAGGTGGAGCAAATGTAATGGGTTCATACCCTTATCCACCAAATGGAATGGTTGAAATAGATTACGAATTTATACTTATTTTCAAAAAACCGGGAAAAAGTAAAGGGGTTCCAAAAGATGTTAAAGAGAAATCAAAACTAACAAAAAAAGAGTGGAAGGAATATTTTTATGGGCACTGGTATTTTGGTGGAGCAAGACAGATAGAACATGAAGCAATGTTTCCCGAAGAATTACCAAAGAGATTGATAAAGATGTTTACCTTTGTTGGTGATACAGTTCTTGACCCCTTCCTTGGAAGTGGAACCACTGTAAAGGCAGCTTTAGAGCTTAACAGGAATGGTATTGGTTATGAAATAAATAAGGAATTTTTGGACATAATTAAAGAAAAACTTGGCTTAAATCAAAGTTTATTACAGTTTAGTGAAAATATCCAAATAATCAAACGACAAACTGCGGTAGATATCGACGGAGTAGATTATATTCCGCGAATTAAAGATGCTAAACCCAAAATAGACCCTAAGAAATTTAATTTCAAGAATGACAGGCTTTACAGAGTTGTGGATATTGTAGACGAACACACAATTAAACTAAACACGGGATTGCTTGTTAAATTTCTGGGTGTAAAAGTAACTAAAAAAGAAGACGTTTTGAGATATCTTAGAGAATATATATTGAAAAAAGAGGTATTTTTAAAATTTGATAAATGTGCTGTTTTGGATGAAAACACTGTTGAAGCATATGTTTATTTGAAAAATAAAATCTTTGTGAATGCTTACCTAATCAAGTCCGGTATGGCTGAAGCAGATAAATCAAAGGATTATAAATACAAGGTCAAATTTATGGAGTTAGAAAGGAAGGTGTAAATATGGCCAAAGAATGGATACTAAACATGGCTACGAACAGATAGGGGTTGAACAAGAAAAACAGCGTAGGTCCTGTCTCGCAATGGATTCGGGAGTGCAGCCCCAAAACGGTTAAGGATTGGGAGGAATTCTATTATAACAAACTTGCCAGGTTCCTAAACTCTAAAGGCACTCATCTATCGCCACGAGAATACATAGAAGATTTAGGAAGAAAACTCTATGTAAAAATCACAGAGATTATTCAAGCAGAAATAGAAGAAGTAACTGAAGAGGATTGTATCCAGTATATTTACAATCTTGTTATTAACAGAACTTATGATGGTTATTTAACGGAAATCAAAACAATATACGGGAAATTGCAGCGGGATTTGGGAGTAGAAATAAAACCAGCACCTGATGAATGGGATAGATTATACAATGTCGATTTTTACATTCAAATCGGAGAAAACTACATTGGATTACAAATAAAGCCGATCACTTATGAACAAACACCTGAAGTTTACAGGTGGAAAGAATGGCTTAGCAAAACTCATAAAAAATTTGAAAAGGACAATGGAGGGAAGGTATTCATTGTATTTTCGATTAAGAAGGATAACAGGAAAGAAATCTATAATCCAGAAGTTATTGACGAAATAAAGAAGGAAATACAAAGGCTTAAATGAGATTAAAATGGGGCTTAGGGCGACTCTCTGCTCGCTAACGCTCGCTTCGGTGCTATTGCACTGGGGACAACAGATGCATATCCGACTTCGCTAACGCTACGTCCAAATTTGCCATCGCAAACTTCGCATACCCGCAAACCGTTTTTTCTGGTGTTCTCTTCTTTATCTTACGGTGTTCCATATTTGCCCCCTATTTCACTTAACGGCTGGCGGGCATCTGAAGTTTGCGGAGCGAAGCGGAATAATTTTGGGTCAAACGAGTGCAACGAAGTGAGCCAGATACCCGCTTGTTATACGCCCCGAACAGAGCGTTAGCGGAGTGAGAGTACAAGGGGGCGAGGCACGAAGTGCCGAAGAGTCGTGAGCAAAAGTATCAAATGTTATCCCTTATTATTTTTCTTTTTCTGTACCCATCTAACTAACGGCATTAGAGCTATCTTTAATTCTTTTCCATCTTTCGTTAGTGAATATTCAACCCGAGGCGGTATATCAGGATAAACTTTTCTTTCGACTAAACCTTCTTTTTCTAGGACCTTAAGGTTGTCAGAGAGTGATTTGGGACTTATTTCCTTTAGTTTATTCTTTATTTCATTATATCGGATCGGCTTCTTTTCTTCCAAAAGACTGACTATGCATATTGTCCATTTTTTACTTACCACATCTATTATCCCTCGAATTGGACAGAGACATTCCAACTCTTCTTCGCAATCGCTTCCTCTACACATACTAGGTCACCCAACAGACACTTGCTATCCTAGTATAAACTTTATAGTTTAAATACTTTCCTTTCTATACCTACTGTTAGATACACACCTACTATGTGAAGTGTATCAGGAGGTAAAAAATGTGTATGTGCTGTGAGCCAACTGTTAGTGGAAGAGGATTTGGCACATCATATATGTGTTGTTGGTGCGCGCATAGGCCTATGCATAGGTGTTTCCTCAGTAAAGAAGAGGAAATAGAGATGCTAGAGAAATACAAAAAGGAGTTAGAAAAAGAGATTCAAGGTGTAAAACAAAAACTCCAAGAAATAAAGGGATGACTCAGATCTCCCTTTTTCCTTTTTTACTATAGGTGTTATACGCAATATTACTCGGCAGGTGATGTAAAATGTACTTATACATAATAACAGCATTTGCTATATCGCTTTCTTTTATCGCAAACCGCAAGAAAACACTCATGGCAATTAAGATAGCAGTCAAGAAATTTGTAAATATTTTACCCGCTTTTTTGACTATGCTCATTCTTGTTTCCATTGTCCTCTTTCTTGTTCCAGATAAAGCTATCTCAAATTATCTCGGGAATAACAATAAATTCGTTGGCGTGATTTTCGCTTCCTTTTTTGGCTCCATTACCCTAATGCCCGGTTTTATTGCCTTTCCGTTGTGTGGAATTCTCTTGAAAAAGGGAGTTCCATATATGGTTTTGTCTGCTTTTACAACTACTCTAATGATGGTAGGAGTCCTTACTTACCCGATAGAAAAAGAGTATTTTGGAATGAAAGTAGCTGTAATAAGAAATGTAATCAGCTTCTTTATAGCCATTATTGTGGCTTTAATGACTGGCATTTTCTTTGGTGAGGTGTTTTGATGAAGCGAAATGACATTATTAAAATAGTGGGTATATCTGCTTACATTTCTTTCATACTCTTTTCTTTCATAACTGGATTTGATCCTGGAAAACGGGTAGGTGAAAATTTCATTACTTTTTCGGTAGATATGCTTGAAATCCTGCCGTGTGCTTTTGTTTTAATAGGTCTGTTTGAGGTGTGGGTGAAAAAAGAAACTGTTGAAAAGCATTTTGGAGAAGGGTCTGGTATTAGAGGGTATATATGGGCGGTGCTACTTGCAGGCACTACAGTCGGTGGTTTGTATGTAGCTTTTCCTGTTGCATACTCTTTGTATCGTAAAGGAGCAAAGCTCAGCGTTATTTTCACATACATGGGTGCTTCTGCAATTTGCAGGATTCCAATGACAATATTTGAGGCATCCTTTATGGGAATAAAGTTCTCGGCAATAAGATTATTGGTATCTTTGCCATTGGTGATTATATCTTCAATTTTATTAGGTGATTATTTGGCGAAAAGAAACTACAAAATAATGGAGGGAAAATAAGGAAATGTGCCGAGTAATACAGCGTATAACACAGCATAAAAGGTTCGTGCCTTACGACACCCCCCATTTTTTGCTACGCAAAAACTTCTTTTATGCCCAGAACGTTCAACGAAATACTAAAGAGGTGAGAAAAACGATGGAACAAATCAAGCCAAAGCCCTTACCTAAGAGAGGCAAACTAATGCTGTGGTTGATAATGTTGAGTCTTGCAGCGATTTGGACGCTTGCAATCCATGTCTATCTCACTCTTCCATCACAGGTTTCGGTTCACTTTGGGTTTAGCGGAGAACCGACGAGATATGGTGAAAAATCTGCATTCCTCATCATTCCCATTACATTTAGCATAGCTCCAATAATTATTCTTTTGGTAACAAAGTATCGATTTACTCTAATAAATAAACATCCCTATCTCATGAACCTCCCGGCATTTTTCACGTACATAACAAAGATCCCAAAAGATAGAAGAAGCTTATGGGTTAATAGATACTTTGAAGCCGTTTTAACGTTGGGAGTATTTCTTACCTTTTCCCTCCTTATCATAGAGTATGGAATTTATCTCGGTGAAGTCTCCGGTAAGCTACCTTTGTGGTTCATGCCGCTTACACTTTCAATGCCTTTATGGCTTATAATCCCATTTCTAATTTACTTACGAAAGCTATCACAGGAAATAGAGATAGAAGTGGAAAACTGATGAAAGTGAACGCACTTAGTCTAACACCGTACATACGGCTGCGCTTCGCTTCACCCAAATTCGCTGTGCAAACTTCTTTTATGTGCAAAACGTTAAGTGAAACCCATTTTTATCTTCCCGTCGCTTGCAAGACCCCCTCTGAGGGGGATACGCAAGGGGAGGTGGCTAAGTTTAAATACCGTTTTGGACATATCGAACGTTGTAGCCCACTCCTTAACGAGAGGAGTGG
>LDZQ01001575.1_pt1 | contig 11584 bp, 17 predicted proteins | sample 615361 | NCBI WGS metagenome assembly LDZQ01 (sample SAMN03408297, study PRJNA278302) | terrestrial metagenome | isolation source: oil reservoir sample I2 | place: USA: Alaska, North Slope, Ivishak formation | collected 2013 | reverse complement strand
ACCAGGTCTTTGACAGCTTTAGAGATGTTTTGAAGAGAAATGCTAGAGTCGTGTTTGTTTTTCCAGCTTACAGGCTCAGCGATGGGAGGATCTATCGCAAAGACAGGAAGTGGCTTGGAAAGCTCGGCTTTGAAGTTTTAGGGAGATACACAGACTTTGAAGCGAGGCACAGAGTTGTTAGAGACATTCACGTGCTTAGATTTAAGGGGTGAAAGTATTAGAGCCATTCTATCTCTACTTTATCCTCTACGCGTTTGAATTCTTCATCACCGGTTAGAATTCGAGAATTTGTTTCAATTGCAGTTGCCACAACAAAAGCATCGGCATAACTTAATTTGTGAAATGCTTTGATTCTCCCTGCAAGCAATGAAAGTTTTTCATCTGCCTGTATAAAGACTATTGGTTCCCGCTTTAAGAGTGCTATGCTCAAATCTGCTTTTTCTAGGTCTTGTCTCGCAAGAATATAATAAACCTCTCCGAGATTAACGTAGTTCATGTAAAGTGTAATTTTTCCTTCTTTTGCCATGTGAAGGTATTTTTCGACTTTTTCGGCCCCAACTTCGTCTCCGATATATGCCAAAATTGCATAGGTATCTAAAACAATGTTCATTCCTTGTCCTCCAGCGTCTTTTCTTCTTCTTTAATCTCCCTTAACAATTCTTTAAGAGGTTTATTGAATTTTATCAGTCCTCTCAGCTTAACATCCCTCTTTATAGGCACTAAAACTATTTCTCTCCCAAATTCAAGTATCTCTACTTCATCTCCAGGTTTTATATTGAACCTCTCTCGAATGTCTTTTGGTAAGACAATTTGGCCCTTTGAAGAAACTTTCACCGTTGTCATCTTACTTACCTCACACATGTTCTTACTGTGTGGTACTTAAACCTTTTCCTTAATAATTGAACTAAATTTCACCAATCCCAAAAATTTATAATCATGGAGAAGCTCACGCTGTGAGGGTATCAATAAACTAAAATCAAAGGGTGGTTAAAATGTTTGAGACCGTGTTAAAATGTACTCGATGCGGTAGAGAATACTCTCTAGCAAGTGGGATTTACAAATGTGAAAAATGCGGCGCTCCTTTGGATGTTCAGTATGATTACGGTGCGATAAGAGATCTTATAGAGGATAACGACGCTTGGTTTAGAGAAGCGCCGCGACTATGGAAGTACTGGATGTTCTATCCAGTTTCAAACCTTAGGAAGATTGTTAGTCTTAATGAAGGAGGTACGAGACTTTACAGAATGAAAAACCTTGAGAAAAAGCTGGGTTTTGGGAAGCTTTACATCAAAAATGAAGGAGAAAATCCAACAGGGGCCTTCAAGGATAGGGGTTCGAGTGTGGAAATAACAAAGGCTCTTGAATTTCATGCGGGAAAGGTTGTAGTGGCCTCAACGGGAAACATGGCCGCTAGTATTTCTGCTTATGGTTCCAAAGCGGGCCTTGAAGTGACAATAGTAGTTCCAGAAGGGACTCCTGTTGGAAAGCTTGTTCAAGCAGTTGTTTACGGGGCAAAGATAAAAATCCATGGAAGCACGTATGATGAAGCTTTAGCAGAAAGTGAAAGAATGGCAAAGGAAGAAGATTATTACCTTACAGGGAACTACCACTATAGGGTAGAAGGTCAAAAGAGCACGGCCTTTGAGATCTTTGATCAGCTCCGATTTAACGCTCCTGACTGGATTGTGGTGCCTATTGGTGCTGGAACCCATTTAAGAGCCATTTGGAAGGCTGCAAAGGAATTCTATGAAGTGGGGCTTATTGAAAAGTTGCCAAAAATTGCTGGGGTTCAAATTGAGGGCTACGATGCAATAGTCAGGGCTTGGAGAGAAAAGAAGCCCATTGAGCCAATAAGGACAAAACAACCAACAGTTGCCTCGGCCATAGCCGTTAAAGCCCCCGTAGATGGAGAGAACGTTCTGAGGGCCATTGATGAGAGTGGAGGATACCTTGGCACAGTAACAAATGAGGAAGCTATGAACGCAGGGCTAATGCTCGGAAAAGAGGGCCTCTTCGTGGAGCCTTCCTCAGCGACAGCCCTTGCCCTCGCTAAAAACATGAGAGAAGAAGGAATAATAGATAGAGATGAAAGTGTCGTTGTAGTTGCAACTGGACATGGCTTAAAGGACACAAAAACTTGGGAAAGCTTTATTAGATTTTAACCGCTTTTTCTTTTGATGTCATATGCTCTACGAAGAAAGAAGGTTTAGCAGGTTTGTGCTCTTTATTACACTCCCAGCATATATAGGTCTTTTAGCAGGCCTTTGGGCGGCATATCATGCAGGTGAGGGCTTTGAATTTATGGCAGTAGTTTTCATTGCGGTTGTCATGATTTTGATAGACGTGTTGAGCTTCAAAATAGAAATAGATGAAAGAGAGATAAGGCTCCGCGGAACTCTGGGATTGATTATTAGAAAAACGATTAAGATTGATGAAATTGAGAGTTTTGAGGTTAAATTGGGCTGGATAAGCTGTTGGGCTCCAATAAGATTTAATTTTCCAGCTAAAGGGTGTATAACCATCCACAAAAGAGGGGTTGATGTAGCATTTACCACCAATAACCCCGAAGAAATCGCAATGATCTTAACTACCCTTGGCGTTCCACGAGCAGCTTAGTGCCCCTAACTTGGATTATCTTGACTTTCTCTCCTCTTTTTGCTGTTCCGTTTATGCATTCAGCTATCCACAGCTCGTTTCCCACTTTTACGACACCTTTTGGCATTAATTCTTCAACCACAAGGGCTTCTTTTCCAATTAACGCCTCGGGCCCAACCTCTGCTTTTTTCTCAAAGACTTCCCAGAGGAACTTAACGGCAATGACATCTTTGAAGATAAGGAAACCTATTACAGCAAGAGCGGGTTTTAACGGCACGTTTATACCAGCTCTCGGCAAAATAAAGAACAAAAATATTCCCACGACTATCTCATCTGCAAGGACGCTCAGAGTTTTTAGGGCGTTTTTGACGTAGGTTTTCATAGTTCACACCCCTAAGTTGGGCAAACCGCCGTAGAGAAGCATAAGAAGCCCTACAAAAACCGGCTGATGGATGAGGTAAATCTTTAAGGTGTTCCTCCCCATGAAGCAGACGAACTCAAGGAGGGGATTTTTTGGAGTGCTTATTTTGAACTTTCTTTTTCCGTCTGGATAAATCAACGCACCTATTGCTGTCCCCAGAAGGAAAGCTCCAAACCACGGGAAAATCGGGAAGTAATCAAGAGTAAAGAACTCGTGGGGAGTAATTCCTAGGGGAAGAAAGAGCAAAGTGTCGGCGTGAACGTTCTTCATGATTTGACCTCCAAGGAGAAAGAGAACTGCGGGAAAGATGTTTTTCCATCCGAGAGGATAGAAGGGAATTACGAGCAAACTTGCGACGCCTAAGAAATGCAAAATTCCAAAGTAGATTGTCCCTCTCTCCAGCAAGAGGTAGGTAGTGAGGGTTATGAGCAAGCCAAGACCGAAAAGCTTTGCAAATCTGAGAAAATACTTCTTCAAGGTTTTCTTCCCCCTTGCATGGCTTATCCATAGTGAGAGCCCTGAAATCGAGACGAAGAGGGATGCGGTTGCATAGGCGAAGAGCTTCCAGAAAACTCTGTACTCTGAATAGCCCAAAAAGAACTGCAAATCAGTGACAAAATTTGAAATTAACATCATGATTAGCGCTATTCCTCTAACAAAGTCCACTTCCCAAAAGCGCTTTGAGTATATCTCGCTGCCGAACATCAAAAGATATAAACCTCGAGGCTTATTTAAGTTTGGGGTTGTCATGGAGAGAAGTATACTGCGGTTTTTGTTTTTCACTTTGGCAATGTTAATGATAACCCAGCCCGGGGCAATAGCCTTTGCCAATTTTGATGCCCCTTATGGGTTTTACAAGGATCTCTCTGCATGGCTCTCTGCCTATCTCGGAGGTGCTGTGATTTTAATGTTATACGCACTCTTGAAGCGGAAAGAACTTGGAACTAAGTTCCTTTCTATCTATGGGCTTCACTATATGGTTCTGTTTATTCTCACATATTTTTTGGAGCTGAAGGTTATTGGGAATATTAATCCTTCGTTTTCCGTTTTGAGTTTGTTCTTCTTAAGCTTTCTCGGCTTTCTGCTCAGCATAATGCTCTTTCTCCCAGCCGTTTTTTCCCCACCCTATTATTCCTATGATGCACCCCTACTCCTAATCCAGCTTGTACTCTGGGTTGCTTCCTTTTACATCTTTCTTAGGCTTAGAGAGCTTGAAGAGGAGAAAATATTGACAGTCTACAGAATTTTCTTGGGTTTAATGCTTTTTTCGATTTTCTTTGGCTTTCTCAAAGTTGCCGAGGTGTTTGGATGAGGATTATTAAAACTAGAGCAAAAAGCATCTACACAAAAAGCGGAATTCCTGGGGTTGATTGGGTTGTAAATCAGTATGTAGGATGTCAATTTGGGTGCAAATACTGCTACGCGAAGTTCCTCTGCAGATGGAAGCCCTATGGCGAGTGGGGAACATGGGTGGAGGTAAAGACCAACGCCCCTGAGCTTGCGAGGAAGAGGGTTTACGGAGAGGTCTTCATGTCGAGCATCTCCGATCCTTATCAGCCCGTAGAGAAGGAGCTCAAGCTAACGAGAAGAACCCTTGAGATGATGAACAAGAGAAACAAGCTCAGCATTCTAACCAAATCACCGCTTGTGGTTAGAGACATTGACCTTTTCAAGCTCTTCGACGAAATCGAGGTCGGATTGACAATAAACAGCTTCGGGGGGAAGGAAAAGCAACTCATAGAGCCCTTTACTCCTTCGCAGAAGCTTAGGATAGACGCTCTAAAGACACTTAGAGAGGAGGGAGTGAGAAACTACGCCTTCATAAGCCCGATTATCCCGGGAATTACCGATGTAGAGGAGATAATAAGGGAAACAAGGGGCTTCGCTGATTCTTACTTTTTCGAAGTGCTCAATCTGAAAGCCGCCGGCAGAGAGTTTCGAGAGTTATTAAAAGAGAACTTTCCTGAAAGCTATGAAGTTATGGTTGACGATGATAAATTCTGGAGCTTCATTAAAGAGCTCGTAGAGCTCATAAAACGGTTAAACGTAAGGGCAGGGGGAATAGAAGTCCACAGAAGGGGCTGGGAGATTATAGAGGTGAAGTAAATGAGAATAGCCCGAGTAGGGGATCTCTGGTTAGAAATCCCAGATGTTAGGTATTCCTTCTTTGATACCCCGTACATTGGCCATAAGCTTGGGACTGCGGTTGATGTGTACTTTGAAGATAAGGTTCTTTTCCCATTTGAAGAAGGAAAGCTGGTTGAGGTGAAAAAGATAAAAACTCCCCGATATATTCCTGTTAGAGACGACTATCTTCTCATCTTTGGAGTTGCGGATTTTTGCTTGAAGGTTCTTCATGTGGAGCCTGAACTTGAGGTTGGTGAAAGGGTTTCTCTAGGGGATGAAATTGGAGAACTGAGGCTTTCGGGCTTTTTCTCTCCTTGGAGTGATAAGCATGCCCATTTTGAGCTTAGAAAGTGTGAAGACAGATACAGGGCGAGGGGAGGATTAACGATATTTCCCAAAGTTAGACCTTTAGTTCCCGTTGTTGAGGGAAGGGAATTCAAAGTCGTCGAAAAAACCGCCCACTACTATTGGCTTAAGCCTCTGAAAACTAGAGGGAAAGGCATAACGCCTTTTGGAAGCATTGAAGGTGGATTGCCCCATTATCGTTACGGAGCGATTTTCAATGGAAACAAGGCAATGCTGTTTGGGAAGGCTATAAGCGCTGAGAAAATTCTTGAAAATGGCGTCGGGATCTTTAAAGCAAACTTTGAAGTCCTTGCAAACGGGAATAAGGTTAGGGGAGTTGGGGTTTACTGCAATGAGGGAAGGATTAAGCTTATTGGTGGAGATTTTGAGGTTGAAGAGACTGTGGAACTTGGGATAATCTAAAAAATTTTTGATATTTGTAAAATATATTCTACCATAAACTATATATTCACCAAGTGAAAATCTACAAAAATGATTTGTTTTTTATTTTTGGGTTGATGAAGGAAGAGGTGTGTGATATGGAAAAGGTGGAGGAAATCCCTAAAGAAACCCTGCTTGAGATATACAAAACTATGCACAAGATACGAACTTACGAGGAAACACTTGCAGAGTGGTACTACAAGGGGAAAACCCCAAGGTTTGACATATCTGCAGGCCCAATTCCCGGGGAGCTTCATTTATCTTCCGGCCAGGAATCTGCAGCAGTTGGAGTTTGTATGCACCTAAAACCTGAAGATGCCTTAATAGGCACACACAGGGCTCATCACTTTGCGATTGCTAAGGGAGTTGATTTGAAGAAAATGACTGCTGAGATTTTTGGAAAAGCTACAGGTCTATCAAGGGGTAAAGGAGGCCATATGCACCTTTTTGATGCAAATGTTAACTTCAGCTGCAGTGGAATTGTAGGAGCAAGCTTCCCACAAGCCGTTGGTGTGGGAATAGCAGCAAAACTGAAGGGAGAAGACTATGTCGCGGTTGCCGTTGGTGGAGACGGTGCTGCTAACCAGGGAACTTTTCATGAGGCACTAAACATGGCTGCAATCTGGAAATTGCCAGTGATATTTGTAATAGAAGATAACAGCTGGGCTATATCTGTCCCCAAAGAAAAATCTACTGCCGTTTCAAAGAATAGTGAGAGAGCTGCAGCTTATGGTATTCCGGGAGTTAGCGTGGATGGTACTGACGTCGTAGCTGTTTATGAAGTGGCAAAAGAAGCTGTTGAGAGGGCAAGAAGAGGAGAAGGGCCAAGTTTGATTGAGATAAAAGTTTATAGGCTCAGGGGTCACTTTGAAGGAGATCCACAACATTACAGGCCTAAAGAGGACTTAGAACTTGCCAGGCAAAAGGATCCACTCATGAACTTCGAGAAGCTTCTTCTAGAAAAAGGAATTGTCACAGAGGATGAGCTCAACAAAATCAAGGAAGAGAACATCAGAGAAGTCCAAGAAGCCATTGACTTCGCAGTAAACAGCCCGTATCCAGAACCTGAAGAAGCACTAAAGGGAGTTTTTGCAGGAGGTGAGTGAAATGGCAAGAAAGCTACCTATGTATAAAGCCATTGCAGAGGCAATAGCTCAAGAAATGGAAAAAGATGAAAATGTTTTTGTTATGGGAGAAGATATCGGAGCATATGGCGGAATCTTTGGCGCAACAACAGGGCTCTTAGAGAAATTTGGACCTGAAAGAATTAGAGACACTCCGATAAGTGAATCTGCATTCATTGGGGCTGCACTAGGAGCAGCATCAAAGGGTATGAGACCAATAGTCGAACTTATGTTCGTGGACTTCTTTGGTGTTGCAATGGATCAGATTTACAACCATATAGCCAAAGCTCACTACATGTCTGGAGGACAGGTGAAAATGCCAGTAGTGATAATGACAGCTATGGGCGGAGGATACAGCGATGCTGCTCAGCACTCTCAATGCCTCTATGGGCTCTTTGCACACGTTCCGGGTTTGAAGATAGTAATTCCCTCAAACTCATATGACGCGAAAGGCTTGATGATCTCGGCAATTAGAGACGACAATCCGGTAATGTACTTTTTCCACAAAGGACTCATGGGACTTGGATGGATGCCTTCACCGCCGGAAGCAACGGTTGAGGTTCCAGAAGAGCCCTACACAGTACCTATTGGAGAAGCGAAAGTCGTGAGAAAGGGAAGCGATGTTACAATCGTAGGGGTTGCTAAGACTGTACACGAGGCCGCGTGGGCTGCGGAAGAGCTTGAAAAAGAAGGCATAAGTGCGGAGGTAATCGACTTAAGAAGTCTGGTTCCATTGGACAAAAAGACCCTTTTGAACTCTGTAAAGAAGACTGGACGTTTAGTTGTAGTAGATGAGGATTACAGAAGCTATGGGATGAGTGGAGAGGTCATTGCTACGGTTGTTGAGAACGGAATATCCTTGGAAGCACCTCCAGTAAGGGTTGCCTATCCTGATGTTCCCGTTCCCTACAGTAGAGTTCTTGAGAAGTACGTCCTTCCGGATAAAGAGAAGGTAATCAATGCCGTAAAGAGCATAATGTGACCCAGCAGTGGAGGAAGAGAGAATGGAAGTCGAGGTAAAAGTGCCAGTAGTTAGTAAAGATGATAAAAAGGGTGTAATAAACCAGTGGTACAAAAACGATGGCGATGTAGTAAAGGAAGGCGAGGAGATAGCTGAAGTTATGATAGAGAAAGTTACCGTTACTGTAAAGGCACCAGCAAGTGGAAAACTTAAGATATTAGTTCCTGAAAACGAGGAAATATCGCAAGGTCAGGTAATAGCGGTTATAGAAACTGAGTAGCTTTCAAAACTTTTAAGTATTTTTTCGTTTCTATATTTTTACATGCCTTTGAGAGTTATATTTCATGAATACCGAAATCCCTATCTTAATATCGCCTTTGAAGAAAGTCTTGCAAGGAGTAGGGGTGTTGATCTTGTCGATGACACCCTTAGGATATGGAAAAACGAAAATTCTCTAATTCTGGGTCGTTTTAGAAAAGTGGAGGGGGATATTAATGTAGGAAATGCCGGCAAACTTGGCTTTTCAATAGTGAGGCGCTTCACAGGGGGAGGAACAGTTTATCACGACAATGGATGTTTGAACTATTCTCTCGCAATTAAAAGAGATGTGCGGTATCCAGTGGATTATATGTATAAAGTCCTCTTAAATGGCACTCTTCTTGCGCTGAAGAAACTTGGGATAACTCCTTATTTAAAGAATACCAATGACGTTGTGATTAATGAAAGAAAAGTCTCGGGAACTGCTGCCGCTGTGAGGTGGGGAGTTCTTTTTCTCCATGGTTCGATTTTGGTAAACTCCAACCTGCAAAAGCTCTATCTCCTTTTAAGAATTCCAAAGACCCACAACTTTGATCCGGTTAAATATCGGGTTGCAAACCTCTCTGCATTTGTAGAGGCCTCCATGGAAGAAGTCGCCGATGCTCTGGTCTGGGGTTATTCCAGGGTTTTATCCACTTTCCCTACCTTTGAAGAGCCCTTAAAAGAGGAGATAAAGGTGGCCGATATTTTGTATAAGGGGAAATATTCTAGAGATGAATGGAACTTTAAAGGTCTTGTTGACACTGAAAGAGAACTTAATAAAAAAGTAAAAGACATTCTCAGCTAATCGTCAAAGAAACCTCTCTCAGCAGCTATTTTCAGCGTCTTTCTATAGTCAATAACTCTCGGTCCATTCCGCGTTATTTTTGCAGTTATTTCCCCTTTCATTTCGGTCTCTCTTTCTCCATCAAGAGCCAAAAGTGAAGGAGATGTTTTCAGCTCGACTTCTTCGTTCAGGTTTAGGACTTTTACTTCTTTAATTTCCAGTCTTTTGAAGATTCCAGGAGCTATAGGCGCTTTTATGCTTTTTCCTTCTCCAAGCTCCACATATATTCCCAAGTCATCTCTTTCAGTTATCTCTTTCAAAATTCCAGGGATTGAGCTTAGCCCAATGTTGTATGGGGAAGATATGCTCGCCACGACCTCTCTCAGGTATTCTGGCTTCCAAACTGCTTTGGAACCTTTAAAGGAATGAAGTGTCGCAACAGCATCTACGAGAGCAATATCTTTGAGCTTGCCATCTTCATAAAGTTCAATCCTTTTTGTTTTGCGAGTCCCCTCATCAGGTTTAACAATGCCAGTTGCTATTGCTGAAACAGCAGCCCCGGCTATTGTGGCCTCTATCATGTATGGAAAGACGTTGTTGGTGCCTGTGGAGATGGGCATTATAGGGATTTCTTCAGAGGCTTTTGCGACAAGTCTGTTTGTCCCATCCCCTCCGATGACAATTATGGCGTTTACTTTGTCCTTCATGAGCTCTGTTGCCCTTATGGTATCTCTCCAATCCCCAAAAACCTTCATTGGAAGCATCTCGACTTCCATAGATAGATGTTCTCCTATCGCGTGAAGGGCAGCGGGAACTATCCCAAAGGTTTCCGGCATTGCCAGAACTTTTTCCACTCCCAACTCCTGCATTATTAGGAGAAGTCTTTTTACAATGTTAACTTTTTCCATATTGTCAAAAACGCTTGCATGGGCAATTAAACGCCTTATATCCCTTCCAGATTCGGGATTTGCTATTATCCCTACAGTCGCTTTTCTCATCCTTTTCCTCTCCTTACATAAATGGTAACAAACGCTATTGCCACCAATATTTCGTTTGTTTTGTCTCCAAATTCCTTAATCGCTATTCCTGGCCCTTTTAAGCCGCCTTCAATACTCTTAACGACTTTTTCGCAGGGAAGGGGAATTGCTTCTTTAATTTTCTCTATATCGACTCTTTGAGAATATGGTACCCCTATGAGAACTTCTACTTTCACATCTTCTTTAAGGTCAAGCTCAAAGAGCTCCAAGAGCCCAACGGCACAAACCCTTGTTATTGCATCCTTTATGGCCTTTATTGCAGCCTTAGTAGGGTCTTGGCCGTGCTGGTCTATTCCCATCCCTATCTCAATAACATATCTTTTCCATTCACTCACTTTCAAAGACCTCCTCCGGATGCTCTAGGTAATATTTAACTCTCTCCAAGAACCTCGCAGCTGGAGCACCATCTATTGCTCTGTGGTCAAATGTCAAAGAAAGCGTCATCACGCTGGCAATTTTTATCTCCCCATTTTCCACTATCGGCTTTTGGAGTATTCTGTTCAAACCTAAAATTGCGATCTGGGGCGGGTTAATTATTGGTGTAAACGAATCAACTCCGAACATTCCGAGATTCGTGACGGTAACCGTTCCTCCTACAAAGTCCTTTTCTTTAAGTGTGCCTCTTTTTGCTCTCTCGACTATATCTGCATAATCCTTTAAAAGCTCCTCAAGGGATTTTTTGTCAACATCTCGCACTACAGGGGTTATGAGCCCTATTGGGCTGTCCACGGCTACGTTTATGTTTATGTTATCGTAAATCGTTATCTTTTCCTCTTCCATTGACGCATTGATCTCTATGAAATCCCTTATGGCTTTTGCAATGCATTTTAACATGAGAACTGTATAAGAGGGCTTTTCTCCAAGTTTCTCGGCGAGTTCCTTTCTCATCTTAATAAGGCGATCCATCTTTGTTTCCATATTAAGGGTTACGTGCACGGCTTCCCTGTAGCTCTTTGAAAGCCTCTCTGCTATAACTTTCCTGATCCCAAACACTTTTCTCTCTTCTCTCACCTTTGGAAAGAAGTGTTCTCGTATATATTTTTCGAGGTCTTCAAGCGTAACTTCGCCATTGGGACCAGAGCCTTTTATTTTTGAAAGATCGATGTCGTATTGCTCGGCTATCGTTCTTATCTCTTCACTCACCAATTTAGCTCCCCTCGGTTTCTATTATTGCTATTGGCTCCCCTACGGGGACCTCATCTCCAACATCGTGGAGTTTCTCCACTAGAACTCCTGATGCTGGAGCTTTGACCTCTCCAGTTAGTTTCTCGGACTCGACTATAGCAATTACTTCATCTTTCTCCACCATCTCTCCAACATTTTTTTTCCACTCTACGATAGTGCCCTTTTTCATTGTCATACCTAATTTTGGCATAATGACATTTATTCTTGACATAATATCACCATACTGTTATTTTCATTTGATCTTAATAAACTTTTGGAGCGAGA
>LDZQ01001497.1_pt1 | contig 11590 bp, 10 predicted proteins | sample 615361 | NCBI WGS metagenome assembly LDZQ01 (sample SAMN03408297, study PRJNA278302) | terrestrial metagenome | isolation source: oil reservoir sample I2 | place: USA: Alaska, North Slope, Ivishak formation | collected 2013 | reverse complement strand
CAAGATTTTTTAGACCTGGCTACAAGGTTAAAATGTTCTAAACAAGAACTCTTTAATATTTTTAACTTGCTTTTTTTCTTTTTTTCTTTTTAATAATGTTTAATAATAATTTTAGGAGTGGTAAAGTATGCAAGTAGCTATTTTGGGAGCCAGTGGTTTTGTAGGTAGTTTTTTAGCTGCTTATTTTCAGCAAAAAGGGCTGGAGATTGTTCCTTTAGGTAGAAAGGATTTGACTAATCTGGATGAGTTGGCTTTGAAACTAGATAAGGTGGATACCTTGATTAATTTAGCTGGTGCTCCCATTTCCAAAAGATGGACAGAAGAATATAAAAAGGTACTTTACTCCAGCAGGATAGAAAGTACTAAGATATTGGCCCAGGCCATTTTAAAGACCCAAAATAGGCCTTGTAATTATTTTTCTGCTTCAGCTGTAGGCATTTACGCTCCTTTAGAGGATAGGGTGCAGGATGAAGAAAATTTTGTTTATGGTGAAAATTTTTTAAGTAAAATTTGCCAGGACTGGGAAAAAGAAGCCTTACAGTTTACAAACTTTAATCTTCGAGTAGTTATATTTCGCTTTGGAGTGGTTTTGGGCAAAGGAGGAGCTCTGGCCAAACTGCTACCCTTTTTTAGATGGGGGATAGGTGGAAAAATTGCCTCTGGAAACCAGGGTTTTCCCTGGGTTCATTTAGAAGATTTAGCCAGGGCCTTTTATTGGGCTTTGAATAAAAAAGATGCCCGGGGGATTTACAACTTGTGTGCCCCTCAGCTTACCACCAATAAGGATTTTACCAGGACTTTAGCCAGGGTTTTAAAGCGTCCTGCTTTTTTCCCGGTACCCAGATTTATTTTAAAACTTGCTCTGGGTGAAGGAGAGATGGTTCTTACCCAGGGGGCAAAAGTCGTTCCTTCTAGGTTGCAAAAGGAAGGTTTTTCCTTTAAATATAATAAATTAGAAGAAGCTTTAAAAAATATTTGGGAGCATTGGTCATGAAAATAAGAATGCTACACAAAATGGTTTTGGCCTTTTTAGGTGCTACTTTGATTTTTAGTTTTGTAGCCATTTATGTTTTAAATAACATGAACAGGTTAAAATTGGGCATGGATAAGTTTATTTCCCTGCAAAAGGAAATAGATTATTTTAAAAATATAGATGGTTATTTAACAGAAGCGGAAAAGGTCATAAGTAATATTTACTTTAAAAAAGAAGATTTTAACCAGTTATTAGACCAATTTAAGAAGATAAAAGAGCAAGAGAAAAATATTTTAGTCTCTGATAATAAAGCCGTAAGTCAAAGTTTAGCTGATTTTTTTGCCTCCATGCAAGAAATTGCTTCTATAGAAAGAAGAGGAGGAATAGATTTTATTCGGGCAAAGACCAGGTTTAAAAGTTCTAAAGAAAAGTTAGAGAACTTAATCACTAAAAATATTTTAGAATTGGAAAAGACAAAGACTAAAGAATATGTTTTTTTGCTGGAGCAAGAAGAAAAGGTTAAAACATTATCCTGGTATGGATTGAGTGGAGGGATTGTTTTTGCTTTAGGGATTGGAGTTTTGCTTTCCTGGTTTGAAACCAGAAGATTAAAAGCTGGTCTTAGTTTTGTCCAGGAAATAGAAAAGGGTAATTTTAAGGCAGAGATAGACTTAAAAGGCAGTGATGAGATAGTTGATCTGGTAGAAAAGATAAAAGACTTAAAGAGCAAGCTTATTTTTATCGAGGATTTAATACTCAAACAAAAAGATGAAGTGGCCAAGGGTAATATTTTGTTTAAAATGAATGATGAAGATCTGGAAGGGGATTTTAAAAATATTATTGTTGGAGTTAATAAGGTGGTAGATTTGGTGGGGCATTTAGACAATGCTCCTGTACCTGTGATGTGTGTAGATAAAAATTTTAATATTCTTTTCCTGAATAAAGTGGGGTTAGGTTTGCTGGGAAAAGACCTGGCAGAGGTAAAGATGCAAAAATGTTATAATTTTTTCCATACTGAAGATTGTCAAAGCGATAAATGCGCCTGTAAACAGGCAATGACCAAGGGGAAAAGTGCAGTGGAAGAAACCATTGCCAGGCCAACAGGAGAAGATATTTACATTCAGTACTATGGTAATCCTATTTTTGATGAAAAAGGAGATATTGTTGGAGCCTTTGAATATATTTTGGACATAAGTAATTTGAAGAGGGCTCAACTAAAACTAGCTAAGCTAGCCCAGGATGGCGAAGTGGTAAGCAGTCGTTTGTCTTCAGCTGCAGAAGAACTTTCTGCTCAGGTGGAGCAGGCCAGCCAGGGTAGTGAGGTTCAGAAAGATAGAGCCAGAGAAACTGCTACAGCCATGGAGCAAATGAATTCTACAGTTTTAGAAGTGGCTAAAAATGCTTCAGTAGCAGCAGAAAATGCCAATAGGGCCAGGGAAGTGGCTCAAGAAGGGGCAAAAGTAGTAGAAGAGACCATTACCAGTATTTTAGAAGTAAAAGAGCAAGCCCGATTTTTGGTAAAAAATATGCGTAATTTGGAAAGACAGGCTGAGGGAATTGGTAAAGTAGTGGGAGTAATTACAGATATTGCTGACCAGACCAACTTGCTGGCCTTAAATGCTGCCATAGAAGCTGCCAGGGCAGGTGAGGCCGGAAGAGGCTTTGCTGTGGTTGCTGATGAAGTGAGAAAGTTGGCAGAAAAGACCATGAATGCCACTAAAGAGGTGGAAGCTAGTGTCAGCTCTATTCAAAATGTATCCAAGGATAATGTATTGGCCATGGGTAAAATGGATGAAACTGTTTTAGCCTGTAGCCAGAAGGCAGAAGAGGCAGGCAAGGCTTTAAAGCGTATCGTAGAAATGTCTCAAAATACCCTGGCTCAAGTAGAGGCCATTGCCACAGCTTCAGAAGAACAGTCTTCTGCTTCTGAACAAATCACCAGAAGTACCGAAGAGATTAACCGCATTTCTGAAGAGACTTCTCAGGCCATGCGAGAAGCTTCCGCTGCTGTAAGTGAACTGGCCAAACTGGCTCAGGAACTGCGTAGAATCATAGAAGAAATGGTGGCGATTTAAAACCTGTACTAAGGAAAAGCTGCAGTACTAAAAAATCCCCTTTTAAAAGGGGATTTTTTAGTACTGGAAGTAAAAACTACTTGACTTCATATAGCTAAATAACTATATAGCTAAAAACGGGAGAGAGTAATGAAGAAAATTGTTAAAATATTTAAAGCCGTATCTGATGCCAACAGGTTAAAAATCCTGGGTTTATTGCTGAAAAAGAAAGAAGTGTGCGTGTGTGAATTTCAGCAGGTGCTGGAAGTGGCACAGCCCACTGTATCCAAGCATTTGAAGATACTGGAAGAAGCAGGATTTATAGAAAGCAGAAGGCAGGGTTCCTGGATGATTTATTTTTTGCCTTTAGAGATGGAAGCAAAGAACAAGCAACTTGTTGATTTGCTTGCCAGGTGGCTGGAAGAAGAAAAAGAAATTCAGGACCTGGCTAAACTTTTGCCCAATTTAAGAGAAAAGGAATAGGAGGAAAATAGAGATGGAAAATCTAGAGTGCGCTTGTGCGAGTGAGCAAAAGCTAAAAAGAGAAAATCCCAAAAGTAAGTTTTTTTATTGGTTTTGGGGGTTGGTGCTGCTGGGTATATGGACTTTACTTTATAAAAGTTTGCTTCCCTTTTCCCAGTGGTTTGCCTTTTCTTTGCTTGCTTTAAAACCAGGCTCTCATCTGGGAGAAGCAGTACAGTTTTTTGTTTATGATACTCCCAAGGTTATTTTATTGCTTACTCTGGTGGTTTTTTTAGTGGGTATTGTGCGTTCTTATTTTTCACCAGAAAGGACGAGAAAAATCTTAGCTGGTAAAAGGGAAAGCGTGGGTAATGTGCTGGCTGCTCTTTTAGGAATTGTAACTCCCTTTTGTTCTTGCTCAGCTGTTCCTCTTTTTATTGGTTTTGTTACTGCTGGCATTCCTTTAGGAGTTACCTTTTCTTTCTTAATATCTGCTCCTATGGTTAATGAAATAGCTTTAGTCTTATTGTATGGTTTACTGGGCTGGAAAATTGCAGCGCTATATCTTTTTACGGGCCTTTTTGTAGCTATAGTAGCTGGATTTGTTATAGGCAGGCTTAATCTGGAGCATTATATTGAAGATTGGGTCTTAAAAATTAGAACAGATGCCAATGTGGTAACAGAAGACAAGAAAAGTTTTGAGCAGAGGATAGAGTATGCCCTGCAGTCAGTAAAAGATATTGTGGGAAAAGTCTGGATTTATATTGTTATTGGTATTGCTGTAGGTGCTGGCATTCATGGTTATGTGCCAGAAGATTTTATGGCCTCTATTATGGGTAAGTCTTCCTGGTGGTCTGTGCCTTTAGCGGTAATTATTGGCGTACCTATGTATTCTAATGCTGCTGGGATTGTTCCTGTGGTAGAAGCTCTTTTGGGTAAAGGAGCTGCTCTGGGTACGGTTTTAGCTTTTATGATGAGTGTTATTGCCCTGTCCTTGCCTGAAATGCTTATTTTGCGCAAGGTCTTAAAAAAGAGACTTATAATTGTTTTTGCTTCTATTGTGGCTATGGGTATTTTGCTGGTTGGATATATTTTTAATCTGGTAATTTAAAAAAGGAGGTTTGGTTATGGAAGTAAAAGTTTTAGGCCCTGGTTGTCCCAATTGTGAAAAGACCATGAATGTGGTGATGGATGCCATTAGAGAGTCTGGCATTATGGCCAATGTCACTAAAGTAACTGACTATGCAGAAATTGCTAAGATGGGCGTGCTTTCCACTCCCGGGGTGGTGGTGGATGGTCAGGTAAAGTGTGCTGGTAAGGTGCCCACCAAGGAAGAGGTGATTTCCTGGTTAAAGGGAGAGTAGTATGTCTGAGGTAACTAAAAAACTTTCTTTTCTGGACCGTTTTCTCACTCTATGGATTTTTTTGGCCATGTTTGTGGGGGTGTTGGGGGGCTATTGGTTCCCCCAAATTAAAGATGTCCTAAATTATTTTCAGGTAGGTACCACCAATGTGCCCATTGCTATAGGACTTATTTTGATGATGTATCCCCCTCTGGCCAAAGTAAAATACGAACAATTGGGCGAGGTATTTAAAAACACGAAGGTCTTATTTTTGTCCCTGGTTCAAAACTGGATAGTTGGACCTATTTTGATGTTTTTATTGGCCATTGCTTTTCTTTCTGGCTATCAAGAGTATATGGTTGGCTTAATTATGATTGGGCTGGCCCGCTGTATTGCCATGGTGATTGTCTGGAATGATCTGGCAGAGGGAGATTGTGAATACTGTGCTGGTCTAGTTGCCTTTAATTCTATTTTTCAGGTGCTCTTTTATTCCCTGTATGCCTATATTTTTATTACTCTGCTTCCCCCTCTTTTGGGGTTAAAGGGTGTATTAGTAGATGTCTCTATGGCGGAAATAGCCAAGAGTGTTTTTATTTATCTAGGAATTCCTTTTATTGCTGGAGTACTGTCTAGAATAATTGGCCTTAAAACCAAAGGCAGGGAATGGTATGAAACAGTTTTTATTCCCAAAATCTCACCTATTACTTTGATAGCCTTACTCTTTACCATTGTGGTAATGTTTTCCTTAAAGGGTGAGTTTATTGTATCCTTGCCTCTGGATGTGGTAAGAATTGCCATTCCCCTGTGTGTTTATTTTGTAGTAATGTTTTTGGTTTCTTTTTATATGTCCTATAAGGCTGGAGCCAATTATGAACAGAGCGTAACTTTGAGCTTTACAGCTGCTTCTAACAACTTTGAATTGGCTATTGCAGTGGCAGTGGCTGTTTTTGGCCTTAATTCTGGACAGGCTTTTGCCGCAGTAATTGGTCCTCTGGTTGAAGTGCCTGTCTTGATTGGTTTGGTCAATGTGGCTTTGTGGATTAAAAAAAGGTTTTTCCCTGTAGCAGTAAAAACACCTACAGGAGTATGTCATTTTAGTTGTGAAAAATAAGGAGAAAAAATGAGATTAGACGAATTATTTTTAGAAATGGATCTGGAATTTTTTGGTAGTGGACAACATGGGATAGGAGTAGATTCAGCTGTAAAACTTATAGGAAAGGAAAACATCTTTTTTTTAGATGTAAGGACCAGGGAAGAAAATGAGCTTTTACAGTTTCCTTTTGCCGTGAATATTCCAGTAAATGAAATTCCTAAGCGTTTGGAAGAAATTCCTAAAAACAAACTGGTGATTATTTTTTGTTCTTCTCTGGTTAGGGCTGCAATGGTCTATGCCTATTTACTGGAAAAGGGATATGATGAATTAAAGATTTTATTGGCTTCTACAGAACAACTGGTTACTTTATTAAAGCCCAAACCCATTTATGCTAGAAAATAAAGTTTGTTAAATGCAAAATAGGGCTCTGATAGGAGAAAAATAAAGTGGAAATTTTTACTATTTCTTTAATTTCTTTTGGTCTTAGTTTTCTTTTTGCTTTAGGTGGAGTGGGTTCTGCCCTGGTCCTGGTTCCAGTTTTGGCCTGGCTGGGAATACCTTTGAGTGAGGCCAAGCCTACAGGACTTTTTGTTAACACCATCAGTATGGTGGGTGCTACCTATGACAATATCAAGAACAAGCGCCTGGATTTTGGCTTGGGTATTCCCATTATTCTCAGCTCTATTATTTTATCTCCTATTGGAGCCTATATTTCTAGCCTTATTTCCCAAAAAATAGTTTTGTTTATTTTTACCCTTTTTTTATTTTTTGCTGCCAGCATTTTGTTGTTTTTTAAAGGAAGTAAGTATAAAGGCAAGGATAAATACAAAGAAGATAAAAATTGGCTGTATATGAGCTTTGTGGGAGGAGTGGCTGGCTTTTTTTCTGGCCTTTTGGGTATTGGAGGCGGGCTTATTATTTCTCCTCTTTTAATCCTTTCTGGATATGATCCCAAAAAAGTTACTACTATTACTGCTTTTGTAGTACCTTTTTCCTCTTTAACAGGTTTTATTGCTTATGTTCTTTTGGGTAGCTTTAATTTGGGGCTTATGCTTCCTGTGGGTATTAGTGCTTATTTGGGAGGATATCTAGGGACCCAATTTATGCAAGCCAAGCTGAAAGCCAGTACAGTTAAAAAGTTTTTGGGTATTTTAGTTATTTTACTGGCCATTAAAATGCTCTTACGCTTTTTTTAAAGGTATAAAGAGAGGTAATATTTATGTCTAAAAAAAAGATTTTATTTTTGTGTACAGGAAATTCTTGTCGGAGCCAGATGGCAGAAGGTCTGGCCAGAGCCTTAAAATCTGAGACAATTGAACCCTATTCTGCTGGCATACTCAAACATACCCTGGACCCAAGGGCAGTCAGGGTAATGCAAGAAATAGGAATAGATATTTCCAAACAGTATTCCAAGACCATTGACGAGCTAAAGGGTATAAAATTTGATTATGTAGTGACCCTTTGTGGCCATGCCCATGAAACTTGCCCTTACTTTCCGGGCAAGGTGATTCACCGAGGTTTTCCTGACCCACCCAGTATGGCTGTAAAGGCCAAAAGCGAAGAAGAAGCCTTAAATTTTTACCGGGAAGTAAGGGATAAAATAAAAGAATTTGTTTTATCCTTGCCCGAAAGTTTGGAAGAATAATTTCCCAGAATCCCTTATCTTTTTTTAGTCTTTACTTTTTTCTTAAAAAAATAGGTAAAAATTCCTATTTTTTTCTTGATTTTTTTCAAAAATATGATATAAACAAATTAAAACTTAAGTGTTGATGTAATTATTTGAATTTACTTGTTTTTACTTTAAGAAAGTTGTTATTTGTAAAATATATATAATAAAAACAATATGTTAAGTTTTAAAGAATGCTTGTGGTTGAGACTTAGGAAACTAAAAGTATGTAATTAAGGGTTGCCAATATTTATTTATTGGTTTAAATAAACCTAAAAAATAATGTTTTTAGAGTTGGTTTTATGGTGCAAGATGAGGCAATTGGCTAAAAAGAATAAGATATATTTAGTTTTTTTAGGCTTTAGTTTTTTTGGCTAAATTTTCTAAATATAATAAAGATAACTTTTGGGTAACTTAAGTTTTTTAGTAAATTAACCAGTAAAGATATAAATAAAATAGGAAAAGTAAACTATGAAACAGAAAAGGGTAATCATCCAGATATGTTGTGTATTATTAATAGTAGTGTTTTCAACGACTGGTTTTACTAGAGATGTGAAAAATAAATTCAGTAGTTTTAAAACGTTAGAAGAACCATTAAAATTGGTAGTTGAGAAGTATTTAAAAAATGGATATAAAATATACGGTCCGTATAAGGTAGATAAAATTGTAAGTGGAAAGGCTTATCTGTATGTATTTTCAGGTGAGCATGTTAGTATAGACTTGTTTAGTTCAAAACAGATAAATGAAAAAGAAAAAACTATATTAATTTCTAAAGATGATAAAGTTTATTTGTTAAAAAAAGATAAAGAAATTGTTTTGTTAAAACTTAAAAAAGGGGTGAAAGATGACTATTAAAAGAGTTTTTTTAGCTCTTTTGTTTATATTTTGGGCGATACCTGTAATTGCTGGAATGGAACAATATTGTGCTTCTCCCCCATTTCTTACTCAGAGTATAGATCCAAATGTTGTGTTAGTAATGGATTATTCAGGCAGTATGCAATTTCCAGCCTATTATGCCTGTGCCAATTGGAGCGGATATTATGAATCACAGGTTGCAGAATGTTATTATGGAGATTATGCATATGAAAACTATAACACATCCTATGATTATTATGGAATATTTGATTCAAATAAATATTATAAATATGATTCTCATAATGGATATTTTGTTGATAATACAGACAATTGTTCTTATTCCAACAAAATAGGTTCAGCACCAGATTGTGTTTCTGGAAATCTACTTAATTTTGTAACTACAACCAGAATAGATGCAGCCTTGAAAGCACTAATTGGCGGAAAGGCTGATTGTGGTGATAATTATTGTTATATAAAGGCTCAGGGTAGTAGGAGAAGAGTAAGATCCAGTAATATAGACTGTGATTTTTATGTAAGGCCCGAAGATTATTCAAGTGGTAACTATGCAGATAAAGAAATTTTACTAAGTGTATATGATTATGATGGTACATGCCCAGTAAAAGGATTGTCAAGTGCAAGGGTAAAATTAAGAATCTCAAAAGAGGATAGGGGTGGTTTACTTCAATCCATATTTGATAGTGTTAGAATTACCTTTATGGTGTTTGGTGGTACAAGGGAAGGTGAAATAAGGTATGGGTTTAATGAAAATAATTTAGACTCATTATTGAATAAATTACAGAGTGAAGTTCCATATGGCGGTACTCCAAGTGGTGAAGCCTTGTGGGAGGCCTATGATTATCTAAAACAAAGAAATGGTCATAATTATGAGAGTAATTCTAATTATATCAACGATGACAGCGAGGTAGATCCATATTATCAGGTGTTGGAAGATGGGAGTTTGGTTTCAGCCTGGTGCAGGCAGTCCAATGTTGTACTCATATCTGATGGCGAGTGGAATGGCAATGTAGACCCTGTTATTTCTGCTTATCATTTAAGAACTGATGATTTGAGGTCTGACTTATCCAATAAACAAACAGCAAGGGTATATAGCTTATATGCTTTTGATGATTCTAATGATGGTAAAAGTTCTATGAAGACCATAAGTGCTTTTGGAGGATTTACTGATATTAGTGGTTGTAATAATAGTTATCCATATACTTTTTCTGAGGTGCCAGATGATTCTTTAGAGGTTGCCTGGCCTCGTTCCAGTTGCCCAGGTGGTAGTAGTAATGAACAATGTTGTAAGGAATGGGATGAGGATAACAACGGTGTACCAGACGGATATTTTGCAGCAGAAAATGGAGCAGAACTTGAAGAGGCATTAAGGGTGATTTTTGTTGATATTTTAAAAAGAACTGCTTCAGGTACCTCTGCATCACTTCCCATTAGTGAGACAAAGATTGGAAAAAATCTTGTTCAGGCACTTTTTTATCCAAAAAAACAATTTGATCAGATAGAGTTGGATTGGATTGGCTATCTTTATACATACTGGTTTTACTATTCTCCTACTGCTTCAAACATAAGAGAGGATACTATTGAAAATAAAGCATTAGATGTATGTACTAATGGAGAGACAGGAGGAGACTACATCGTTAATTTCTTACTAAATAATTCTACAGGAATTATGAATGTAAAGGCCTATAAAAGTACATGTAGTGGTACTAATTCTTCTGATTATACCTTGTATTCAACTTTAGATGATATACATCCAGTGTGGGAGGCAGGAGAGAAGTTAAAGAATACGAATGCAACACAAAGAAATATTTACACATATACAGGATATCTTCATCCAACCATACATCAAGATTTAACTAGTTTTCAGAATGTGACAGAAAATAAACTATTTGGAGATGAAGACAATGATGGAATAGTAGATGAAACAGATGAAACAACAAGATTAATAACAAAATCAATTTCGATCCAGGATCTTAAAGATTATATTTTAGGAAATGATATAGATGGTTATAGAAATAGATCCTATGATGGTATTTCCACCTGGAAATTAGGTGACATAATTTATTCTACACCCAAAATAGTGATATATGATGATTATTCAGTGGTTTATGTAGGAGCAAATGATGGAATGCTCCATGCATTTAGATTAGGTAAACCTCGCTATGACGGATTGGGACCATATCAAGATGTAAGGCTTTGTAATGACTCTTCTAAATATTGTTACAAAGATAAACTAGGTGAAGAAATGTGGGCATATATCCCTAAAAATAGCCTTCCTTATCTAAGGGCACTTACAGATCCCAAATATGGTGGTAATAATCACCTTTATTATGTGGATCTCATGCCTTATATAATTGAACTCAATTTAGATGATGATTCAGATATTGAAAAACGAATATTAATTGGTGGTATGAGGTTTGGGGGAGCAGTTGGATGCACAGATTCAGAGTGCATTAATCCTCCTGCTGATACTTGTGCTGATCCCTCACAATATAATTCTGCTACTAGTAATTGTGTGGGATTGTCTTCTTATTTTGCCCTTGATATAACCAATGCAACCAGTCCAAAGTTTTTATGGGAATTTACTGATAAAGATTTAGGTTTTACCTATACAGGACCTGCCTTTATCAAGGTAAAAAATGATGACAGCACCTATAGCTACTTTATTATGTTTGCATCAGGTCCAACTAATTATAGGGGAGAGTCCAAACAGGATTTGAAATTTTTTGTTCTCAAACTTGAGAGTACATGGGATGCTCAACCATCAGCATTTTTTACCATTAAACAAGTGACAAAACTCTCAGTTTCATCAGAAATGAAAAATGCCTTTGGTGGAAGGCTTTTTACTGAGGGTATAGATGTAGATAAAGATGGTGATACTGATTGGGTCTTTATTGGATCAACCAGGGGAGCAGGTAACACTTTACAGGGAGATGTGTGGGGAATTCATATTACAGGAAATATCCCTTCTGATTGGGAGATAGTAAATGTATTTAATAGCTCCCTGGAGCCAGTAACTGCAAAAGTAGAATATGCAAAATGCTTTGATATGAATTATATATTTTTTGGTACTGGTAGATATTTTTATCCTGGAGACGATCCAGGTAAAAATAATGAATTTAATAACCT
>LDZQ01001574.1_pt1 | contig 11692 bp, 12 predicted proteins | sample 615361 | NCBI WGS metagenome assembly LDZQ01 (sample SAMN03408297, study PRJNA278302) | terrestrial metagenome | isolation source: oil reservoir sample I2 | place: USA: Alaska, North Slope, Ivishak formation | collected 2013 | reverse complement strand
AAGGGATACAAGCCGAGGGGGAACATAATCCCCGACATGATGGTGAAGCACCACTATGCAAAAGAGTTTGCGAAGTTAAAAGGTTATAGGGTGGTTAGAATAGCCACCCACCCAGATGCGATGGATATGGGCCTTGGGAGTAAGGCGCTTGAGCTGTTAATTCAAGAGGCTGATAGAGAAGGCCTTGACTGGGTAGGGAGTGGATTCGGAGCTAGTGAAGAGCTCATAAGGTTCTGGATAAGAAATGGGTTTGCGGTAGTGCATCTAAGCCCCTCGAGGAATCCCGTAAGCGGAGAATACACTGCAATAGTGATAAAGCCAATAAGCAAGAAGGCCCAAGAAATAGTTAAGAAAGCCAACGATGAATTTAGAATTAGGCTTACGGAGTGGCTTGGGGACACGCATAGAGATTTGGAGCCCGAGATAGCGAGATGGCTCTTTGAAACACCTTTTGGAGAGAGCGTCAACTACCCAATAACCCTAACAGATGTGCAAAAGAAGAGGCTTGAGATGTTCGTGGGTAAAGTCTTAACTTATGATACCGTTCTTGATGCAGTGAAGCCAGTGGTAAAGCTTTATTTCCTTGACGGCTGGATGAAGCCTTATCTCGATGAGAGACAAATACACCTCCTTATTTATCGTGTTCTTCAAGCACATACATGGGAAGAAACTGCCAAGTACATCGACAGAAGCCCAATGTTCACGATGATAGAAGTTAGGGACATAATAAGAGGGCTCTGGTATTACTACAAGCACATACTCAAGTAGGCTCAGCTTCGTCGATCCCGGGCATCAGTACCCCAAAGGCCAATCTACCTGACCTCCTTCCCGCCGTGAGGGTTAACCCCTCGCCAATGACGGGAAGGTTTGAGGGGTCTTCACCAGAACCCGAATCGAATCGAGTTCCTCAAACCCCTCTGGGACGGCCTTGCCCCGATTACCCCTACCCGCCGTCAAATCCGGCAGGCTCGGGGTTATGGTTTTTACAGCCTTTCTTAAGATGTTGAACGCTCCAACCAAGTCTGCATTCATTACAATGCCCTCCCTGTGGCACTTAAACAAACCTCTAACAAAGCGAGCGTTCTTATGGCGTTGGCCACAGAGAGGGCAGGTTTGAGAAGTGAAAGCCTCATTCACGACAATAACGGAAATACCATACTCTTCCGAGACTTCCCTCAAGCGTTTAAGAAGATAATTAAACCTCCAAATGTGAGAGAGGAGGTAATTCTGCCTTCTACCCTTATCAGAGTTCCTACTGATGCCCTTAGGATAGCCAACCACAATTCTGGAAACACCCATTTGGTGGAGTTTCTCAATAGTTTGCCTAACGGCAGTGTTGATGTAGTGTTTTGTCTGAAGTTTTGCTTTTTGGTGCATTCTTGAGAGCTTTTTACTCCTCTTACAGCCCGAACTGTTGAGTTTGGACTGGTAATCGGCTATCTTCTTCCGCCAGTAGAAGGCTATTGACTTGAGAGGTCTTCCGTTCACCAAAAAACTTTCCCCGCTTTCCACGTAAATGGCCATCAAATTGTTTACCCCAAGGTCTATGCCAGCGGAAAGGTTGCCCAAGGACTCTCTCGGGAGTTTTTCCCAGTTTTCACTGTAAAGTCTTTCTTCTACTGTATAACTAATGTGAGCATACCACTTTTTCCTAACAGAGTCGTACTGGATTTCTAAGCGTCCTTGTTTACCCTTCAAGTGTATTCTCCCCTTGAACTGTATTTTAAGCCTTCCAAACTTTCCGAGTCTCCTAAATTCTAAAACATTCTCCTCAATCCGGTACTGGTCGTTTCTCAACGGGATTATGAAGAGTTTTTTACCGTTTTCTTCTCTGATGAAAGTTGGTGGTTTTGGTTTGAACCATTCAGGAAGCTCACCGTTCTTTTTCTTTTTCAACAGGATAAAGAAACTTCTCCAAGCCTCAGCATTTTTCCTAGCCAGAGTTTGGACGGTAGAACCGCCAATCCAATCTTTGAACTGATAATAAGCTTCCTGTTGAGTTCCGAGAAAGTCTATTTTTCCGAATTCTTTGAACTGTTTTAGCCTATCATAGTTGAGCTTGTTCCAAATTAGAGCGGTAGCGTGGGCTAACTCGAATAGAACTTTCTCTTGCCCTTTTGAAGGTTGGAGCTTCACCGTCACTGTTCTTTTTATCATCATCTGTAGTATTATTTTTAGGCTTTAAAATAGTTTCGCTCTACTGCTTGTGAGATTAATTCCCAAACCCACTATCCACTCCAAATCCCTAAAAATTCATCTCAAAGGACGTTCAGATATTTATGCACCTGAAAGCTTAAACCAACGTTTTCTCTTCCCATTATCTTTGCAGCGATGTTGTAAAGCCTCATAAGCTGATGTTGGGAAATATCAATCGGTTCTTTGGGCTGTATGGCAAGGGGGGCTAAGTTTTTCAACAGCTCTGCGTACCATCTCACATTTTCTTCTTTTGTGTCTTTTGTGACCACGAGCTTTGCATAAGTCTTTGCCCCTGCTTTCTTAAGTATCCTAATGCTCTCCACCTCTCTGAGCACCAGCTCTCGCCAATTTTCACTTGCTTTGGCGGTTTCATCTTTTATATCAACACTCGCGTAATCTACAAGATGGGCAACTTCTCCTATTCTCTCCGGCTTGCTCCCATTGGTCTCTAAGAAGTTTTTAAATCCCAAATCGTGCATCCTCTCCATGAGGGCGTAGAGGTTCTTTGTCTGCAGAGTTGGCTCGCCGCCGGTGTAGCTTATTGAGTGTATATCTCCGGTATCCAGCTTTAAGATAACATCAACGACTTCTTCAAGCTTTGCCGGGTTGGGCTTGTATTCAAACTTTCCAGTAAAAGGCTTCACTTCGTAGCGCCACTTTGGAACGTTAGAAGCGAGTATATAGCTTGCGGAGTCGCACCAGATGCATCTAAGGTCACAGCCAGCGAATCTAACAAAAATCTGCCTTTTACCAAAGGCACTTCCCTCTATGCTTCCCCCTTCTCCTTGCCAGCTGTTGAAGATTTCAGCTAAGAACATGGAATCACCTAAAGCTCTATGCCTCTCACCTTGTCACTCACGTATCCTTCAAGTATTTCAATCTTGACGCTTCTATTTTCTCCAGTTAGATCTGCCATAAGCTCTACTCCTCTAGCGTAGTCCCAAAGTCTTCTTTTTGCTTCTTCATCAATAGCCTCGCACATAATAATGATCTCCCTCGGATCCTCTTTGCTTGCTATTTCTATGACCTTCATAGCATCGCTAACGGTAAAGAGCCCCTTTTTCTTAAACAGCATTTCCCTCACCTACACGTACTTCATCAAAATAGAGACAGCCTCTTCCAGAACATGTCTATCTTCGGCGTCTACAACGTTCTCTAAGTAATAGAGACCCTTTATATTAAGAATTATGTAAGCCTCGTCTCTATCCAAGCCAAGGTCATAGGCTTCATAGTAAACCCTTTCCTCTCCCAGGGCTTCGTTAAGCATCTTAACGAAATAGTTTATCTCATCCGTCGTTAAGTCCTCCCATTTGCTCTCCATCTCGTCAAAGTACCTCTCAAGGGTTCTTAGGGTTTCCAAATCAACTTTAAGCGTCCCCTCTACGTATGGGAACTCCCCAACCCTGAAAATCTTCACGCCTTCTTCGTCCCTTATACCCACATAATCCCATAGGAGAACTCCCTCTATGACGTTGACTCCGTATCTGCTCGCGAGATATGTGAACCTTTCCATAGCCTCTTCCATATCCTCCAAAAACTCCTCTTCATTGGTGAATCTAACTACTTTACTTACCGTTCCAGCCATACTTTACACCTTGAAGATTCATCATTCCCTAAGGGTTATAAGTCTTTAGGGCTAATATTTATTGCCCGAGGAGTATTGGGTTGCGATGACCTCGGGACCCCCAGGGGGGCGACATCCCTAACGCCCCCCTACTAAAGTTTTTAAAACTTTGGCTGCATTAATAACTGGTGGTTATTTATGGTTATCATCCCCAAGCCCATCGACCCACGGGAAATAAAGAAGCTTAGAAAGGAACTCGGTATAACACAAGAAGAGCTTGCGGAAAAAGCGGGGGTTACGCAGGCTTATATAGCAAAACTTGAAAGCGGTAAAGTTGATCCTAGATTATCTACTTTCAATCGAATTCTCCAGGCTTTGGCTGAGTGTAAAAAGGCTCGATTTAGGGCCAAGGAAATAATGTCTTCTCCCATAATAGGGGTCAAACCATATGAAACGGTTGAAACCGTTGTTAGGCTGATGAACAAGCACAACATTTCCCAAGTTCCCGTAATAGCAGGCAACAAGGTGGTCGGTTCTGTTACGGAAAAGACTCTCGTTAGGAAGAGCTTTGAATATGAAGACTTGCTTTCAAAGAAGGTTATGGAGATCATGGACGAGCCTTTTCCAATAATAAATGAGGATGAAAGCATTGAAGTTGTAAAGTACCTCCTCGAAGAGCATCCGGCAGTTATAGTCCAGAACAGAGAAGGCAAACCCGTGGGAATAATAACTCGCTCAGATTTGTTTAAAATAAAATAAGAGCTGACCTCCTCCCCACCGTGAGGAGCGAGGGTTTATCTTAGCCCCTCACCATTGGCAGGGAGGTTTGAGGAGTCTCATTTAGACCCAAGTTAAAGCGGGTCTTCGACCCCTCGGGGAGGGTCTTCCCCCCATTACCCCTACCTCCAGCCAAAGCGGGAAGGCTCGGGGTTATCGTTTTAATCTTCTTCAAAATGTTGAAAGCACCTACAAGGTCAGCATTCATTACAACGCCCTCCCTGCGGCACTTGAATAAACCCCTAAAAATCCTACCATTAGAGTGGCGTTGACCACAGAGAGGGCACGTTTGAGACGTGAAAGCCTCATCCACAACAATAACGGAAATACCAAATTCTTCAGCAACTTCTTTCAGTCTTTGAATGACCGTGTTGAACCGCCACACGTGGGAGAGGACAAAATTTTGCTTTCTGCCCTTGTCAGAGTTTCTTGCAATACCCTCTGGATAACCAACTACAATTTTAGAAACGCCCATCTCGTAAAGCCTTTCAACCGTCTGTCTAACAGCAGTGTTAATGTAGTGCCTCGCTTGAAGTTTTGCCTTTTGGTGTATTCTTTTCAGCCTTCTACTCGTTTTGGCTCCGCTCCTGTTGAGTTTTGACTGGTAATCTGCAATACGTTTTTGCCAGTAGAAGGCAATGCTTTTGAGCAGTCTTCCATTAACGAGAAAAGCCTCACCATTCTCAACGTAAACGGCTATTAAATTGTTCACACCCAAGTCTATACCCGCTGTTAGGTTGCCCTTTGGTTGTCTCGGGACTTCTACCCACTCCTCGCTAGTTAGTTTTTCCTCAACAGTATAGCTAACGTGAGCGTACCATTTGTGTCTTGCTTCATTGTAGATAATCTCTAACCTCCCCTGCTTGCCCTTCAAGTGTGTTCTTCCTTTAAATTGAATTTTTAGCCTTCCGAACTTTCCAAGCCTCCTCAGTTCGATAGTGTTGTTTTCAATTTTATACTGGTCGTTCCTGAGTGGAATAATGAAGAGTTTTCCTCCATTCTCCTCCTTGACGAATTTTGGTGGTTGTGGTTTGAACCAGTCTGGCAGTTCACCGTTCTTTTTCTTCTTGAGTAGGGAGAAGAAACTACGCCAAGCTTCAGCATTCTTTCTTGCCAGTTGTTGTACTGTTGAGCCGCCAACCCAGTCCTTGAACGTGTGATAGGCTTCTTTTTCTGTTGTTCCAAAGTCTATCTTGCCGAATTCTTTGAACTGTTTTAACCGCTCGTAATTGATTTTGTTCCAGATTACTGCGGTGGCTTGGGCTAACTCGAGGAGGATTTTCTCCTGCCCTTTTGAGGGCTGGAGTTTGAGTGTTACTGTTCTTTTCATTGTTCCTCATTATTACTTTTACGCTTTTGGGTTTAAAAATGTTTTTGCTTTCTCACTAAAGGACTTGTTCGTAATTAACTGTACCCCGCCCTGAAGGGCGAGGGTTGAGAAAGAAAAAAGTCAGCTCGAAGAAGGCACAAGAGTAAACTCGAAGAGAAGTTCACCAGTTGTTGCGTTATAAATCTCAACACTCCAGTGGACAACGTATGCACTGTCAGGGAATGGGTAGTCCAAGTATTTGGCTGGAAATGCTCCCTTTTCTTCGTATTTCTCGGGATTGTTTAATATCATAACTTTGGAGTACTCTTCCACACGATATTTGGCATCTGGGATAGTATCGGGGTCTCCCCAGTAAACGAGTGCGGTCTCATTGTGGCCAAAGAAGCCTACATCGAGATCATTCGTGTACCATGTGAAGTGAACAGCAATCCAAGCCCCCTCTGGACTATCCTCTCCAAATGGGAAGTTCCAGTCCTTTGACCACTTAACAACCATCCAGGTGCTCTCATTTACTGGACTATACCCTAGGTAATATTCTTCCCATCCAACGTAAATCCTTGCTTTGGGATTTATCTCGTTTGGGGCTGCTGTAATGACTTGAGCATACATCGCAAGCAGAAGTGCCAAAATCCCAAAAACAACTACCTTCCTCATTAGACCACCCCAACGAATTTTTAGCATTGTTAAAATAGCATTGAAAATATTTAAGGCTTCCTGCAGAAAAAAGAGAGAAAACTGGGCAAGACTTTTTGAGATCAACCGTACATAACTTCGTGTGAAGCTATCTGCTGAGCTAATCTTTCCTCCGAGCCAAGAACTTTCTCAACAGCCTTTATAAAGTCCTCATGAGTTACGTATTCTCTTCTCGCCCTGATGGCAAACATTCCTGCTTCGGTTACAATTGCCTTAAGATCTGCACCGCTTGCCCCTTCTGTCATCTCCGCTATGGCTTTGAGATCAACGCCCTTAAGGTTCATCTTTCTCGTGTGGACTTTAAGGATCTCCCATCTTCCTTTGAAGTCCGGTAGAGGAACTTCTATTAGTCTATCAAATCTTCCCGGTCTAAGTAAAGCCGGATCGAGGATGTCAGGCCTGTTTGTAGCGGCAATAACCTTAACATTGCCCCTCGGATCAAAGCCATCTAGTTCAGCCAAGAGCTGCATTAAAGTTCTGTTAACCTCCCTCTCCCCACCGGTTGTTTCGTCCAACCTCTTTGCACCTATTGCGTCTATCTCATCAATGAAAACTATTGACGGTGCTTTTTCTCTTGCCAATTCAAAGAGCTCGCTGACTAATCTAGCACCTTCTCCTATGTATTTCCTCACAAGTTCACTGCCGACGACCCTTATGAAGGTTGCATTTACCTCGTGAGCTAGTGCCTTCGCCATTAGGGTCTTTCCACAGCCGGGAGGACCATAGAGAAGTACCCCTTTAGGTGGTTCAATCCCAACCCTTTCAAAGAGCTCAGGGTGCTTGAGTGGAAGCTCTATAGCCTCTCTTAGCTCCATAAGTTGCTTTTTCAATCCACCTATGTCATTGTAGGTGACCTTAGGTCTTTCAATTACTTCAAAACCCAACACAGATGGGTCTTTTTGGGACGGTAAGAGTTCTATAACCGCCATTGTTCTTTGATCCAAGGCAACTCTGGCACCAGGCTTTAGCTTCTCCCTTTCTATCCACGGTGCAATTCTCACAACGAATCTTGGGCCATTGTAGTTTTGAACAATAGCCCTATCTTCATCCAAAAGCTCAATTAAAGTACCAGCAAAGGCTGGAGGTTGCCTCAGTCTGGACATCTCCATCCTTAAGCGTGAAAGCTCCCTCTCAAGTCTCTCCTTATCAGCCTCAAGTGTTCTCACTTGGAGTTCAAGCTGTCTTATTCTACGCTTGAGATAGTAAACGTAATCGTCATACCCCTCTTCGTGCTTCACGTTGACATCTTCAACATCGCTCATAATCTAAACCCTCCTGTATATAACTATAAAGAAGAACCTTATTAACTTACCTATACACCCTCTTGTAAGTAGGAATTCTAAAGAGCTTATAAACTTTTGGTTTATGAATGCCCTTTCAAAAAACGTGAAACCTTCTCTATAGACAAACCGCCCATTTTGTCCTTGATTTTGGTCGATCACATATTAAAACGGAAAACTTCACATTCGAATTGTTCGAAAGGTTTAAGTAATCTTTTGTTATTATTTGTACTCGGACGTTTAGGGAGGTGGTATGATGGTGAAGGTAAGGTTTCTAGGGCATGCGGCATTTGAAATAGAAGGAGAAGGAAAAAGAATACTAATAGACCCATTTTTGACCGGGAACCCAAATGCAGCAGCAAAACCTGAGGACTTTGATAAGGTTGACCTTATTCTTGTGACCCACGCACATGGAGACCACCTCGGGGATGCAGTAAAGATAGCCCAGAGGACAGGAGCGAAGATAGTTGCAATGTACGACATAGCCAACTACCTCGTGGAGGGCAATAGGGGCATAACAACAGTAGGAATGAACTACGGCCCAACTGAGGTTGAAGGGGTCAAAATAATTCAAGTTCCGGCATGGCATTCAAGCAGCGACGGAAAATACAGCATTGGAAACGCCTGCGGATACATCATAGAACTTGAAGGAAAGAAAATCTACCACGCTGGAGACACCTATGTTTTCAAGGACATGGAGCTCTTTGCTGAACTCTATGGAATAGACCTTGCTCTACTTCCAATAGGGGGGCACTTCACGATGGGACCCAAAGAGGCGGCAAAGGCAGTTGAACTCCTCAAGCCGAAATACGTTATACCAATGCACTATGGAACTTTCCCACCAATAGCTAGGGATCCAGAAGAATTCAAAGAGCTTGTTGGGGACAAAGCAGAGGTCGTTATACTAAAACCAGGAGAAGTCTTTGAGCTTTGAAAAACCTTTTAAACTTTCTTTTTTAGCTTCAATGTGGTGAGTGTATTGAGGACTAAGTATATCGCATTAACAATCATTGCGGCCTTAATACTTGCCTCTTTCATAGCCATCCCGATTTATGCTCAGCAGGAAGAGAATAGACCTGAGTACGACCTAATAATAGTTAGAAACGATGACCTCATAGATTATATTACCGTTCAACCCTATGCGAGACTTCTTAATATTCCTGTTCTTCCCGTTAATCCCCAAAAGTTGGATGAAAAGACATGGGCTCAGCTTTATTCATACATCCAGTTAGGGTGGAAAAAAGTCCTGATAGTTGGGAACTCAAACGCGGTTAGCAAGGAAGTTGAGGACGAGCTCCTTAAGATGGGGTATAGCGTTACGAGGATAGGAGGGGATGTGAGGACTGAAACAGCGGAAAAATTAGCTGTTCACTTTTACCCTCAAGGGTCAAAAGCAGTGGTTCTGGCTAGTGCTTTGGATTACGGCTCTGCCCTTGCTGCATCAAAGTTTGCAATGGAATATACTCTACCACTCTTACTAACTTTAGAAAACGATCTCTCAGAGCACGCAATCGCGGGGTTAAACCATCTAAAGCCAAACCTTGTTATTCTGGTTGGAACAGGATTGAATGAGACTATTGAAGTAAAGCTGAAAAATATGGGATACGAAACCTACTGGCTCGGAAAGAACGTAGAAAAGCCTCCCGTGTCCCCTCCAGAAAAGCCATCTCCATACAGGTATTCTCTCATAGGTGCCATACTATCACTAGCAATTGCCCTCCCGATAACACTGTACTGGGCAAAGAAGAAATGGTATTCCCACAAGATCCCCGTGGAAGTGCTGACAGAAAAGGAAAGGATTGTTGTAAAAGCCCTAATAGAGCAGGGTGGAAAAGTAAAGCAAGAAGACCTCCCAGAGCTTACCGGCTACTCAAGACCAACAGTGAGCAGAATAATCCAAGAACTTGAAAAGAAGCAGCTGGTTGAGAGGGAGAAAATCGGCAAGACTTTTATTGTCAAGCTTGTGAAGGAAATAGACCTTAAGGAATAGAGGTCAGAAAGCCCTACCGCTCATCACATCTCAGCGTCCTGACTTTTCTTCATCCCCTAATATAAAGGAGGGAAAGAACAAAATCAGGCCTTTCTAAAGAGATGTCCATGGGATTTGTTTATATGCCTGATGTAATCCTTGCTCTTCCTAAAGACCATCCCGCATCTTGGACATCTAAGAAAGATCTCCCCGTCCCTGTCCTTGATTTTTATTGCCTTAAGCATCACCACTCTCCTCCACCCCCACGCTCTAATTTAGGTATTGATTTTTAAGCTTTATCCCCCTATTAAAGCCATATCCTGTTCCCTTTTACCTTCAAATAACCCATCTTCTGCAGTTCTTTTAATATATCTTCTATTGCTTCATCGTCAAAGTATATGTTTATCTTTTCTCTCCTCCCTTCTACGGTTAGAGGCTCATGCTCCAGGAGGGTTTCGATTAATTCCATTTTTGTATTCTTCTTTTCGGCTATTGTTAGTATTGTATTTGCCAGCACAGATTTTCCAATCCCCACGAACATTGCCTCAACTAAAGATTCCTCGGTAGCATATTCCTCCGCTATTTCCAAGGCCCTCTTTATCAGTTCTTCCTCAATCTCAAGGACTTCAACAAAGTACTTTCTCATAAGGGAGAGCTCAGTTGTAAGGGTTGCATCGAGCTTATCTTCTATTTCTTCCAGCACGTCTTCAAGCTCATCAATGTTAAACCTGAGCTCAATTTCAAGTTCATCAAGTTTGGGCTTTTTAACAAGCCTGAGCCTCTCTTCCCCCTCAACATATCCGTTCTCTATCAAGGCGGTTATGAGCGTTAGCTTGGGAATATTTACCTCATCAAAGAGCTCCTTAAATTCTTTCTCTTCTCCGACATTCCATTCATCCATAAGGGCATCAAAAGTTGCTCTTATTTCTTCGAGAGTATCCTCAAGTACTTCAATACCCTCAGATTTCCTAATCAGCTCACTGAACTTGTCTTTGATTACAATGAGGTGGTGAAGCTCCCATCCAAGCTCTTCCCGGGTTTTGTTCATTATCCCCTCTTTGCTGAGTTCCTTCGAAAGCTTCATCATATCCTCTTTACTAAGCACCTCAAATCTCACGTTTATCCACCAAAAATAGAAAAGGGTTCCCAAGTTATAAACCTTGAGCTTAGATAACTTTTACAATTCTCTCCGCCCAAGGAGAGATTCTAACCTTTATGTAGCCTTTAAGCCTCTCATCAACTTCCCTGTCTCCAGTATAAACCCTAATCGCCCCTTTAACTTTCGAAGGAGTTGCCACAACAATAATATTTTCCTTTGGTATATGCCTCAAAACTTCTGGAGAGAACTGCTGGTTGCCCCTACCAAAAAGAAAGTTCAAGCCCCCTACAACAGTCACAATGATTTTTGGATTTCTATGAATGTATTCCAGCAAATCTTTTTCTTGGGCGTCTTTCACGAGGAGTTTCGCTTTCCCGTTTTTTATCTCAACTATATCCACTCCTAAGAGTGTCCCGTCTATTCCAAGCATGTCTTTGAGCTTTTTTATCGTTGAGCCAGCTCCCAGAAAGTAAACCCCATCCTCAAGCTCCTCTAGAATGGCCTCCACTATAGCATCAAGTTCTTCCTCTTCATCAAGTGGGATAGTCTCCTTTGCCCCCTGTACAAGAGTCTCCACATAGGGAGTTAAGGCTTTTCCATAGGGCTTTGCTTTTACTTCATCGTGCCTGTATGCATTCTCATCGAGGTCGAGAATTTCCCTCTCCACAAGCCTTGCGTTTCCTTTTGCGAACGCAACAAGAAGTTTTGCAGCATCTTCTGGAGAGGTGGCAAAAACCCCTGAGAACATCTTAACTCCGGTTGGAATTCCAAGAATGGGCTTTTC
>LDZQ01001222.1_pt1 | contig 11700 bp, 13 predicted proteins | sample 615361 | NCBI WGS metagenome assembly LDZQ01 (sample SAMN03408297, study PRJNA278302) | terrestrial metagenome | isolation source: oil reservoir sample I2 | place: USA: Alaska, North Slope, Ivishak formation | collected 2013 | reverse complement strand
TGGGCAGTGTTGTTGTACAAGCAACACCTGGAAAAATAGAAAGTTTGGAAGTTACCTATTGTGGCGAATTAGCTGAAATACCGCAACAGGACATCCTCACAAGAACCATACTCCAAAGCATACTAAACCCCATACTCACAGAGCCTGTGAACTTAGTTAACGCGCCCATGATCGCGGAAAAAAGGGGTATGATAGTCACAGAGGGTAGAAGGTCAGAATCTGGGGATTACAAGTCACTTATAGTGTTAAATGTTAAATCTGATAAGGGAGCGTTTAGTGTTGAAGGAACCCATATCAGAGAGCCTAAGATAGTGAAGATAAACGATTACAATGTAGATATAAAACCAGAAGGTATAATGTTAATAGCAAAGTATAAAGATCTGCCAGGGACTATCGGCGCCATAGGAACAAAACTTGGAGAACATAACATTAACATAGCTATCATGCAAGTTGGTAGGAAAGAAGTCGGTGGAGAAGCTGTAATGGTCCTTAAAGTGGACCAGGAAGTGCCAGCCACCGTACTAGATGAAATAAAGGAACTAGAGAATGTGGATGATATTGTCGCAATTGAATTATCCCATTAAAATTTCAAATTCTATCTTATTACCCGACCTGTCATAGGATGCTATGGTCTCCTCCCGGTAAGGATAGGCTATTATCATATGAAAAAGGCCATTTTTTGAGAAGAAGTGGAAATCTTCCCTTGAAGGGTTATTGTTAGGTGTTGGATGGGAGTGAACTGATCCAATAGTGGAAGTAAATGGTGGTAACATGAAAGTTTGCATTACAGCACCCTCATTTGAGGCTTCACTTGGTAGAAAAATTAACCCAGTGACATGGAGGCTCTCATCCTCTATCCTACCCTCAAGTAAGGCTGCGAATTCCCTTGGATGAACATTCCATGCGGTTTCTATGATATCATCTATGACTTTCTGATCAACTTGCACCCTCTTGATTTTCTTCATCCTAAATATCTTCTCCAAGAGATAATCTATAATCCCCATTATTTTATCCCTTCTATTGTCTTGAAAAAGTCTTCGTTAAAAAGTGGAAGTTTTTTGTCGACTATGATTTTCTTTCTCTCTGATTTCACCTCTTTTTTATATCTAGGATCATAGCCTTTTATTGTAACAGTTCGTTTGTATACTCCAATACCCCTCCTATGCCATGTGGGGACCTTTGCAAGGTTCACACCCCTTTCAAAGAGGAGTTCGTGGATGGCACTTGATTTTAAACCTTTAAGTTTTTCTGTGACGGTCCTCTTATCCATGGTTTCTCTAAGGGTCCAATAAGCGTAACTGTTGAGGCAGTTTCGCCATGCCTCATTCTGCCTTGCCCTGAAATATTCTATTAGTAGATGGTCACCTATGGGGATGATGCGACTATCAAATGATATGGGTTTTCTGATATTATCCCTTTTGAATTTTTTAAGGAGGCATAGGATGAATGATGTTCCTGTGAAGCTTGCGAGTATGGAGTTGAGTTTCTCGATGCGGCCATTGAATGGTAACTTTTCAAATAGTATGTTAATCTCATCAGAGAATGTATAAATGAAAATTGGACTGAACTCCTTCATGAGGTTGATTGAAGTTTCAACCATGCAATTTGCAAAGAAGGGATCGTATGGCCTCTCGAAGTCTAATTCCCTGGTTAGTCTATGGAATCCTCTGCCATCGAGCCTTGCAATTATCTTGCAACCACATGGGGTTCTGATCTTGGAGTAGATTTCGCATTCTCTCATGTGCCGACCCTGAAATTCTCGCTCAAACTCTTAAGGAGTTTAATAGCCGAATAGGCTGCTAATACGCTTGTTTTAGGGTTGAGTGAACATCTGACGTTCTCTGCGATGGTTTTTAATTCTCCGAAGTCTCCTTTAACAGTGATCTCATGCACGTTCCTATCTACTTGAGGATCCACTATAATCTCAACTTCCACGTCCATGTTACATGCTATGCTGAGCGTGGCTGCTACATTTATGTTAAGGGGGAACTTTTTAACAGCTTCTGAAGCATTACCTTTATATAGCACCCTTTTTTCGTCGGTGGATATGCCTAGTGAACGTGGAGGTTTCCTCGTAACTAGTTTAACAGAGGTGATCTCACCTATAGAGGCTGCTTTTATACCATCCAAGCCCACTATAGCACCTGATGGAATATAAACGTTCACGTTATTCCTTGAAGCCAAATCTTCTATCTTTGAACGGAGCCCTTTATCCATTAAAGCCCCTACACTCATTATAAGAACGTTTTTTCCTGCTTTGAGGATGGTGGGGACGATCTCGGCCACGGCATCGGGTGAAGCGGCTTCTATTATAAGATCGACCTTGTCTAACATGTCCTCTACTCTTAAAACTGCGATTCCATCCGCCATAGATGCTAGGTTCTCGGCCTTTTCAAGGTCCCTATCATAGAAGAATCTGAGTTGGATGTTGGAATCTTCTTCCAAAACGTAACTTGTGATGATATTAGCTATGGCTCCGCAACCCACTATCCCTACTATCATAGATCCTAACCTATCTTATTGGGGTTTCGTAGGATTTCTTGAGTTCAGTTGTCTTAGCCTCGGGGGATATTATAAGTATGTCACCCACGGCTTTAACCCTCTCATATGGGATGTCTATCATGCCTTCTTCCTTCAGTGGCCTGATCTCATCAGATTCCGGGACTATACGTATGCTAGTCTTCAAAACATCCTTTAATCCGAGATCTCTTTTCTCGGGGCTCATAGCCTTTGCTTTAAGTTTTGACACTCTACCCTTCTTTATGTTAAGGACAACATCCTGGACTCTGCCAACATATTTACCCCGAGAAGTATATATGTCAAGGCCATAAAGGTTGGATAATTCCACCATAATTTCTACACTCCTTAACCCCCTATTGGGGTACTCTTTTTATGAAGTTTATTTCATTTTATAATTTAAATAGTTTATAGGGAGATTATTTGTAAGGTGATATAATGTGGGATACAAGTCAAGATTATAGGCTTAAGGTTGCTGATAGATCCATTGACCTCTTCATGAAAGCTATTGAATCAGGAAGCCTCAGGGGACAATGGAATAAAAGATATGCTATCCAAATGGCTGATGAGATTAAAAAAATCCTTCAAAGTCTTATCTATTCGTATATTGAACCTGAAGAACTTTCATCATCACCAGAAATGCTATCAATTAAAGAAAAAGTGGAAAGTATAGTGGAAGCCCTTGGAGGTGAAAGATGGGTTGAAATGTTCATTAGAGAAGCCGAGGAAAAAGAGAAAACTGAAGAAAACCTCGCGAGGATAAGATTTTTCCTCAATACCTTGCTTAGGCTTAAAGAACGCCTAATGCTTGGTAAAATTTCAGATCCAATTATAGGCATTGATATCCTAGTAGGAGAAGTTATGAGTTCCACCAAACACCCCAGAGCCGATAAACTCCAAATATGCAATGTTGACATTGGAGGTAGATCCATAAAAGTTATAACGAATGATCCGAAGGTTAAGAAGGGGGATCGTGTTGCGGTTGCGCTGCTACCGCCACAGAATTTGATGGGGATAACAAGTGAAGGCATGTTCCTAGGCACACAATCAGGGGTTTTAAGGGATGTTAAAGGGGAACTAGGAGAGCTTCCAAAGGGCATACCACTAGAATCTCTTAAAGATGCGAGAAACATCATTGAAGAGTTCATAAAAGGAAAATAAAAATGTGGCACCATTTATTTGAAAAGCCATGGCTCCATTAATGTAATCCTACATTCATTCTTGAATTTGCATTCCCCGCAATTACGGGGTGGTGGACATCCAAGTTTTTCAAGATAATATACTGGATCTTTTATTTTTAATGGATAATATCCTGAGTAATCAACGTTTTTAAGGCCATTCTCTTTGCATTTTTTTACAAGGTCATCCATTAAGGTTTTGGATGGTCCCCTATGATAATATAAGACGAAATTGGGTCTGAAACCGATAAGTCTATAGGGTATTTCCTCGTTTATTTCTGATAAAAATTCTGCTATCATGGGAACTTCCCTATCGGTTATCCCTGGTATTACAACCGTCCGGAAAACCCTAATCTTTTCTGGAACCTTTTCAGCGAGATACGCGGCGTTCCTTAAAACTGGCTCAGATGGTGCTCCTGTAAGGTTTCTATGAGTTTCATCATTAAATGCTTTTATTTCGAAGTTTATGAAATTCACAATCTTCAGAAGCCTTTTAAGTGTTTTCACTGTTGGGAAACCATTTGTAGCGATACCCACTTCAATTGAAGGTTTAAATTTTCTTATTATCCTAACAAGCTCTTCAAGGTATGGTGTGTGTATTGTGGGTTCTCCACCAGTGAAACTGAGCCTATATGCTCCTATATTCTTTGCGAGTGGACTTTCAAGATGATCAAAGGCTTCCTTGGCCATTTTTTCAGGTTCTATATAACCTCTGTAGATCCATCCTGTATCTGGGTATTGTGAGATCCGATAAGCATTACAGTATAGGCATTTGAATGAGCATCCAAGGAATGTTATGGAATAACTTTTCAGAATATAAGCTAAACTTGTATATGCTACTTCTGGTAATTCCACATGGCAAATGCCAGTTTCTCCTTCGAGACGGTTTACACCGCATCGCCACTCGCAAAGTTTACAATTCTTAAAATCTTTCATATCCTAATAATATTATTTTTTGTTGAATATAATAAGTTTAGTCCTTGTCATATCATCTATAGCATATTTAACGCCTTCTTTGCCCATTCCACTGCAGTCAAAGCCTCCGAATGGCATGTGATCCACCCTGTAAGTCGATTGTTTATTTATAAGCACTGTCCCCGCCTCCAATTCAGAGGCGAATCTTAAAGCCTTGTGTATGTTCTCTGTGAATACCCCTGCCTGCAGGGCGTAACAGGTACTATTGGCAACCTCTAGAGCCTCATCAGCATCTTTCACCCTTATTATGGGTGATACTGGGCCGAATGTTTCCTCTTTGACAAGTCTCATTGAGGGTCTGACATTATCTAATATGGTGGGTTCGAATAGACTACCGTCTCTCCCCCCACCATATAAAAGCTCCGCACCCTCTTCTATCGCCTCTGAAACCAATCTTTCAACGTTTATTGCGGCTTTTTCATTTATAAGGGGGCCTATATCAGTTTTTGGGTCGAGGGGATCGCCTATTCTCAACTTTGAAGTTTCTTTGATCAATTTTTGCACGAATTCATCTGCTATTTTCTCTTCTACAATAATCCTCTTCACTGCTATACATATTTGGCCAGAGTAAAGGTATGAGCCCCTTATAGCACCTTCAACAGCCTTTTCTATGTTAGCGTCCCTGAGTACTATGATAGGGTCGTTACCTCCTAATTCCAGGGTGAGTTTTTTCATCCCACTATTTTCCGCTATCATTTTACCTGTTTTGAAACCCCCGGTAAATGATATCTTGTCAATATCATCGCTCTTTAAAAATTCATCACCTATAATGGAAGCTTTACCAGTTAAAACATTTATTGCACCTGGGGGGAAATATTCGTTTAGTATTTCACCCATTTTTAGTGCTGATAATGGTGCCTTAAGTGATGGTTTTAGTATTACACTATTTTTTGATGCGAGTGCCGGACCAACTTTGTGGATGGCTAGGTTAAGCGGATAATTGAATGGTGTTATAGCAGCTATAACTCCTAGTGGTAGTTTTATGGTGAAGCCTATGAAGTCCTTACCCCCTATACCAGCATCCATTGGGATTGTTTCCCCATATATTCTCTTGGATTCCTCAGCTGATAATTTTAGGGTTTCAATAGACCTTTTAACTTCGTCTCGGGCCGCTTTTATAGGCTTTCCAGAGTCGAGGGCCAAGAGATGCGAAAATTCTTCGGATCTTTTTTCAAGTTCTTGACTCGTATCATAGAGTGCCTCTGAAATTCTGTGGGCCGTTAATGAAATCATCTTATCCTTGGCTTTCTTAGCTGCTGAAATGGCCTCTCTTGTATCCTCCTTTGAAGCCGCCGGTACTTTGTCTATGACCCTATTATCATAAGGACTGCGGATTTCAATCTCCTCTTCTCCTGTGAGTCTTCCATTGATCAGCATCCTCATGAGAGGACACCCTAGAATTTATTTTTAAGGTTTTGGATGGAATTTGTAACAGTTTTCACGTCAGTTCTGTTTATCTCGTTACCTGCCGATATTAAATAGTTTTTATACCATAATGCCGCGAAAATCACTATGACGATAACTCCACCAAATAATAGTATCATCTCGGCAGAGCCCTGGGCGGTTTCATCATATCCTATATTCATTTTTCTTCGCCTCCCACAAACTTTTAGGGTGCCATAGAACCTATGATCACGAAGCCAAACTTTTCAATAACATAGAATATACCGAACGCTAAAACAGCCAATGGAATGGCATATTTAATGCCTTTTCTCGCACTCCCATACATTATTATGCCTATGAGTAACCCTGCTATTATAGAGTGGATTATTATATAACCGCCCGCGGCGATCTTTGCAGTTCCAAGGATTGGATTAGTTTTCCCGAGAGATTCTATGAATGCTGAGTAGACCATGATCATCCCAAGTGCAAAGGGTGCTGCGATTATAGCAGCCACCACGAGGAACATGATAGACATCATAACATTAGCCTTCCGCTCCCTTTTAAGGGCTAAAACTGCACGTGTATCCTCTGCAACAGCTTCTATGACATCTGCAAGACTTCCACCAGCCTTCCTACCCTCTATTATCATCCTGAAGGTCCTGTCAAGGGTGTCAGATTTCAATCTACGGCCCATTGATAACAGAGCATCATCGAATGTCCTACCTATCTTTATCTCTATAACCGCTCTTTTCAGTTCATCATATAATGGGCCCTTGCCCTGTTTTGAAATGTCTTCAAGGGCTGTTTCAAGACCAACTCCTGCACGTAAAAGTGATGCTATCTGCCTTAGAAAATCTGGAGTTCCTTGTTCTATCGCGTCAATCCTTCGATCCATCATTATAAAGATATAGGAGGCAAGTATTATGGGGGGGAGGGAAAAACCTGCAAGAAATGGGACCAAGATGTTTATACCTAGGATCATGGCCAATATAATCCCGATTAATCCGAAGAATATGCTTGTAAGCAAGATTAATGTCATTATCTCGGCGGCTTTTACATAAATCCCCGTTCTGACAAGGTACTCTTGTAGCTTCATAAGGAGTCCTCTGGGGGTTATCCTTTCAACTATATTGATGAGTGGAGATAAATATTCTGGGACAAACGCCATATTAAACCCCCTTCCAAAACGTTAAATTATATTCTAGATGGCAGTGTATTTAATATTTTAGGATTTTTTTTAATGAGGATCATGTCCTCGATTCTGAAACCAAACTTTCCCTTAATGTAAATTCCCGGTTCTATTGTCACAATCATGTTCTTTTCAAGTTTAATATCCTCATTCGCCGATAAAGATGGTGGTTCATGAACTTCTAATCCTATACCATGGCCCGTGGAATGTATGAAATTATCCTCATACCCATATTCAGATATAACACCCCTCATAACCTTGTCTATATATGAAGCTTTCACTCCGGGTTTGGCTGTTTTAACTCCCTCTTTCTGAGCATCCAATAAAATGTCAAGTATCTCCTCCTCATCTTCCCCCATGACAAGGGTCCTTGTAGTATCAGAATAATAATATCTCCAAGTAGCACCCCAATCTATGACCACAGGAGTCTGTATTCTATTGAACGAAACTTCAGCGTGTGGATTACTCGACCTCACACCTGATGTCACAATGGTATCAAATGCAGGCTTCATCGACCCATTGACTTTCATATGATATTCAAGATCAGCTGCTATCCTAGCTTCAACACCTTGCACCCTTATTTCCATGAAAGATTCCTCAGCTATCCTCAAAGCCTTTTTAATATACTCTATTTCAACTTTTTCCTTTATCATCCTAAGATCGCCTATAATATCTTCAATGATGAATTTAAAAGAACCTTTTAATTTGCTAAATGTGCCAATTGGAAGTGAAGGTTCGAAGATAACGGCCATGGGGGATAAACTTTCAATCTTTTCTTTCACATCTTCTGATTTTTTAAATTCAAAAACATCGATTGATGAGTTTTCAGCCTCATCAACATCCATACTAGTAACCATCAAAAATGGTTCATCAACCAAAATCAAAAAGGCACGAGTAGACGGCTTGAAACCAGTTAAATAGAAGATATTTTCATTCTTGGATATCACAGCCATGTCACAGTCTTTTTCTAGTACTTTATCGAACGCATCCTTTAACCTATCCATTAAAAACCACCCAAGGTTTTTTTCTATCATTTCTTTTGTATAATATATTATCCCCCCATAGGACATCCTGTTTTCTGGGGGGAACCTATGAAAATTTTCACATAAAAGAATATTAAGTAGTGAAATTGAACCTTCCTCTATTGCGTGTAATCTTAAAAAGTTTCAAGTTTAAAAGGGGGGACTACTAGCCCCACATGTGCAATAAACCTTGGAACAGGGAAAGATAGTCCTTGTAACTGATCATGGTATAAAAAAGCTAGGATTGACATAAACTTGCGAAATTAGCTTCCAGTAACCATTGTATCTTTACAAATCTACGCAGACCAATAAAGGGAGGGATATCTTGACATCTACAGATGATGGTTGGGAGCATACTATAAAAAAGGATACTCTCCATAAACTTCAAAGATTTAAAAATTTGCTTGACCATACAAGGGATCTTATATTCATAGTTGAAACTGATGGGAAAATAGTAGATGTTAACGAGTCAAGCCTCATCAACCTAGAATATTCAAAGGATGAAATAGACTCCATCTTCGATATAATCCCCAGAGGATATCATGAAAACTTCAAGAAAATCTTTTCAACGAAAGAAAAAAGCTCCATAGAAGCACCTCTCCTTAAAAAGGATGGAAATTTCATATTAACTGAAATGAACTTGGATACTGTTAAGTTCAATAGGGATGATTATGCTGTTATCGTGGCCCGGGACATAAGACAACGTAAAAAATTAGAGGATGAACTTAGAAGATCCCTCGAAGAGAAAGAACTCCTATTAAAGGAAGTCCATCATCGAGTGAAAAATAATCTGCAGATAATTTCAAGCCTCCTAAGCCTACAATCAATGACCGAGAACATGAAAAATGGCACATTCAAGGAAACACAGGATAGGATAAGATCCATGGCACTTATACATGAACGATTATACCAATCAGAGGACTTTGCAAGGATAAACTTCAGAAAGTACGTGGAGAAACTTGTAAAGTATCTTCTTCACTCATATTCTGTGGGTAAATCAATAAATATGAAATTAGATGTTGAAGATCTGTACCTTAGCATTGACACTACAATCCCCCTTGGCTTGATCATCAACGAACTCGTAACAAACGCCCTGAAATACGCGTTCAATGGCAGGAATCAGGGTACAATATACATTAAATTTAAAAGAGTAGGAGATAACCTTGAACTGAAAGTGGAGGATGATGGTGTAGGATTTCCAGAGGATAAACTCCAAGAAAACAAATCACTAGGCCTGAAACTTGTTAATATCCTTGTAAGGCAACTAGAGGGGAGAATATCCGTCAAAGGTCATGATGGTAGTTGCTTTAGGATAGTATTCAAGGAATAGAAACTATTATATGAACAGAGATAGATTATAAATTAATATGATGGTTAAGTTCACGGCTGGGGAAATAAGGGATATCATAATATCCATGCTTGTAATAGCGGCTGTTTTTTCCTATGTTTTTTCTAATAAGCAATTTGACATAGCAGTTTCGCTCTTACCAGCAAGTATCATAGGCGTGGGTGTGGGTTTCGTATTCCACGAAATAGCCCACAAGTTCATGGCAATAAGGTATGGTTTCTGGGCAGAATACAGGCTATGGATAGGCGGTATATTACTCGCCCTTATAACAGCATATTTTGGTTTTGTATTCGCAGCGCCTGGAGCAGTATACATACACGGAGCATATATTAGCCGAGAAGAAAATGGTAAAATAGCATTAGCAGGACCCACCACAAACATACTACTGGCATTATTTTTCCTCTTACTGGCGTCATCTTCAACAGGCATAGTAGCTGGCATAGCAACCCTAGGATATGCCGTTAATGGTTTCATAGCATTCTTCAATCTTCTACCCTTCAGCGTATTGGACGGAGCGAAAATCATACACTGGAATCCAATAGTATGGCTCCTCGCCACCCTAGCAGCTATCACGATCACATTTAAAAGCATGTTCAACCTATAGTGGTAACCATGTTCTCAAATGTACCCGTAAAATATATTGGCTGCACACACAGGGCCAAGAACCCCTCTGAGACTATAAAATGGATCGAAAAGAAACTGCAAAATATAGGTGTCACAAGGATAACAGAGATAACACACCTTGACAGGATAGGTATACCAGTATACTCTGCTATAAGACCAACCGCAGAGGAGGGTGCTGTGAGCATATACGCTGGTAAGGGGGCTACAAGATCCCAGGCTAAGGCATCTGCTATGATGGAAGCCTTTGAAAGATATTCAGCAGAGAAAAAAAGTGTGGACTCTGAAAAGTCCATTAAAGCACCAGTAGATGATATAACAGAATATATAGACCCTAAAACTCTCATACTCCCAGAGGATAGTAAAGTGGATGGGAAAATTGAATGGGTGAAAGCCACAAACCTAAAAAATGAAAAAATGGCCCACATCCCCGCAAATGCAGTTTACCACCCCTATAATCCACCGGAGGATTGTGTAAGTCTTTTCAGGTCAAATACTAATGGGCTCGCTTCGGGGAATGCCATCGAGGAAGCAGTATTCCACGGGCTCATGGAATTAATAGAAAGAGATGCCTGGAGCATCTTCGAAGCAAAAAAAGGCCCTAAAAAAGAGATAGACTGCCAAGGCACTGATAATAAAATCATAGAGGACCTGCTCTACAAATTCAAGGATGCGAAGATCGACATAACCCTCATAGACCTTACAAACGATATTAGGATACCAACAATTGCCGCCGTAGCCGATGACACCCTATTAAAGGATCCTGCACTACTAAGCATAGGTGTTGGAACACACCTAGACCCTGAAGTAGCAGTTATAAGGGCGCTCACAGAAGTGGCCCAGAGCAGGGCCACACAAATCCACAGGACCAGGGAAGATACTGTTAGGGCGATTTTCATGAAGAAGGCAGGATATGAGAGGATGAAGAGGATTAACAGGCACTGGTTCGAGGAACCTGAAACCATAATAGGATTGGATAAGTTGAAAAATAGGTCAAAGAAGACCTTCCAGGAGGATATTAAGGTTACGCTTAAAGAATTGAAAAGGTGTGGATTCTCTGATGTATTTTTCGTGAACCTCACACGCAAGGTCAAGGTGCCAGTGGTGAGGGTTATAGTACCTGGATTAGAGGTGTTTGCTGTTGACAACACCCGTATAGGGGATCGGATCAAGTATGAAACGAGTAATCGTATTCACAGGCCCATCCCTACATCCTAGAGAAGCTAAGAAGCTATTGAGGGCTGAATATCATCCCCCAGTAAGAAGGGGTGATATCCTAAATGTCATTAGGAAGCCTGCTAATATCATCGTGATCATAGATGGAGTCTTCCATCATGAACCTGCAGTCGCCCACAAGGAAATAATAGAAGCACTTAAAATGGGTGTGAAAGTGGTTGGAGGGGCTAGTATGGGGGCTCTCCGAGCATCAGAACTTGACAGTCTAGGTATGATAGGTATAGGTTATAT
>LDZQ01000625.1_pt1 | contig 11722 bp, 13 predicted proteins | sample 615361 | NCBI WGS metagenome assembly LDZQ01 (sample SAMN03408297, study PRJNA278302) | terrestrial metagenome | isolation source: oil reservoir sample I2 | place: USA: Alaska, North Slope, Ivishak formation | collected 2013 | reverse complement strand
AGGCCTTTTTGAGGAAGCTACCTGCTGAAAGGGTGTTTGAGTACGGGAGGTGGTTGTTTGAGGAGTGAAATTAATTCGGGATATCACATTTGGGAATCAGCGAGGCAATTTCCCTTCCTAAGGCGGGTGGTGTTGTTACATCAAACTCGGCTGTGATTACCAGAGTTGGGACTTCTATTTTGGGAAGCAAGTCTTCGTAGTTTATCCTTCCCAGTTCGGCTGTCACCTTTGTGTAAAACTCCTTGTTGTTCTTTCTGATTATAGTTTTCACCAGCTCTTTCAGCTCAGGCCTGTCTTGGTGTATGGACATTTCCGCTATGAATTCCGCAATTTGGGTCATGTCGGGTGAGCTTTCCAGCAGCTTCAATCTCTGCTCAAACATAGCCCTTCCTGCATCTGGGAGCTTGTGGAGGGTGTTTGCCAGAACGAGAGACTTCACCATCTCCGGATACTGCCTGTAGAACTCCATGCAGACAACTCCACCCATTGAGAGGCCGAGGAGGTTTGCCCTCTCAATTCCAAGGTGGTCTATGAGGTTTTTCACGTCTCTGGCGAAGTCCTCTACGGAAATGCTTTCAGGCACGTCTGACATTCCGAATCCTCTCAAATCGAGCGCAACAACTCTGAAGTGCTTGGAGAAGTCGTCATACTGAAAAGTCCACCCCTCTATGCAGTCCCCAAGTCCGTGGATTAAGATTAAGGGCTCCCCCTCGCCGCACTCGAAGTAGCGAAGCTTCAATCCATCCGAGTCGAAAAAGCCGAATCTCATAGCCTGAATATTCTTCACTATTTAAAAAGCTAATTACTTTTTTGTTTATCTATGCCTGTAACCTCTGGAGACAGCTGAAATGTCTATTTAAGCAAAAAAACAGAATATCAAGTCCTAACTCATTTCAACGCCCTCAACATCCTCCAAACTTCATTCCTCTCAACAAAAATCCAGTACTTCTTCAACTCTCTCTGCCTCCTCGTATTCAGGATAGTAGAAGCCAACTGTTTCCCAGAAAAGCCTGCTGTGTTTTGGCTCAAGGAGATGAACAAGCTCGTGAACCACAATGTACTCTCTCAGCTTCTCTGGCAGAGCGAGAGATGCGAGGTTGAAGCTGAGGTTGCCCTTCGAGGAACAGCTCGCCCACTTTGTCTTCTGCATCTTGATGAAGATTCTGCCGTAGTTTATGCCCAGAAGCCTTGAGTAAAAGGAAACGTTTCTTTTCAGCTCCTCCCTCAGAATGCTAACAAGGTGCCTTTTCAGGCTCCTGAGGCTGTAATACTTAACCACTCCAACCTCCTCCCCCTCTTTGATCTCGAAGCCCGAATCCTTAACGAGGTGGTAGAATTTTCCGTTAAGCAAAAGCATTCTCTCCTTACCTTTAACCTCCTCAGCCAGGCTCTCGATTTCAGCCCTCTTTTTCTTTATCCAATCAGCATGCTTGCTGATGAAGGAATCAACATCGAAATCGGGAGGAGCTACAACCCTAACCTTTCCATCCGCAAGAACCTGAATCCTCACATTCCTGACGTTTTTCCTCTCAACAACTACATTCATGCCCCAATCTCCTCTCTCTCAGCCTGCCTTTTCAGGAATTTAACGATTTCATCCCTTGCAGTTTTAACATCCTTGAACCCGCCTCTCTCAATAAGGTAAAGCAAAACCTCCCTCTCAATTTCCTGCACCACCTCGCTCTTCTCATACCACTTCGGAAAGGTTCTCGCCTTAACAATGTCCATGATTGCCTTGGTTGCATCAACCAGCTCTCTCTCATTCGCTGCTGTTGCATGGGATTTCAGAAGTTTGAAAACGCCATATTCCTTTTCACTCAGCCTGAGCCTCTCCCTCTCCTTCCTCTCTTCATTAACTTTCTCTGCCAGTGAGAGAACCTCCCTATACACCTCATCAGCATCTCTCCTCCTCTCGTTCCAGTCTTTAACGATCCTCTCAACTCTCGCAATCAGGTCCTCATCTCCCACTTTCCTCGCATAATTTCTTACCGGAAACAGAATGTCGTAAATTCTTCTCTTCTCCTTCTTCTTCACTCTTTCAAGAAACTCATCGTTTATCTCAATGATGGGATAATCCTTCTTTATTCTCTGAACGTCAATGGTTTCGTGGATGAACTTCAAGGCTTCTCTGTAGAACTGATCCCTTTTCTGCTCAATCTCTGCCTCAAGCTGGTTCTCCCTCTGCAGATAGACGTGATAGACCTCGCTGAGAAGGTCAAACTTCTCCTTGAACTCAATCCTGTCTTCGAGCAGAAGCCTGTAAAGGTTCCTTATTTCGGAATAAAGCTTTCTGAACTCGTCAGCTCTGGCAGAAATAACGAGAACGGCTCTATCAATCGTATCCCTGTCGTAGCTCAGCTCAAAATCGAAAAATCTGAAGGCTTCATCCAATTTTTTCCTTAACTCCTCCTTAAGCTCCTCTAATTCGTACGCTGCCCCCCTGATGTCCTCCTCCTCATACATCTCGAAGGCCTTCTTCAGAAACTTGAAGACTCCAACGTAATCAACAACCAGCCCAGCTCCCTTGAGGTTCTCCCCATCCTTAACAAAAGGCCTGTTGGTCCTCGCTATCGCCTGCAGCAATCTGTGCTCCTTTAATGGCTTGTCGAGGTAGAGGGTTTGCAGGATTGGAGCATCAAAGCCAGTGAGGAGCATATCCGTTACAATGAGTATTTTGGGATTCTCGTACTTTTTGAACCTCGTTATAATTTCCTCGTGAATCTCTTTTAGCTCGCTTTTGCCGTATTTTTTCCTCAACTTTTCCAGATAGTCCAGCAGTTCCTTTGAATCGTTCTGCTGGAAGGTCATCACGATTTCGGTTTCGTTTTCATTCAGGAATTTGTCCAAAGCTTGCTTGTAGTAAAGGCACGCGTTTCTGCTGACGGCAACAACCATCGCCTTGAATGGTTTAACGAATTGGATGTAATGGCTCGCTATATCCCTCGCTATCCTCTCAATCCTCTTCTTGTCCTCCAGAATGACCTTAACCTTGTTCAGCCTTCTCTTCAAATCCTGCTCCACCTTCTCTCTATACTCCTCAGGAATCTCCTCAAGCTTTGAGGAGAGGAAGATTTCCAGATTTTCCCTATCAAGGTGGACCTCATCGAGCCTCGACTGGAAGGCAATCTTAACGGTATAGCCATCATCTATGGAGTCGAGGATGAAGTAGCGGTCAAGGTATGGCTCGTCTGGGTAGCCAAAGGCAAGGTAGGTATCTCTCCCCTTCTTTGCTATCGGCGTTCCGGTGAAGGCGAAGAAGCTTGCATTCTTCAGTATGCTCCTCATGCTTGCCGCAAGCTCTCCATATTGCGTGCGATGCCCCTCATCAATCAAGCAGACCACATCCCTCCTCTTCGCTATGCTCCAGTGCTGTCTCTCCATCTGCTCCCTCAGCTCCGCAAGCTCCTCCTCCCTGAACTTGTGGATGAGGGTTATGAAGAATCCCCGCTTGCCATCAGCATGGCTGAGAACCTCTTTAAGATGGTCAATACTCTCTATCACCTCGTAGCTTATTTTGAGGTTTTTCAGCTCATCTGAAAGCTGCTTCTGCAGCTCCACTTGTCAACAATGAAGAAGACTGATGGATTTCCGATGAGGCCCCTTATTTTGAGGGCTGAGAAAATCATGGTCAGCGTTTTGCCCGTTCACTGCCAGTGCCAGATTAAGCCCTTGTTCCTCTCCTCAAAGCCCTTAGCCCAGCCAACTGCCCTCTCAACGATGGAGTTAACTGCTCTGTACTGCATGTATCTCGGCAGAACCTTTGTTATCTCCCCATCCTGCTCTCTGTAAATGGTGAAGTAGCGGATGAGGTCCAAGAAAATCTCAGGCTTCAGGATGTCGAACTGAGGTTTCCACTCGTAAACCGGAACGCTCTCCTCCCACCTCACGATGGGAAAGTAAACGAGCCTGTCAGCGAAGCTGAAACCAATCTGAACATACTTGAAAAGCTCTGGGGCTGATTGCTCATACCTCTTTATCTGAGCATAGCCTTCCTTCCAGCTTTTGGCCATCTTCTTGCACTCAATGATGGCGAGGGGGATGCCGTTAACAAAGAGGGTGATGTCCGGGATGATGTCGGCGAAGCTAACCTGCCTTGAGAAAACGAAGCTGTTTGCTTCAGGGTTTGCGTAATCTATCAGCTTTATGGTCTTAAGGTTGCCCTCTGAATCCTTTATTGTTACACCCTTCTTTATCGCATCCAGAATTTGCATTGAGCCCTCAACGTCAAAGGAGCGGGTTTCGAGGTAGTTCAAAACCTCTTTGATATCCTCATCATCCACATCGTTCAGCCTTTTTAATGCAGCCTTAAATTCGGTTAAGTCGAGAATGTCAGGGGTGAGTTTCCTCTCCTCCCAGCCGAAGGATTTGAGAATCTCCGAAAGGTAGTCTTCGGATTGCTCTTTCTCTTTCTTCACCGAAATTAGTTTAATTTGGAGGGATAAAATTGTTTCGAAAGTCAAAGAATTCTGTTGATAGCTTTGGAAATGTCCCACACCTCTATTATACCAGCCTTCTTGATGAGGTCAAAGAGTAAGTTATATTTCATATACCAATAAATTCGCTACTTCATCCAATAACTTAACGATTTCATTAAAATACTGAACTATTCCTAAATTTTCATCATATTTTTCAGGTGGCAATGTTTTGTTTGGATATCTGGCGAATGTGGCATGAGGATAGGTTATTATAGATAGCATATAAAGCACAAGAAAGGTCGAACTCAGTTTTAATAACGTCTCCAGATTATTTAGGACTCTATCAACACTATCAATTAATTTTTCCAGAATAAATTTCTCGGATGGATCCGAACTCTTTATTTCGCTTGCTTCATTCTTTAATTTGGAGAGTAACCCCAATATCTGGTTTTTAATTTCTTTATTCTCCAAGGCAATTTTTATTTTAATTGTGGCATTTATAATTCCTTTTATCTGATTTGAATCCATTTCTGCGATCTGTTTTCTACTCATATTTACAATTCTCACCAATTTGCGTATATCTTCATCTGAAATTTTTAGAAATTGTGTATCCAATCCGCCAATTTTTTGAATACTTTTTAAAAACAATTCTAATGATCTTTTGTACCTATCGAGAAGTCTAATAAACGCTTTTGGCGAATCGTGCCCAACATAACCTTTCATCTCTTTTTTGCTCAATCCAAAAAACGCTAAAACATAAGCTTTAACATATTTCTCCACAGCTTGTTGTAAGTGGTACACAGCTAAAGAGTAAATTTTGGATTGATACAAAATCTTAACGGATTCAAAATCCTGTAGTGCCATTTTAACGAAGCTTTTTGCTTCAGATGATCTTCTCTCTTGCTCTTTCTTATCAATTTCATAAAATTTTGAAAATTCTGAAACAGCTTTAAGAAATTCTATTGAGTCCTTTTCGGATGATAAAATGGAAAATAAGCGTTCTATAATTTCCTCCGTGTTTCCTTTTTTATTCATTTGCTTTCACCCTAACCCTCCTCCTTCCAGTCAGCAAATCGTTCATCAAACCCTTCTTAATCCTCTCAAGCTTTTCCTTTCGTTTCCTTTCGAGTTCGAGCTTTTTGTCCACTGTTGAAAGAATTTCAGCGATTTTTTGCTGTTCTGGGAGAGGTGGGAGTGGGATTTTAAACTTTTTCAAGTTTGTTGCATTGATATTTGCTTGATGAACTGCAACAGTTGCCAATTGCTTAAGCCTACTCTGTGAAAATATAAGGTAGAACGTTAGGAAATGAGGATGCAAAATTTCATGCTTAGGCCTCAATCTAATCAGATAAGAAGCAAAAACATAATAACCATCCAATAAAAATATACCTGTCCTCCCAACAAGTTCTAAACTATTTGTGCGGTTGAATAAAACATCTCCTTTTTCTAATTTGAAATTCTTGAACGTTTCTTCATCAAGATCTGCATACTTGGCAATATCTGTAACAACATACCCATTTACAATTTCATCCATTCTAATAACTGGATATTTACCCTTATCCTTCAGCGGAACTGATAACCCATACTGGCACAATTCCAAAACATCCCCAAGCCTAACAACCTCCCACTCCTTCGGAATCCTCCCGATTTCGGTATCTTTAAACTCCTTGTGCCCTATCCCTTTGGTGAGAAGCTCCTGCATCAGGCCCTTCTTCAGCCTTTCAGTCTTCGCTATGGCTTCGTCAACCTTTTCTATGGCTTTATCAACCGTGCTGAGAATTTCGGCGATTTTTTGCTGTTCTGGGAGCGGAAGTAGTGGAATTAGTAATTCCTCAAGAGACTTTTTCGGCAATTCTTTAAAGGTGCTTCCACCACTTAATTGTTCGAGTTTCCGTTTAATCAATAGCAAGTAATAGCAATAAAACTCTGTGTTAATTTCTGAAGATTTTGGAATTAAACCTTTGCAGCCTTGGTTAAATGTAGTGTCCTCATCTACGATAGCAACATAACCGACTGGCGCACGGGTTGAGACAATAATCGAGCCTTTAGGCAATAATGTAAGGTTGTAATCTCTTAATGCTTTCTCAGTTATTTTTCTTTCTGAAACGGAAATATGTGTTCTCCCATTTAGTTTACTTAAATCAGTTGGAGTTAGCCAATTAATTGTTCCGTTTTCCCAATATTCTTCTTTTTTTGTAGATGGTGTCGTTCCCGTTTCAACATTGAAAATGTCCCCAAGCCTAACAACCTCCCAATCCTCAGGAATCCTCCCGATTGGTGTTTCCTTGTATCTGGATGCTATGTTTACCCCTCCCCTTTCAGCTTTCCAATCGCCTCTAAGGCTTTTTCAAGTTCATCGAGCAAACAGTATGCCTCAATCCCATATTTCTTGCCATTCCTTACCATTAATCTATCTGATGATATCAGGATGGAGTTCGTTAATCTGGCGGTGGCTATGAAATATGAGTCCGCAGCCCTTGGATGAACTTTTTCAGCGACATTTAAAGCCTCATCAAACACGAAATCCTCTGAAAGAATCTCGAAATCATATGTAAGTTCCTCAATATCCTTTCTCGAAATCTCAATCCCAAGCCTTTTAGCTACTGAAATCAGCTCAATAACGAAGATTTTCGGAACAAATACAGTCAATCCCTCAATGGAATTCAAAAACTTCCTCGCTTTTTCATTTCTATTCTCATCCCTATCAAAAAGATAATCGACAAAAATCGATGTATCAATAACGATCATCCCTGATCTCCTCTAATTCTCGATGAGCTCCCTCAACTCTCTCAATTCTCTTCTCAAGCTCCCTGAGTTTTGCGTAAAATCTTCCTGTCACCTTTTTTGTTTCCCTTATCTCCACCTTAACAATCTCCCCCTCTCTAAGGCTAACTTTCCTGAGGGGCTTAAGAACTCCCTTCTGGTAAACAGCCTCGATAATCTCTCCCATTTGAAACACCTTTTCTTCGTATTCTAATATCTTAAAACCAATAAAAACTTAACTTTTCCTCACTCAAAAACTCCTTAATCGATTTTGCGACTTTTGGGTGAACTATAATTTCATAACTCATAGGCCGAGTTCAGCTTTAAGCTTCTCCCATGGAATTCCGTTCTTTTTCGTCTCTTCAACAAGCCTGTCAAGCTCCTTGGCCTCTTCCTCGCTGATTTCCTCTTCCTGTATCATTCCAGCCTCAAGAAGTTCGATTTTACTGCTTAACTTCTTCAACTCCTCTCTTATTTTCAACTCATCGTAAATTGCCTTTAAAAGCTCAGTATCACCACTCATTGAATTTTAATAAGCACGAGAAAATTTAAAGGTTTGCTGGAGTGGTCAGAAGCAGATTTATCAAACTAAATCCCTTTTTAGCTCCATCCACGACTTATCTGTCTTAATCACTCCCTTTAGCTCATTCATCAGTTCAAAGAACCTGTCCCTCTCATTGAAGAATTTGGCAGTTTCCTCAACTGCTTTTCTAAACGCCTTTTCGGCGTTATCTGGAACGGATACTTTAATCGTAACCTCCCCCATGTATTTGGGTTGGTTTGAGATGTTAAATAACTTACTCCTATTTTCATAGCTCCCAATCTTCAGGCAGATTGATCGAGCATATTATCCTCGCCCAAACCCCAACTCAGCAAGATACTCCTCTATCCTCCTCTCCACCTCATCAATCTCCCTCTCAATCCCCCTGAGCTCCTCCCACTCCTTGGCAACATCAATCTCCTCAACTTCCTCCTGCGGGAAGACATAAAGCGTAACGTTCAGGTTGTAGTCGTTCTTTCTCACTTCCTCGACATCAACAACCCTGCAGAATCCATCTCCATCCTTGAACTCCCTGTAAGCGCTGACTATCTTCTCAATATGCTTCTCTCCAAGCCTGTTCAGCTTCCTAACCTCAGGATGCTTCTCGTATTCGTTGCTTGCGTTAATAAACAGAATCTTTCCCTTCCTGCTCTCTGGCTTCTGCTTGTTGAAGATTATAATCGCTCCCGGAGCTCCCGTGTTGTAGAAGAGCTTTTCAGGGAGCAGAATTACGCACTCGATTAAATCATCCTCAACCACAGCTTTCCTTATCGCCCCCTCCTTTCCTCCTCTGAAAAGGCACCCGTTATCGATTACAACACCAACCTTCTTTTTTGCCGATGCAAGCATGTGCTGAATCCACGCCCAGTCGGCTGATTGCTTTGGAGTAAAGCCGTACCTGAACCTCTCATCGTAGAACTCAGCCTTTTTCAGCTCCTCCTCGCCATACCCATCCTGATTCCATGGTGGATTTGCAATAACTATATCGAATTTTCTGAACGTCTCTCCTTCCTTAAACCTCGGATTTTTCAGCGTGTCGCCAACAACGAGGTTTATGTCCTTTATTCCGTGAACGATGGCGTTCATCTTGGCTATGGCGTAGGTTGTTGGATTAACCTCCTGCCCGTAAAGGAATAGCTTCCTCACCTCCTCCTCGCCGTATTTCTCCTTAACGTAATCGTAGGCCCTTATCAGCATCCTCGCATAGCCAGCAGCGGGATCATAAACGCTATCCATCGGCTTTGGATCAACAATTCTGACGATGAGCTCAACAACCTCCGAAGGGGTGAAAACCTCCCCCTCTTTGGCCTTCTGTGGGGCGAAGTAGCCGATAAGCCACTCGTAAGCGTCACCAAGAATGCTATCACTCGCCCTTCCCAGATTCAGTCCGCTGAAAAGCTCAAAAAGCTGGACGAGAATGTCGAAGTTGTCCCTGTGCCTCGTGAACTCAAGAAAGTCCAGCCTGTCCACAACTCCTTGCAACTCAGGATTTTTCTCGGCGAGCAGCTTTAAAGCCTCAGAAAGCCTTACAGGCAGCTCATTAACGTTCTTCCTCAGCTCCTCCCAAGTGTATTTTTCAGGATAGTCAAATTTGTGGAAGGATCTGTCCTTTGCGAGGATTTTTGCCTCCTCCTCATCAACTCCTTTCTCCATTAAGGTTTTGAGAGCCTCCCTGTACTCTCGCTTCCACTCATCGCTCAGCTTTTTAAGGAAGAGAAGGACGAGAATGTACTTGTAATCAACCCTCGTCCTAATCAGATCAGCAGCCTGCTTGCAGGCCCTTATTAGCTCGTCTTTCGTTGTTTCAATTTCGACGTAATCGGCAAGGGTCATTGTTTGCGGTGGGTTTAGGCAAATATTATCTTTTCCTTTTGCGAAATTAAAGCTAAAAAATGTGAACTCTGCTTAAAACAGTTGAAGGGAAACAATATTTGACAAGATTTTGAACGATATGCCCGTAGCTGCCAAAGGTGAACGTTCCAATGCACTTTTTTGAGTTGGAATCTGAACACTGCTCCTCCACACAATTGAAATTATTCATAGCCAGCAGAATTTAGCATTTCAAAACAAAAATGGGCTCGGCCGGATTCGAACCGGCGATCTCCGCCTTGTAAGGGCGACGTCATAACCGCTAGACCACGAGCCCTTGGAGTGGTTCTGACGAATTTGTTATTAAGCTTAACGCCTACCTCTGCAGTATCGGCAATCCAATACATTTCGCAATCAGCGAAATTTAAATCTTATTTCTTCCTTCTTACCGGAAGTTTTATAAGGGAAAGAGTTTATGCTTGATATGCCAATCGACCCTGTTTACTACCAGCTTGCTGAGTATTTCGACAGTCTGCCGAAGTTCGACCAGTTTTCCTCGGCCAGAGAGTACAGGGAGGCGATAAATCGAATATACGAGGAGAGAAACCGGCAGCTGAGCCAGCATGAGAGGGTTGAAAGAGTTGAGGACAGGACGATTAAGGGGAGGAACGGAGACATCAGAGTCAGAGTTTACCAGCAGAAGCCCGATTCCCCGGTTCTGGTTTACTATCACGGTGGTGGATTTGTGATTTGCAGCATCGAGTCGCACGACGCCTTATGCAGGAGAATTGCGAGACTTTCAAACTCTACCGTAGTCTCCGTGGATTACAGGCTCGCTCCTGAGCACAAGTTTCCCGCCGCAGTTTATGATTGCTACGATGCGACCAAGTGGGTTGCTGAGAACGCCGAGGAGCTGAGGATTGACCCGTCAAAAATCTTCGTTGGGGGGGACAGTGCGGGAGGGAATCTTGCCGCGGCGGTTTCAATAATGGCGAGAGACAGCGGAGAAGATTTCATAAAGCATCAAATTCTAATTTACCCCGTTGTGAACTTTGTAGCCCCCACACCATCGCTTCTGGAGTTTGGAGAGGGGCTGTGGATTCTCGACCAGAAGATAATGAGTTGGTTCTCGGAGCAGTACTTCTCCATAGAGGAGGACAAGTTCAACCCCCTCGCCTCCGTAATCTTTGCGGACCTTGAGAACCTACCTCCTGCGCTGATCATAACCGCCGAATACGACCCGCTGAGAGATGAAGGAGAAGTTTTCGGGCAGATGCTGAGAAGAGCCGGTGTTGAGGCGAGCATCGTCAGATACAGAGGCGTGCTTCACGGATTCATCAATTACTATCCCGTGCTGAAGGCTGCGAGGGATGCGATAAACCAGATTGCCGCTCTTCTTGTGTTCGACTAGATCCTCTTTCCAAAATTTTTTGCGAGAGTGAGGGCGAACCCGATGGCCTTCTGCACGTCAGGGTCCCTCAAGGCCTTCATGGCCTCCATCATCCCCATCTGCTCGTAAACCATGGACTCCTCAAAGGCATCGATTAGCCTCTTTATTACTTTGAGAACCCTCTCATCGACGGAAAGAAGAATCTTTATCAGCATCTCGAATCTCTCGGCAATCTCCCTGATCTCGTCAGGCGTAAAGGGAACCTTGAACTCGGAGAACTTCACTATTTCGTCAAAAACTCCCTTCCTCTCAAGTATCAGGAGCTTGTCGATAGCATCGAGAATTTCGTCGTGGTTCTCGACAACTTTCTCGAAAATCTCGTATATCGCCTCAGCTGCCTTGGCAAACTTGTCCGGGGATATATCGGTCATTCTTCGCACCTAAAAATAAAAAGAGAGGTTTACTTCTTTTTCTTCTTGATTACTTCCTCAAGCCTTTTTTCTAAGGGCTCCTCATGAGTGTAAGGGCACATGAGATAGTGCTCTACGGCCTTAGCTATTGCATCCTTCGTTGCATTCTCTCCCGTTTTCCTCTTTAGCTCTTCAAGCACATTTTCAGGCAGCACTGTTTGAGCGTGAACGATTTTCACCATCACTACCACCTATCATTATAATGAACACTACCATATTTAAGTTTTTCTCATAATTACAATGTTTGTAGTATCCCGAAATAACTTTACACCCCAACAAGATTGTCACGTGAGGAAGCTAACAAACAAGGACATACTCAGAATAGTGAAACAGT
>LDZQ01001496.1_pt1 | contig 11809 bp, 7 predicted proteins | sample 615361 | NCBI WGS metagenome assembly LDZQ01 (sample SAMN03408297, study PRJNA278302) | terrestrial metagenome | isolation source: oil reservoir sample I2 | place: USA: Alaska, North Slope, Ivishak formation | collected 2013 | reverse complement strand
TGAAGCGGAGCGTATAATTCAAACCGTAGAACAGAGACAAGAACAGCCTAGACCCAAGTTCCACTTTGAAAAGGGGGATGAGGTTAGAGTTATTGATGGGCCTTTTGCCAGTTTTAATGGAGTTGTAGAAGACGTAAACTACGACAAAGGAAAATTAAAAGTAATAGTTTCCATTTTTGGAAGACCAACTCCTGTAGAGTTGGATTTTGTTCAAGTTACAAAAAGTTGATAATGAGGTAAGAAGCTATGGCCAAGAAAGTAATGGCAAAAATTAAACTTCAAATTCCTGCTGGTGCTGCCAATCCATCTCCTCCTGTTGGACCTGCTTTGGGTCAGCACGGGGTAAACATAATGGAGTTTTGTAAAGCCTTTAATGCTAAGACTCAAGATCAGAAGGGAATGATTATCCCTGTTATTATCACTGTTTATCAGGATAGATCCTTTACTTTTATTACTAAAACTCCTCCTGCTTCTGTTTTACTGATGAAGGCAGCTAAGATTGATAAAGGTTCTGGCGAGCCCAATAAGAATAAAGTAGGAAAGGTTACTATGGCTCAGGTAGAGGAGATCGCCAAACTAAAAATGCCAGATCTTACTGCTAAAGATATGGATGCTGCTGTGCGGACTATTATGGGGACCGCAAGAAGTATGGGAATAGAAGTTGTAAAATAAATTTTTAAGAGGATGAAGAAGCCATGCCCAAGAGAGGAAAGAAATACATAGAAGCAAAGAAAAAGGTTGATACGACCAAAAGATATACTCCTGAGGAAGCAGTTAAACTGGCTTTGGAAACAGCTTATGCCAATTTCGATGAGACCGTAGATGTAGCTGTACGTTTAGGAGTAAACCCTAAATATTCTGATCAAATGGTTAGAGGTGCAGTTAGTTTACCTCACGGAACAGGAAAGCAGGTAAGAGTTTTGGTTTTTTGTAAGGGTGAAAAGGAAATGGAAGCCAAGGAAGCTGGTGCAGATTATGTTGGTGGAGAAGATTTGGTCGAGAAAATTAAAGAAGGGTGGTTAGAATTTGAGAAGGTTGTGGCCACTCCTGATATGATGGGAGTTGTGGGTAAAATTGGTCGTATTTTAGGTCCAAGAGGGCTTATGCCCAATGCCAAGACTGGTACAGTTACTTTTGATGTTGCTCAGGCAGTAAAGGAACTGAAGGCTGGTAGAGTAGAATTTAAGGTAGATAAAGCTGGTATTGTCCATGTGGGAGTGGGCAAAGTCTCCTTTGGGGCGGAAAAGATTGTTGAAAACATTAAAGCCCTTTTAGACACCTTACTTAGACTTAAGCCTGCTTCAGCTAAGGGAGTATACTTTAGAGGGATGGCAGTTTCCACCACCATGGGGCCTGGAATTAAAGTGGATCCTGCTACAATTAGAACTTTTATGGAATAAGCTTAAGGAGCTATCCTTAAGTAAAAATAAGAGTCAAAGACCACAGGTGGAGTTAAATACTCCTTAATATCCTGTCGAGACCGCTTTGGCTCAAAAGGAAGAGGTGGTGCAGTGAAGAGAGAAGAAAAGGCAAAGATTATTGAAGAAATCCGAGAGCGTGCGGAAAAGAGTGCTATAGCCATTATCACTGATTTTAAAGGCCTCACTGTGGAAGAAATGACTCAACTCAGAGTCATGTTAAGAGAGCAAAATGTGGGCTATAAGGTAGTTAAAAATACTTTAGCTCGCATTGCTTTTGAACAGACTCAGCACAAAGTATTGGCCCCTAAGTTCAAGGAAAATTGTGCTGTAGTCTTTGGTTTTGACGATCCAGTGGTGGCCGCTAAGGTGATAATGGATTATGCCAAAAAGAACAAGAAATTTGAAGCTAGGATTGCTTCTTTGGAAGGAAAGCTTTTGGAGGGAGAATCTTTAAAGGCCCTTTCAGAGCTTCCCAGCAAAGAACAATTACTGGCCAAACTTCTTGGAACAATGCAGGCTGTGCCTGGAAATTTTGTCTCGCTTTTTGCCAACTTGCTCAGAAATTTCTTGTATGCATTAAATGCCATTAAAGACAAGAAGGAGCAGGAAGGTTAAGAGCCAAAGCCAAAAAAAACTTAAGGAGGACATAAATAATGGCTGAAATTACTAAAGAACAAGTTGTTGAATTTATTTCCAATATGACTGTATTGGAATTGGCTGAATTTATCAAGGAACTGGAAGAAAAGTTTGGAGTAAGTGCTGCTGCTCCTGTAGCTGCTGTAGCTGCTATGCCTGGCGCTGTTGCTGGTGGAGAAGAAGCTGCTGAAGAAAAGACTGAGTTTGATGTAATCTTAAAAGAAGCTGGGGGCAATAAGATTGGTGTTATTAAAGTAGTACGTGCCTTGACCAATCTCGGATTAAAAGAAGCCAAGGCCAAAGTAGATGAGCTTCCTTCTGTAATTAAAGAGGGTGTATCCAAGGCAGAAGCAGAAGAAGCTAAGAAACAGCTTGAAGAAGCTGGTGCAGTTGTTGAAATTAAATAAACAAATAATTAGTTGTTAACTTTTTTATTTTTTGTTTAGAGAGCGCAAGAGGTGTTTTGCGCTCTCTAAACCTTTTTATTTTTTTATCTTTGTTTAGTTTCTTTTTTAACTAACCTTCCTAAATAAAAAATATATGCGAGGCAAAAATGGTCCGATTGGTAAAAAAGTTTGGAAGAATTAAATGTGATCTTCCTGTACCCCATCTTCTCTCCTTACAGCTTAACTCTTATAAGGATTTTTTACAAGCAGATGTTCCTCCAGAAGCCAGAGAAGAAAAGGGGCTAGAGGCTGTTTTTCGCTCAGTTTTTCCCATAGAGGATTTTAATAAAACCGCTACCTTAGAGTTTATTAGTTATGAATTGGGCAAGCCTAAATATGATGTTGATGAATGCATTGCCAAAGGTCTTACCTATGAAGCGCCTTTACGCATTAAGGTAAGATTGGTGGTTTATGATGTAGATGAAGAGACAGAAGCCAGAACCATTAGAGATATAAAAGAGCAAGATATTTATTTTGGTACAGTGCCCTTAATGACTCCCAGAGCTACCTTTATTATTAATGGTACAGAAAGGGTTATTGTTAATCAACTTCAACGTTCTCCTGGAGTTATTTTTGAACACGATAGTGGTAAAGGACATTCCAGTGGTAAAGTGCTTTATAGCTCTAGAATTATTCCCAAGCGTGGTTCTTGGCTGGACTTTGAGTTTGACCACAAGGATATTTTGTATGTGCGCATTGACCGTAGGCGTAAAATGCCTGCCACTTTACTGCTTAAAGCCTTGGGGCTTTCTAGGCAGGAAATTTTAGATTATTTTTATGACAAGGAAACCCTTATTTTTGAAGACGGTAAGGTCTTTAGAGTCTTAGATAAAAACAAATATAGAAAAGAACTGGCTGTTACTGATATTGTAGATAGAGAAGGAAAGGTTATTGTTCAGCAAGGACGACCCATTACCAAAAGAGCTTGGAAACAAATTATTGCCAGTGGAATAGATAGAATAGAACTGGATTTAAACCTCTTAAATAATCAATATTTAGCCAGTGACTTAATAGATTCTGAAACCGGAGAAGTATTGGCTTCCTGTGGAGATGCCTTAGAATATGATTTGGTAGAAAAGATTTTTGAACTTGGCATTAAGGAAGTAAAAGTTCTTTATACTTCTGGATTAGAAGTATCTTCTTCCATTCGTGATACCTTGATGTTAGATAAAGTGGAAGACCCTCTGGACGCCCAGATTGAGATATACAAAAAATTGCGCCCCAGTGCTCCTCCTACTCCAGAAATAGCAGCTACTTTTTTTGACAATTTATTTCGTAATCCTGATTATTACGACCTTTCTCCTGTAGGTAGATATAAATTAAATACCAGATTGGGACTGGACTTACCTTTGGATTACCGTACCCTTTCCAATGAAGACATTTTAAGGGTAATTAAACATCTTCTAACTTTAAAAGATACCCATGCTCCTGGAGATGATATAGATCACCTGGGCAATAGAAGAGTAAGACCTGTGGGAGAACTGGTGGAAAATCAGTTCAGGATAGGACTGGTACGCATGGAAAGGGCAATAAAAGAGAGAATGAGCTTGCAAGAAGTAGCCACCTTGATGCCCCATGACCTCATTAATCCCAAACCTGTATCAGCAGTATTAAAGGAGTTTTTTGGCACTTCTCAGCTTTCTCAGTTTATGGATCAGACCAATCCTCTTTCAGAAATTACCCATAAGCGCAGGCTGTCTGCTCTAGGTCCTGGTGGTCTTAGTAGGGATAGAGCAGGTTTTGAGGTGCGTGACGTACATCCCAGTCACTACGGTCGTATTTGCCCCATTGAAACACCTGAAGGTCCTAATATTGGTCTTATTGTTTCCTTAACTACTCACGCCAGAGTAAATGAATTTGGTTTTATTGAAACTCCTTATAAAGTGGTTAAGGAGGGAAGAGTCACGGAAGAGATTAAGTATTTAGATGCCTTTGCAGAAAAAGGTGAAGTTATTGCTCAGGCCAATGCTCCTACTGATGAAAAAGGTTATTTTATTAATGACTTGGTTTCAGCGCGTGTGGACGGTGAATTTGCAATGGTTAAGCCTGAGGAAGTAACCTTAATGGACATCTCTCCCAGTCAGATTGTTTCCGTATCTTCTTCTTTGATTCCTTTCTTGGAACACGACGACGCTAACCGTGCTTTGATGGGATCCAACATGCAACGCCAGGCTGTACCTTTGTTAAAGCCAGAATTGCCCTTGGTGGGCACAGGAATGGAAGACATTGTGGCCAGAGATTCTGGGATGTGTTTGTTGGCCGAAGGTGATGGAGTGGTTAGATATGTGGATGCGGAAAGAGTAGTGGTTTCTTATAATGACCTAAGTTTATATCCTGAAACCTCTGGTACTGTTAATTATGAACTACAAAAATTCCATAAATCCAATCAGAATAGTTGTTTTACTCAGCGTCCACGGGTTTTACCCGGGCAAAAGGTGAAAAAGGGAGATGTCTTGGCTGATGGGCCTGCTATTTTGGATGGAGAATTAGCTCTGGGTAAAAACCTGTTAGTAGCTTTTATGCCCTGGTGTGGCTATAACTACGAAGACTCCATTTTGATTTCTGAACGAGTGGTTAAAGAAGATGTCTATACTTCTGTGCATATTGAAGAATTTGAGGTGATTGCTCGAGATACCAAGTTGGGACCTGAGGAGATTACCCGAGATATCCCCAATGTAAGCGAAGATATGCTTAAAAACCTGGACGAAAGTGGAATTATCAGGATTGGAGCTTATGTAAAACCTGATGACATCTTGGTAGGTAAGATTACTCCTAAAGGTGAAACGCAACTTACACCAGAAGAGAGGTTACTTAGAGCCATTTTTGGAGACAAGGCCAGGGATGTAAAAAATACTTCTCTAAAGGTTCCACCAGGAATTGAGGGAACGGTTATTAATGTTCGGGTGTTTAATCGTCGTTCTGGAGAAAAGGACGAGCGTTCCAAAATTATTGAAGCCGAACAACTAAGAAAGCTTGATGACAGAGAAGCCAAACACATAAAAGCTTTGACTGCCCAGATGAGAGAGAGAATCTGGGAGATTGTTAAAGGCAAAAACTTGGCTGTTTCTATAAAGGGGACCAGAAAAAATGAGGTTTTAGCCGAAGCCAATAAACCCCTTAGTTTTGAAGTTTTGGAAAAGATTCCTCTTAAAAAGTTGAATGGAGTTTTCAGCAGTAAAGAGATTAACGAAGAGGTAAAAGATCTTTTAAATGCCTATGACAACCAGGTGCGCTTTATTAAAAATATTTACGAACAGAAGCGAGCTAAGGTTACAGAAGGGGATGACTTGCCACCTGGTGTTTTAAAAATGGTAAAGGTTTATATTGCTGTAAAGAGAAAATTAAGTGTTGGTGATAAGATGGCTGGTAGACACGGAAACAAGGGTGTTGTTTCCTGTATCCTGCCAGTGGAAGATATGCCTTTTTTTGCTGATGGTACACCTGTAGATATTGTCTTGAATCCTCTAGGCGTACCTTCTCGTATGAATATTGGACAGATTATGGAAACCCATTTGGGCTGGGCAGCTAAGGAGTTAGGAGAGCAACTGGCCAAAATGGTTGAGGAGCGAGTGGATTTAAAAGTATTGAGGCAAGAGGTAAAAGAAGTTTTTGCTTCTGAGGAAATAGACAAATTGGTGGATGAGCTTTCGGATGAAGAACTGGTAGAAGCAGTACGAAACTTAAAGGACGGAATTGTTTGTAAGTGTCCGGTTTTTGATGGGGCTAAAGAAGACGAGCTCTGGGGTTGGTTTGAAAAAGCTGGGCTTAGCGAAGATGGAAAGGCTGTGCTTTACGATGGCAGAACTGGTGAACCTTTTGCCAATAGAATTACAGTTGGGTATATGTATATGTTAAAACTTCACCACTTGGTGGATGAAAAGATTCATGCCCGTTCCACAGGACCCTACTCTTTGGTTACTCAGCAACCCTTAGGGGGTAAGGCTCAATTTGGTGGTCAGAGATTAGGAGAAATGGAAGTCTGGGCCATAGAAGCTTATGGTGCTGCTTATTTATTGCAGGAGTTTCTGACTGTAAAATCTGATGATGTGACCGGTAGAGTAAAGATGTACGAAAAGATTGTTAAGAACGACAATTTCTTGGAAAGTGGCTTACCAGAATCTTTTAATGTTTTGGTCAAAGAGCTTAGAGCTTTGGGGCTGGATATCCAGCTTATTTTGGATGAAAAAAGAAAAAAAAGTAAAAAGAAATATAACTAAAACCACCCAAAGAGGGATAGCATATGACATTAGATGATCTTTTTTCCCAAGTTGGTTTGGAAGAAGATACCACAATAGCCAGCCAGGATTTAAAGGGGATTAAAATAAAGATAGCTTCTCCAGAAAAGATTCGAGAATGGTCTTATGGTGAAGTAAAAAAGCCAGAAACTATCAACTATCGTACTTTCAAACCAGAAAGAGATGGTCTTTTTTGTGCTAAGATTTTTGGCCCTGTAAAGGACTATGAGTGTAATTGCGGAAAATATAAACGCATGAAGCACAGAGGTATTGTCTGTGAGAAGTGTGGTGTAGAAGTTATTGCCTCGAAGGTTAGACGAGAGAGGATGGGACACATAGAGTTAGCTGCACCTGTTGCTCACATCTGGTTTGTGAAAAGTTTGCCTTCGAAGATTGGCACACTTTTAGACTTGACCATGGCTGAGTTGGAAAAGGTTATATACTTTGACAATTATATTGTTTTAGACCCAGGTCCCAGTAATTTAAAGAAAAAACAACTTCTTTCTGAAGAGCAGTACTGGCAGGTATTGGAACATTATGGAGATGAAGCAGTTAAGGTTGGTATAGGTGCAGAAGCTATTAAGTATCTGCTGGAAGAGCTAGATTTGGAAAAGATGCGTGAGGAATTAAGGCAAGAAGCAGGTGATACGGGTTCACAGACTAAAAAGAAAAAAATTGCAAAACAGTTAAAGATCGTAGAGGCCTTTTTAGAGTCTGGCAATAGACCAGAGTGGATGATTTTAGAAGTTTTGCCTGTAATTCCTCCTGAACTGCGTCCTTTAGTTCCTTTAGAGGGTGGAAGGTTTGCTACTTCAGATTTAAACGATCTTTATCGCAGGGTAATTAATCGTAACAATCGTTTGCGTAGATTGTTGGAATTGGGTGCTCCAGATATTATTATTCGCAATGAGAAGAGAATGCTGCAGGAAGCAGTGGATGCACTTTTTGATAATGGCCGTCGAGGAAGAGCTATTACAGGTACCAATGGCAGGCCATTAAAGTCTTTAAGTGATATGATTAAGGGCAAACAGGGGCGTTTTAGACAAAACTTATTGGGTAAGCGTGTAGATTACTCTGGTCGTTCGGTAATTGTTGTTGGCCCCAAACTGAAATTACATCAATGTGGTTTACCCAAGATTATGGCCCTGGAGCTCTTTAAGCCCTTTGTATATGCCAAGCTGGAAGAAAAGGGATATGCCACAACAATTAAGAGTGCTAAGAAAATGGTGGAGCGCCAGGATGTGGTGGTGTGGGAAGTTTTAGAAGAAGTGGTTAAAGAATATCCTGTACTGCTAAACCGTGCTCCAACCTTACACCGTTTGGGTATTCAGGCTTTTGAACCCATTTTGGTAGAAGGTAAGGCCATTCAGCTTCATCCTCTGGTTTGTACAGCTTATAATGCAGACTTTGATGGAGACCAGATGGCTGTGCACGTACCTCTTTCCATTGAAGCTCAGATAGAGTGTCGTGTCCTGATTATGTCTACCAATAATATTCTTTCTCCTGCCAATGGTTCTCCTATTATTGTACCTACTCAGGATATTGTTTTGGGTCTTTACTATCTTACTGTGGAGCGTTCCTTTGAGCAAGGAGAGGGTAAAATCTTTTCTTCTCCAGAAGAAGTGATTTCTGCTTTAGATGCTGGGTGTGTTAGTTTACATGCCAGAATCAAGGTAAGAATTGGTGGTAAGCTTTTTAATACCACTCCTGGCAGGATTCTTGTCAATGAACTTTTGCCCGAGAAGGTTCCTTTTGAACTGGTTAATTGTTTGCTGGGTAAAAAGAATATTGCTCGTTTAGTTGGTGAGACCTATAGACTTGCTGGGACCAAAGCTACAGTCTTGCTTTGCGATAGACTAAAAAATCTCGGTTTTGAATATGCTACCAGAGCTGGAGTTACTATTGGACTCAAGGATTTAAAGATTCCAGAGAGAAAGGAAGAAATTTTGGCTGAAGCGCAAAAGGCTGTGCAAGAGATTGAAGCCCAGTACAGAGATGGTATTATTACCCGTACGGAGAAGTACAACAAGGTGGTTGATGTTTGGACAAAGGCTACTCAGGATGTAGCTAATGAAATGATGAGAGGGTTATCTACTGAAATTAGAAGAGATCCTAAGACGGGAAGGGAAGAAGAAAACATCAGCCTTAACCCCATTTTTATGATGGCCAACTCTGGAGCTAGAGGTAATAAGGACCAGATGAGACAGTTAGCCAGTATGCGTGGTCTTATGGCCAAGCCTTCTGGTGAAATTATTGAGACTCCTATTACCGCTTGTTTTAGAGAAGGTCTTACGGTGTTGCAGTACTTTACTTCTACCCACGGTGCTAGAAAAGGTCTGGCTGATACAGCGCTAAAGACTGCCAACTCTGGTTATCTTACTCGTAGGTTGGTGGATGTAGTGCAGGATGTAGTAGTCACAGAGCATGACTGTGGAACTGTGGATGGGCTGGAGATTACTCATCTGGTAAAAGGTGGTGAGATTAGTGAGCGTTTGAGTGAGCGCATTTTAGGCCGTATTGCCATGTATGATGTGTTGCATCCAGAGACTGGAGAAGTAATTGTTCCAGCCAATGGTCTTATTGATGAAGAAAAGGCTAAACTCATTGATGAAGCTGGGATTAATTCTGTGACCATTCGTTCAGCCCTCACCTGTAAAACGAGATTTGGTGTCTGTGCTCTTTGTTATGGACGAGATTTAGCTAGAGGACATCTGGTAAATGTGGGAGAAGCTGTGGGTATCATTGCTGCCCAGTCTATTGGTGAGCCTGGTACTCAGCTTACCATGAGAACCTTCCATATTGGTGGAACTGCCTCTAAGGAAATTGAGCAATCCAGTATATCTGCTCAAAATAAGGGTAAGGTAGTCTTTTCTCGAGTGCGTACGGTGGCTAATCGTAATGGAGAACTCATGGTCTTGGGTAAAAGTGGACAATTAAAGATTGTGGATGAGCAGGGAAGAGAAAGGGAGAAATATTTCTTACCCACAGGTGCTAAACTTCTGGTCAAAGAGGGTGAAGAGGTCAAAAAAGGCCAGATCTTGGCCGAGTGGGATCCCTTTAATGAGCCCTTTATTACTGATGTGGGTGGTTTTGTAAGACTTTCTGATATTATAGAAGGTAAAACTTATCAGGAAAAAGTGGATGAAACCACCAAAAAAGCCACTCAGACCATTATTGAGTATCGTTCCACTAACTACAAACCTAGTATCTCAGTATGTGATGAAGAGGGTAATCCCAAAAAACGTCCAGGTTCCAGTATGGAGGCTGTATTTGTCCTGCCGGTGGGTTCTATTTTGATGGTAAGAGAGGGTGATGAAGTTCAGCCTGGTGATGTTATTGCTCGTAAGCCTAGAGAAAGTTCCAAGACCAAAGATATTGTAGGTGGTTTACCTCGAGTTGCTGAACTCTTTGAAGTAAGAAAACCAAAGGATTTGGCAGTTATTTCTGAAGTAGATGGCTATGTTTCCTTTGGGCCAGATCAGAAAGGAAAGAGAAAGGTTATTATTACCCCGGAGGCTGGTGACCCCAAAGAGTATATTATTCCCAAAGGAAAACATATTACTGTGCAGGAAGGAGATTTTGTCGAGGCTGGAGAAAAAATTACTGAAGGTAACCCTGATTTACATGATATTCTTAAAATCAAGGGTGAAAAATACCTGGCCAAATATTTGGTGGAAGAAATTCAGGATGTTTATCGGTGTCAGGGTGTTTATATAAACGATAAACATATCGAGATTATCGTCCGCCAGATGTTAAAGAGAGTAACAATTACAGATCCAGGTGATACCGGGTTCCTTTTAGGGGAACAGGTGGAAAAGCACCGTTTCATGGAAGTAAATGCTCGTTGTATTAAAAAAGGCCTTAAGCCAGCCTATGCTGAGCCCACTGTTTTAGGCATTACCCAGGCTTCTTTAACTACAGAGTCCTTTATTTCTGCAGCTTCTTTCCAGGAAACTACAAAGGTTTTAACAGAAGCTGCCATGCAGGGGAAAGTTGATTGGTTAAGAGGTTTAAAGGAAAATGTTATTGTCGGAAGACTTATTCCTGCTGGGTCTGGTTTTAGATCTTATCTTAGATCTGAAATTGTAGTCCCAGAGCAGGAAGAAGACCCAGATAAGTTTTTAAAAGAATTGGAAGAAGAACCTTTTTATAAGGAATAAAGAGTAAAGCTTGACAAGATGTTTGGATTTAACTACTTGTTCAAAGTTTCTGTGAATTACAAAAGGAGAGAGGGATTATGCCCACTATTAATCAGTTAGTACGTAAGGCAAGGCAAAAGGTAGAAAAGAGAAAAAAGACTCCAGCATTGCAAGGATGTCCTCAAAGAAGAGGGGTGTGCGTAAGGGTTTATACCACCACTCCCAAAAAACCTAATTCTGCTTTGAGAAAGGTTGCCAGGGTTAGGTTAACTAATGGTATTGAGGTGACCACTTATATTCCAGGTGAAGGACACAATTTGCAGGAGCACTCTGTTGTTTTAGTTCAGGGTGGTCGTGTAAAGGACTTACCTGGTATTCGTTATCGTATTATTAGAGGTGCCTTAGATACTGCTGGAGTGGATAAGAGAAGAAAGAGTAGGTCGCGTTATGGTGCAAAAAGACCTAAATAATAGATAAGTAGAGAGGGAGTTACTAATGCCACGCAAAGGACCAGTTCCAAAAAGAGAAGTGTTGCCAGATCCCCTATATGGGAGTAAGCTGGTAACTAAGTTTATCAATTCTTTGATGAAAGATGGAAAGAAGAGCGTTGCTGAGAAGATTTTTTATCAAGCAGTGCAAGAGTTTGCCGAGAAAGTAGGAGAAGAGCCTTTAAAGGCTTTTGAACAGGCTTTAGAAAATGTTAAGCCTCAGTTGGAAGTAAAGAGTAGAAGAGTTGGTGGTGCCAATTATCAGGTACCTGTAGAAGTTCGTCCGGATAGGCAGCAGGCTTTGGCTATTCGTTGGTTGGTGCAGTATGCGAGAGGTAGGGGTGAAAAGGGTATGGTAAAAAAACTGGCTGCAGAGCTTTACGATGCCTATAATAATCGCGGCGGCGCTATAAAGAAGAAAGAAGATACTCATAAGATGGCTGA